>Ga0080003_1000734_pt1 | contig 20106 bp, 23 predicted proteins | sample JossMetagenome_FD_69206 | JGI IMG/M metagenome (GOLD analysis project Ga0080003, IMG submission 69206) | Hot spring microbial communities from Joseph's Coat, Yellowstone National Park, USA - JC2_E (SPADES assembly) (version 2) | ecosystem: Environmental > Aquatic > Thermal springs > Hot (42-90C)...
CATTGGTGGAAGCTTGTTTAAAAGAGGCTAAAGAATACGATATAAAAACTGTATTTGTCCTAACTTATCAGGTGGATTTTTTTAGAAAAATGGGTTTTGAGCTTATAAAAAAAGAAACGCTACCCCACAAAATATGGGGAGAATGCATAAATTGTTCAAAGTTTCCTTCCTGTGATGAAATAGCTATGTCAAAACTTTTAAAAGCCTAAAAAACGATATAATATTAATATGAAAATAGGTTTTGTGTGTGATAAACATTCCAACAGAAGCATTATAGCACAAGCTTTAGCTTTAAAAATGTTAAAAGAACTTGGCCTAAAGGCAGAAGTATATTCAGCGAGCCTTGAACCCGATCAAGAGATAGATGTTAGCGTCTTAAAGCTTTTAGAAGAAAAAGGACTAAACACAGCCAACGTTAAAAACAACGCATTGGAAGATATACCTTATGAAGAGTTAGATGTGCTTATAGTGATATGTGATAAACTAGATAAAACCTGTCCCTACATAATATCCCACAAAAGACGAGAAACTTGGCTTGTGGAAGAGCCTTATCCATTGACAAGGGAAGAGTTAAAAAAAACTATAGACAAAATAGAAAGATTTTTGAAGGATTTGTTTAGATATGACAAATTATCCAAATGAAAAAAATACTGTGGTTAGCAACAAATGAAAACCCAAATTTTGGTGGAATAGAACTTCATAGCGTAACTTTTGTAGAGGCCATAAAACAAAGAGGCTTTAACGTGAGCTTGTGCTTATCTAAAGACAACTACGTAGATAAAAACACACGTGATATTGAAAAATGTTATGTAACTACGCGCTATTCTTTTGATTTAAAAGCTTTTAAAAAGATATATGAATTTACAAAAAAAATAAACCCAGATGTCATAATAGCCAACAACGCTAAGGAGTATGAAATAGCTCTTATCGTATCAAAGCTTTTAAGAAAAAAGGTTATAGCTTTTAGACATATGGAGAATCTGAAAAACCCTTTGGTGGCAAGGCTAATACTATCAAATATGGATATAGTCTATACAGTAAGTGAAAAACTAAGGCAAGAGCTTTTATCAAAAGGAGTTAAAGAAGACAAACTAAGAGTGCTTTACAACTTAGTAGAAGAAGGAAACCCTAAAAAGCAAAGTAAAGATAAGATAAAAGTTCTTTTTGTAGGAAAAGTCATAGAGGCCAAAGGTATCTGGGAGTTTTTGCATCTTGTCAAAGAGCTAAAGCCCTATCAAGAGTTTGAATTTTATGTGGTGGGAGATGGTAAAGAGCTAAGCAAAGCAAAAGCTTTTTCAGAAGAAAATAGTTTAAATGTAAATTTTGTAGGCTTTCAAAAAGATGTTTACCCTTACTATCAGATTGCAGATGTTGTTTTAATACTATCAAAGTACGATGAGGCCATGACAAGGGTTGCAATAGAAGCTTTGGCAAACGGCTGTGCCGTTGTAGGTTCCATAGTCGGTGGTATAAAAGAGGCGATAGAAGAAGGCAAGAATGGTTTTTTGGTAAATCCAACAGATATAAAAGCCATAAAAGATGCCGTTCTTTCTTTTATAGATAAGAATAAGCTTTTAGAAGCTCAAAAATACTCTTACGAGATATATAAAAGAAAATTCTCAAAAGAGGCCATTTTAAGTAAGTTTGAAGAGGATATATCAACTCTGATATGATATATCTATGAACTGGCTTATAAATCTTATAAAAAAACTGTTTAAAATGGAATCAAAACAGGAATACGCCTATAAATTAACGCTTAGTTTCATAAAGCAGGTTGGATTAACTCCAAACGATAAAGAAGATGTTGAGTTTTTCTATGTGATTTTTTTAGAATGGGGAAAAACGAAAAATGGCATGAAAAATCTATACGAGCTTTTGAGTGGAGCATATGTAGTTTTTGTCAAGCTTTTAAAAGCAGAACCAAATTCTTTAAAAGCTTTAGATCCTGATGTAAACGAAGCTCAAAAAAATAAGAAACATATCATCAAAATGCTTGAATTTGTTTTATCAAAAGCAAAAACAAAGGGTAATTTTGAGAAAATTTTGGAGGCTATAGATAGGCAAGAGGTAATAGACAATGCCATTCCTTCTGTGATAATAAGATTTTTGATACCTGTGATGCTAGACAACTTAACAAAGTTAAACATAAAAAACGACCTTGTGAAATTTGCCAACATAATTGAATTTTATAGAAACACTGTCAATCAGGAGATACTCATATTTTTAGAAAATGTATTTGGTACATATTTAGACACATACATAAAATATAAAAACGATGTAGAAGTTTTTGCCATGAACACCATTCAAGATTTTGCCTCTTTCATAGATATTTACAAAAATTGTGATAAGGAAACCGTAAAAACCTTTATCAAGTATGTGGCACCTTCTTATGTGTTGTTTCATATGAACAATTACAAAGAATACTCAGAAGAAGTAAAGCAATATTTTGACACGCTTTTACAAAATTTAAAACAAAGGTACGAGCAAGATGAAGCTCTCTTACAAGCAGTTTTTATAGTCTTGTCAAATATTTTAAAACTTTCAAGCTCTTTAAACGATGTTACGTTATATGTTCAAAGTGTAGATGGCTATATAGTATATTTTATAGAGGTGGCAAAATCTGAACAGGTAAAAGAAAGGTTGAAAGAGAATAAAATGTTCTTTTACGCCTCTAAGAAGATAAAAAAAGATATTTATACCACTGAAAGCCTTCTTATAAATTATGTAGCTTACGCAATACCAAACCTCCTAAACGCTTGTCAGAATATAGAATTATTTGAATACTGCAGAACGTTAGTGAAAGATTTGATGAATACTTTTATAGATGTAGAGATAGCTTTTTATTATGTATACGTAGTATTGCCAAGATGGGTAAAAGCAAACAGAAATCAAGATACGCTATTTGATATGCACGAAAAACTCAAAAGAATTCTTTATCCTATGCAAAAAGATATGAATGAGTTGGTAAGATTTTTCTATTTTGACTTCAAAGATTATATGGTATAAATGCTTTGTATCATGGCTTTTAAAATGAACTTTTTTAAATTCTAAAATCACAAAAACAAAGGAGGTATAAAGATGAGCTACATACTTTCTATAAGCATGTTTCCAGTGGATAAAGGTGAATCTCTAAGTCAATATGTGTCAAAGGTGTCTAAGATTATTCACGAGTCAGGTCTTGAGTATGTAATAACACCCATGGCCACTATGATAGAAAGCACGGAGATAGAACCACTTCTTGAAATAATAAAGAAAGGGCTTGAGGCAATGCAACAAGATTCTAACAGAATATACGTTAATATGGCTATAGACTATAGGAAAGGAGACAAGACCGGAAGGTTAAAACAGAAGGTAGAGTCTTTAAAATCAAAGATTGGTTAATTATTCGTAATATTCGGCACCGCAGTTTTCTGTTTCCCAAACTATTACTTTTTTAACGTTGTATTTTGTTTTTAATGTATCAAAAAAATATTTAGCTAAATTTTCGGCGCTTGGTGAAAAATCAAATACATCGTTTAAAAGCTTATAATCTGGTAATATTTCATCAAGATATTGATCTATCTCTACAAAATCAACACCTATGCCGCCTTTGTCCAGATTATTTGCCTCTATAAAAACCTCTATGCCAAAAGTATGACCATGAATGGGTTCTGGAGCCCCTTTGTAATATGTAAGAAAATGAGCGGCGTTAAACTTCTTCTTAACCCTTATTGTATAAGGCATCAAATATCCTCTATGGATTCTCCTCTTAAAAGCCTTCTTGCTTTGTTTACCACAGAAAGCACCACAAACCAAAGGGCATGATAATCTATGTTATCAAATTCTTCAGCCACATCAAGAGTTCCATCGTCTTTTTTTACAAGATAAACGTATTTCATAGCCTCAAGACAAAGCACTTTATTTACGCATGTAGCCAATATCTTATCTTTTATATCCTTTGGCAGTTCTAACTTTTCCATATTTTCTCCTTTATTCTAAGTTTGCAGACTGTTGCTTTATTTTATCGGTTTCATACTTCATATTAACAGCTATACGAGATAGTTCTGGCACTTTGTTGGACATCGTGGTAATCTCCCTGTGAAGTTCCTGAGCCACAAATTCTATCTTCTTCCCCTTTTCTATTTGCTCTGAGGATATTATATCGAGTATATGATTAAGATGATTTTCTATACGAGATATTTCTTCAGATATATCAAGCTTTTGAAGTAAAAGCATAAGTTCATTTACCACTATAGGATTTTGCTCTTCTAAACTTAAACTCTTGGCTTTTTCTATGATTTTTTCCTTTGATGCGTTTTCATATTCTTTAAAACTTTCTTTTGCTTTTGATAGGTATTCTTCTAAAAGCTCTACACGGGATTTTATATCTTTTATAAGAAATTCTCCCTCTTTTTCTTTGGATTCCATAAACTCCTTTAACGCTTGTTCAAAAAGCATTGTGATAGTATCTTTAATACGCTCTTTTTTCTCTTCATCTTTTTCTTGGGAGGTTTTGTAAGTTTCCATAGCAATATCAAAGATTTTATCATCCGTTAGGTTTATGTTTAACCTTTGACAGGTTTCTTTTAAATCTTTTATTATATTTTCCAAAAATCCCACATCCATATTCTTAATATCTTTTGTTTGTTTTAAATCTATGGACACTAAAACAGTACCTCTTGCCAAAGAGCTTTTTATCCTATCTTTTATATAGGTTTCTAGGGTTTGAAAATCCTGAGAAGGAATCTTAACAGATATGTCAAGACCCTTCCCATTTACAGATTTTAAGGTTAAAACTATACTAAAGCCGTCTATCTCCGCAGTTTTCTGGGCAAACCCGGTCATGCTCCTTGCAAAAAAAGTTACACTCAAGGGGTTTGCCATGTACCTTCGGCCAATTGCTCTTCAAAGTCTGTTTTCACGTTTTGAGATATACGGTAAGAACAAAACTCAGGTCCACACATAGAACAGAATTTTGCAGTCTTGTATCCTTCTTGTGGAAGCGTTTCATCGTGGTAAGCTCTTGCGGTTTCTGGGTCTATTGCAAGTTCAAATTGGCGATTCCAATCAAAAGCGTATCTTGCTTTTGACATTTCTAAGTCCCATTCTCTAGCTCCTGGTAAACCTTTTGCCACATCTGCAGCGTGAGCAGCTATCTTGTAAGCTATGAGACCTTGTTTGACATCTTCTAGATTAGGTAAACCAAGATGTTCTTTTGGAGTCACATAACAAAGCATAGCAGCCCCATACCAACCAGCCATTGCAGCACCTATAGCAGAAGCTATGTGATCATAACCTGGCGCCACATCTATCACCAAAGGACCAAGTACATAAAATGGTGCTTCATGACAGTATTTTTGTTGGATTTTCATATTAAATTCTATTTGATTCATCGGTACATGCCCAGGTCCTTCCACCATTACCTGTACATCGTGCTCCCATGCTTTCTTTGTGAGCTCTCCAAGTACCATAAGCTCTGAAAGTTGAGCTTCGTCTGATGCATCTGCTATGGCTCCAGGTCTTAGCCCATCTCCTAAAGAAAAAGATACGTCGTATTTTTTAAATATCTCACATATTTTATCAAAGTTTGTATAAAGAGGGTTTTGCTTTCCATGCTCTAGCATCCACTGTGCCATGAGGGCACCGCCTCTTGATACTATGCCCATAACTCTATGAGTAGTAAGTGGTATAAACTCCTTTAGCACGCCAGCGTGAATGGTCATATAAGAAACGCCTTGCCTTGCTTGTTCTTCTATTACATCTAAAATAAGATCTTCGGTAATATCCTTTATTCTATTTTTTGCTATCTTAAAAGCTTCATATATTGGCACTGTACCTACTGGCACATCAACTGCATTTATAATAGCTTCTCTCGTTTCTTTTATAGCTTCACCAGTGGATAGATCCATTATTGTATCTGCGCCATACTTGATGGAGATTTTTGCTTTCTCTATCTCTTGGGGTATATCTGATGCAAGCTTTGAGTTTCCTATATTTGCATTTACTTTAACTTTTGAATTTATACCTATACACATAGGTCTTAAGTGTCTATGGTTTATGTTGGCAGGTATTATCATACGGCCTCTTGCCACCTCTTGACGTACAAACTCTGGGTGAAGGCCTTCTACCTTTGCCACATAACGCATTTCTTCACTTATAATACCTTGCCTTGCAAGGTGCATTTGTGTTTTATTGGTCCAGTTGCTTCTTAGGCTCCAATCTTCTCTCATAAAAGCCTCCAAAAATAAGATACATAAAATATTTAACTAAAATTTTAAAAGTCAATGGTATTTTATCATTGTTTTATAGATTTTAAGATGTAGATTTAATTGATTTTTTCAAAATATGTTTGATCAGAAATGGCATCCCCAGCGGGATTCGAACCCGCGTCGCCGGCGTGAAAGGCCGGTGTCCTAGGCCAGGCTAGACGATGGGGACTACCATCAAACAACTTCTTTATTATAGCAAAATCTTCCCTCCTTGTAAATGATTTTAATTATATTGATTGAGCTAAAGCTATGCAACCGTATACAATATCTATACTCTTATCTGATAGTTCTGTCAAGTTACTTATAACTTTCTTCAGCTCATTACTTCTATAATAATCTATTATTTTTGCACCTATTTCATGAAATTCTTTGTGAGATTGACCTATTTTTTTGAAAAGTTTTAACGCCTTATCCCCATATTTTGATTTAATATCTTCTTCATTTATACTATAATACCACTTACCAAATTTACATTCAGTATGAGATGTTGGCTTCCAGTCAGTGTTATCAATTAATACCGAAAAAAAATTTTTAACATATAACTCATGGCTTTCCACCACATCTATTAAAGTGTCCGTAAAATTTTTGTCTTTAATTTTGTTTTTATACTCTGCTTCTCGCAACAGGTTAATTTCTTTCAATTCTTTGTCGATGGTCTCCACAAGTTGATTACCAATCTTTGCAATAGCTTCCACAAGTTTATCGTGGTTACCGCCGCCGCTTAACATCTGTTTGCTTTCCATTTTACACCTCCCCAAAAAGAAGAATAATAATATAATATGATATATACCAATATATTTTAGTTAATTTTTCTTTATAAGGCGTTAAAAATTAATTATATTTTATTTGCCACTTTAATCCCCAGTATCATACTTTATAATGCTATCGTGGGATAAAAGGCTAAACTTGGTTTCTCTATGACTGTTTACTATTGAAAAGCAGAGTCCAAGAAGTATAGAGCTAACCATTATATTGCTTCCTCCATAAGAAATAAAAGGAAGCGGTATACCCACCACCGGCACAAGACCCATAGCCATAGCCAAATTTATCGTAGAATGAAAAAATATAAAAGCTGCCACCATCACCACGTATATTTTTTCTGTATACAATCTCAAATAGTAAGATATACTTAAAAGCCTCAAAACCAAATACAAATACAATATTATTATAACCACAGATATCACAAATCCAAACTCTTCCGCTATAACAGAAAAAATAAAGTCGGTATGTCTTTCCGGTAGAAATAGAAGGTGAGATTGGGTACCTTTTAAAAAACCTTTGCCAAAAATTCTACCAGAGCCTATTGATATTATGGATTGTATAAGCTGATAACCACCTTTGGAGTAATAGGCTTTTGGGTTTAAAACCGTCAATATTCGCTCTTTTTGATATTGCTTCATAAAATGCCACGCTACTATAGGAATTACCATTGCTATAGGTATTGCGTATCTGAAAAAATTTTTTGGAAACTTTGCAAAGAATACCAAAGACATTACAGGTAATGTCATTATCACCGCAGAACCCAAATCTGGTTGCTTATATATTATAAGAAAGGGGATACCGATGCTAAGGAGTATATAAGCTATTTTTTGGGCTTTTAAATAAGGGCTCATATAAATTATATAATCTACTATAAGTATTACGGAGGCCTTCATAAACTCCGATGGTTGTATGCCAAAAGGACCTATGCCTATCCATCTTTTTGCACCGTATATAGTTTTTCCAACAAACATCACCGCTATTAAAAGAAAAAGATTTACACCATATATCAAAGGAGCTAAAGAAAGAACTGAAGAGAACCTAATCCTACTTATACCATACATGATAACCCAACTTAAGAAAATATATAAAAGTTGTTTTATGAAAAGTCCATATTGAAAACCGTAAGTGGTGTATGTAGAACTATAAACTCCCACCAACCCTATTATCTGAATAAAGAGTATAGTGAGTGCTAAGTCAACGGGGCGCATTTATTGTATAAAACACCAGCGAGCTAAACATAAGAGCATCAAACCTATCTAAAAAACCACCGTGTGGACCAAACACATTTGAAAAATCCTTAACATTGTATTGTCTTTTTATTAGGCTTTTAAAAAGATCACCAAATACTCCAACAAGACTTACAGCTATACCTATGATAAGACCTTTTGAAAAACCAAAATAAAATATATTAAATATAATACATGACAAAGAACCACCAATAAATCCTTCTATAGTTTTATTTGGAGAAATCTCAGGTGCCAATTTGTGTTTTCCAAAATTTTTACCTACATAATAGCTCATCGTATCAAGTATCCAAACCCCCAACAAAAGCACCAAAATGTAATGATTGCCAAGCGTTTTCACCTTATATATATATTCTGGAAGCGCTGTGCTAAAAGTTAGTATAAAAAAGCTTTTATAAAAAGAATCTAAATCCTTTGTAGTTAAAAGCTCTAAAAAAACCACTAAAAAAATTGCCAAAAACCCATAAGTTATATTGTAAAGACTTAACAACATAATAAAAGGTGCTAAAAATACAACTGTTTTTGAACCTAATACATCTTTTAGTTCTTTTGCTACAAAAAAACTTAATATACACACTCCTAAAAGCGTTATAAACTTAAAAGACAACAAGAAAAATAGTGTACCGAGACCTACAATTATACCATAATATTCTCTATTCATTGAATCTCTAATTCAGATCTTGCTAAAGCTGCTTCTATACTATTTGGATAAAGTTTTATAAGCTCCTTGTATAAGTTTATAGCCGCTGATTTTTGTCCCATTTCTTTATATATGTTAGCCGCAGAAAAATACGCCGAAGGCGCTTTATCACAAGAGGGTAATTCACCTTTTTTACACTTATCTATCAAAGATAAGAGTATAGCCAACGCTTCGTTGTTATGATGCATGGCTTTTTCAGTCATTCCTAACCAGTAGTAGGCGTTGTTTGTAAGTTTTGAATGTGGATTTTTCAATATAAACTCTTTGAAAAGTCTCTTAGCTTTTTGATAATCTCCAGATTGATAAGCTGTGTAAGCCATTCCGTATAGTTCTTGAGGGCTTTGAGGCGTGTTTGAGATGAGGGCTTTCAAATTGGAAGATGAACTTTGAGTTTCAGAAGGAGCCGTAGAATTTATTATAGTAACGGTGCTTGATAGATTTTTTATACCTTTTGAAGGGGTTATAGCTGGTAAAGAGCTAAGGTTTGAAGGTGATGGCGGTGTTTCAGAAGATTCTGGTGGGGTTTGAGACTCAGATTCTCCAAGGTTTTTTGTAATATTGTCGTATGCAGAAAGTCCAAGCTTTACCCTCAATTTTGCCAAAGACTCATCCAAAGAATCTAGCCTTCTATTTATTTCGTTGATTTCTTGTTGTTGATATTGATACTGTTGCTGAAGCATAGTTATTGGATTTGGCCCTTGCTGTGTTGGTGCTGCGCAAGAGCTAAGAAGAATCGCCAACCCGCTTGCAAAAAACAATTTCTTTTTTTTCATACTTTTATTTTAGCATAGATAAGGTTTTAATTTTAGGTTAGAATAGATATATGGGATTTGTGCTTTATAATACACTTAGTGCTGAGTTGGAAGAGTTTGTACCTATAAACCCTCCTCAAGTAAACATATACACCTGTGGTGTCACCGTATACGATGATTCTCACGTAGGGCATGGAAGAAGTCTTATAGTATTTGACGTTTTTAGAAGATACTTAGAAAAGCTTGGATACAGAGTAAAGTTTGTTAGAAATTTTACTGATATAGATGATAAAATCATAAACAAAGCCAACGAAGAAAACAAAGACTTCATGAGCATAGCCAACAGATACATAGCTAGATACTACTTAGATATGGAAGCCATAAACGTAAAACCTGCCAACGTAGAACCAAGAGTTACAGAACACATGGAAGAGATAATATCCCTTATATCAAAGCTGATAGAGCTTGGCAAAGCTTATGAAAGCGATGGCGATGTGTATTTTTCAATAGATAGCTTTAAAGATTACGGTAAACTTTCAAAAAGAAGTCCAGAAGAATTAGAAGCAGGAGCCAGAATTGAACCTTCTTTAAAGAAAAGAAATCCACTTGACTTTGCATTGTGGAAAGCATCAAAATCCCACGAACCTGGCTGGGAATCCCCTTGGTCTTACGGAAGACCAGGTTGGCACACCGAATGTGTAGCTATGATATTTAAACATCTTGGAGAAACTATAGATATACATGCAGGTGGTATAGACCTCGTATTTCCCCATCATGAAAACGAGATTGCTCAAGCAGAGAGTATCACCGGTAAACCCTTTGCCAGATATTGGATGCACAATGGTCTTGTTACCGTTGGCGGTAAAAAAATGTCAAAATCTCTTGGAAACTTTGTCACTTTAAAAGAGATATACACAAAGTACCATCCAGACGTTTTGAGGCTTTTAGTATTGTTTACACATTATAGAAGCCCTTTAGATTTTTCTTTTGAAAAGATGGAAGAAACAAAAAAAGCTTACGAAAGATTAAAAAGCGCTATAGAAGACATAGAACCTTTAAAAGCTATAGCAAAAGAAGGAAAACCTGTTGTAGACATAGATTTTTATAGTCTTGAAAAAAGCACCCAAGAGCAATTTTACAAAGCCCTATCAGAAGATTTCAATACATCGTTGGCTATGGCTCAAGTCTTTAACGCTGTAGCCGAGTTAAACAGAGCAAAAACAGAGAGCTTTAAAATAGGCTATATTACACCTAAAGAGCTTGAAGGATATCTATTTTTGGCAAACAGCTTAAAACAGACGTTAAAAGATATTTTTGGGCTTTTAGAAGAAAACACCTTACAAAACACTCTTAAGACGTTGGAACCAGCTTCAAGCATCAATATATCCACAGAATTTTTAGAAATTTTGATAAAAGCTAGAAACTTGGCAAAAGAAAACAAAGATTTTAAAGTAGCAGATTTCATAAGGGATGAGCTTCTAAACCATGGTATAAAGCTTGAAGATACAAAGGCCGGTACCATCTGGAAAAAGCTCTGATGCCATTTTACATAAGAATAGGCAAATTTGCTGTATCCACATTAGGCCTAATGATAACCATATCCCTTTTTATCTCTTACGTTGTGTCGTTGCAGATTTCTAGATATATAGGTATATTAAAATCCCAGACGGAAAATATATTTTTGGCGGGAGCGCTTTCTGGTATTTTCTTTGGAAGACTTTCTTATATTATCAAAAATCACGACCAGATACCAAACGTCATAAGCGTATTTCAAATATGGAACGGCGGTATCGATTATTACGGAACTATGATAGGTGTTATAATAGGAGTTGTTTCCGTGGCTTGGTTGTACAACATACCTATTTTAAAAGCCCTTGATATAACCTCTATAATAGGCTCTCTAATGCTTGGATTTGGTTATATATCGGCAGGTCTTGTAGGGTTTGGTTTTGGAAGACCTGTACCTATGGCAGTGGATGTTACACCTGGGTTTCACCTTTTGAAAGTGTTTCCGTTTTTTTATGTGGTTTATAAGTTTGGTGATATAGCCCCTCCTTCTATTCCCTTTTATCCAGTACAGTTTATTTACGGTACATTGTTTTTGCTGTTTGGCATAAGCCTAATATTCTATGTGATAAAAAAACAAAATAGGTTTATGGGAGAAGTATTTTCTATTTTTCTCATGCTTTATGGAATTTCAAATATTATAATAGGATATTACACAATAAGCCGTGTTGTATTTAATCATATTACATTAGAACAGTTGTTTGGGCTGTTAAGTTTTATATCTGGGTTTGTTATTTTGATGCTTTTAAAATCAGAAAAAACCAACGTATAAAGATTTGCTATAATACTTCATATGTACTACAACGAAGAAGATAGATATGCTAAGCACAAGAATCTAAAAAGGGTTCTTGTGTTGTTGGTGCTTGGATTTATTTTTTACGTTGGTTTTCAGCTTTTTAAAGGCTGGCCAAAGCCAAAGTTAGAACTTTCTCTGAAAGATCAACAGATACCAGGTTCTTTTAACATCTCCTGGCCCACTGATATAAGGTATGGGGTAATTGGTACACTTCAAAGCGGTATCATATCAAAAACCCCAAACCAAGGTCAATGGCCGTTAGCCAGCGTAGCTAAAATAATGACCGCTTATATAATTTTAAAAGATCACCCTCTTTCAATAGGGCAAGATGGGCCTACCGTTACCGTCACCCAAAAAGAAGTAAACGAATATGAAGCTTTCAAAAAAGATGGCCAATCTGTAGTAAAAGTAGTCTTGGGCGAAAAACTTACAGAAAGACAACTTTTAGAAGGTCTAATGATACCGTCTGCCAACAACTTTGCATATATATTGGCTAGATGGGATGCAGGTAGCGTAAAAGCTTTTGTAGATAAAATGAATAAAACCGCTCAAAGTCTTGGTCTAAAAGATACGCGTTACGAAGACCCGTCAGGCGCTAGCGCTGGAACTGTAAGCACACCAACAGATCAATTTAAACTAACCCAGCTTGCCATGCAAATCCCAACTTTTAGGCATATAGTAGCTATGCCTCAAGTAGTTTTACCAGTGGCTGGCATTCAATACAACGTAAACTACGACCTTGGTAAAGACAACATAGTAGGTGTAAAAACTGGTTCTTCTTTACCAGCTGGTGCAAACTTTGTCTTTGATTCAAAACAAGGCAACATAGATATACTAGGAGTAATCTTTGGTGCATCTGGCAAAGCTCCTCTTATCACAGCTTTAAAAGATGCCATAACCCTTATAGACATGACAAAAACTCAGCTATCTACGGAAAAACTTATATCTAAAAATCAACAGATAGGCTTTGTCAAAGTCCCTTGGATGACAAAAGAGATTCCCATGTTGGCATCCAGTGATTTTAACATCGTAATTTATCCTGGCATGAAGATAACTTACTCTCTTTATCCTTTAAAGGATATAAAATTTCCAATAAAACCTAACGAAGTAATCGGTACTCTTATTATAAATTATGGAGATTCTAGCTACAGCATGCCAGTAGTAGTTTCTCAAGAGGTAAAAGCGCCTAGCTTTTTAGATAGATTAAGGAGGGTATTGTGAAAAATTTTCTTTTTACAGTGGTTGCCTTGGGGATGGGGCTTAGAATGGCTTTTGGTTATATAGGTGATTCCTACGATACATTTTTAAAAGAGTACAAACATGTAAAGATTTTGAGCGTAGACAAAAATATTACACCGCATGCCAAAAGAGCCCTTGAAATAGAAAAAAATGGTTTTAAGGTATACGCTCTTTTTGATGAAAAAGATATTTGCTACGAGGAATACACGTTAAAAAATAAAACCCTTCCATCGCCAGATTTATTTATAAAAGATGCTTCTAAGATAAAACCAAAGCTTTTGTTTAGAATACCTTTAAGAATGGCCGTATGGGAATACGATACTCCAAAATATAAAATTATTTACCAAACCTTTGGCCTGCCAGGTTATCTTAGTGCCGATGCAAGAATAAAACAATAAAATGGATTTAGACAAGATAAAGTTTATAGGATTTTCGGATAAAAAGTTAAAAAAATTTTTGGACAAATCAAACTACATTTTTTGGGATTGGATAAATAGATTAAAAGCTAAAGACAAACTTCAATATATAAAAATATATGGAAAAGATGCCGTATATTTTGGAAAAGAGTTTGGAAGGGTTCAAGTGTTTGTAAAACTTGAAAACCTATATAGGGGCATAATAACCCTTCGCAAAAAAGCTGTGGCAATCGGCGTATTTGTATTTTCCGATGATATATATCAATTAAACGTAAAACAGTTTAGATATCCCATTTTAGATGAAGCAGAAGAAATAGTTGCAGGCCTTATAGATGCTATAAGACATGGCAATCTAGAAAAATCCATAGAAGAAACTATAAAAAAAGAGGTTATAGAAGAGCTTGGCATAGAACCAACATCACATATATACAAAAGCCTAATGGAATCTAAGCCTATTTTTATAAAATCTCTTTATCCAACCATAGGAGATTCTTCTGAAGAAGTATTTTTGTATGTTTTATTTTTAAAAGCCAAAAAAGAAGAACTAGAACATCTTTGCAACAAAGAGGCCGGCAACAAAGAAGAAAATGAATATACAAAAGTTTCATGTATAAAAGGCATAGAAAATGTCTTAAACAGAGATTACATAGACGCCAAAAGCTTTATAATACAGCTTTGGTTAAAAACCAAATACTTAGAATTTAAACAATCTTCTTTTTCTCATTTTGAAGATTTTATTGGAAGCTTATATAAATAAAACTTAGATACCTATCATATGCTAATATATTTAGTATGGATTTAAAGCAAGAAACGCAAGAATTACCGTTTTTTTTGGTATCTATATTGATAAACATATTCTTGTTTTCTGGTTTAGCTATGCTTTTTACCATAAGACCACTTCTAAGCCAATATCAAAATCCACCTGTTAACGTACAGCTAATAAATCCACCAAAAGAAGTACCAACTCCGCCAAAACCTATAAAACTTCAAAAATTTCATATGAAAAGAAGCTACTCTAAACCTTTGAGTCCAGCCAAAGGCTACAAACCATCAAGAGGCGTCCATAAACCCTTGCAAACAAGTGCTTTAAGACAAAGACAAGTTTTCCAAAAAGGGGATATTAAAATACCGGTGGTACACCATCCACCAAAAGCACCGCCAAAAAACATCAGCGTATTGTCATCTTTGGAAAAAGAAATCGAAGCTCAAAGAAAACAAGCTCAAACAGACATAGAAGGGGCTATAAAACAAGTGGGAAATATAAGCGCTACCATAAGCTCAAGAGGGTCTTACCTTCATGAGGGTTCTAGAAAGCTTATATACGCACCGCCTGCTCCTGTTATAAGAGCTGGTGAGTTTCCAGCACCAGTAGTTTTAAGGATTTTCGTATCACCTTCTGGTTATGTCACGAGGGTTATTATCCTTAAAAGGAGCGGTATAGCATATGTGGATAGAGAGGTGGTAAACTACGTAAGAAGGTTTAGATTTGAACCTATAAATGGACCAGTAGAAAGTGGTACAATTACTATTAACTTTAAAGGAGGTTAAGCTATGCAGATTGAGTTTATCGGCAAACACTTTGAAATCACAGAACACTTAAGGGCTTTTGTAGAAGCAAAACTATCAAAGTTTAAGAGGCTTTTAAGAGAAACAGGTGAAGACCAAACAGAAGTAGTAGTAACAATATCAAGCGCCAGAGCAAAACACACCGACGACAACATCAACAAAACATCCATCTACAGAGTAGATATAGATATATATATAAAAAGCAACGGCGGTGGTACAGTGCACGCTTGGGAAGAGGACAAAGACGTATACACGGCTATAGATAGAGTGATAGATGAAGTAGAGCGTCAACTTTTAAAACTAAAAGAAAGAAGGCTTAACTATCGTCGTAAAAGCTCAAAAACAAAAGAGGAAACAAGAGAAATACCACTAGAACCACTTGAAGAAGAGCAAGAGACTAAAACATTTGTAATAGAGGAAACGTTTTCAGTGGAAAAGCCTATGAGCGTTGAAGATGCTATTTTAGAACTAACCGAAAACCATATGGTATTTTTACCTTTTATGGATACAAAAGACGGTAAGATAAAAATTTTGTATAGAAAACGTTCAGACAGTTTTGGCGTTATCGACTTAGGGTGTAAAGGATAAGTATGCCAAAGAACATTTTTATAAACATCCTTATAGGAGCTTTTATCATAATAGGTTCTTTATTGGTGGTGGCTTTTAAGCCAGTTAACCTTGGTCTTGACTTGAAAGGGGGCATAAGCATGGTCTTGGCTCCCGATATAGACAAAGTTATAAAAGAAGAGTATGAAAACACAGCCTCTGATATATCAAAACTTTTTTTGAAAAATCATATAAACGTGTTAGATGTTACACCTTCTCAAGATGGTATATATATAGACCTATTAAACGCTTCAGATTACAACAAAGTTTATGAGCTTTTGGCAAAATACTACAAAAATAGAATAGATATTTCTAAAGTATCACCTCTTAAAGTTAAAGTTAGATTTAGCTCTATTTATCTTAGTCAGATAAAAGAAAACGTTATAACTCAAACGGTGGAAGTGTTAAGAAGAAGGGTAGACCAACTTGGTGTAGTGCAACCTGTAATTACAAGGCTTGGCAATTCTAAAGTTATGGTGGAGCTACCCGGTGTTATGGATTTAGAAAGGGCTAAAAAAGTCCTTGGGAAAACCGCTCAGCTTGAGCTCATGGAAGTGGTGGACGCATCAGCTTCTTTAGATGCTTTACAAAAAGAGCTAAAACCAGATGAAAAGATATTGCCATCAAAAGAAGGGCACGAATGGTATTTGGTTAAGAAAAAACCTATAATAACAGGGGCTGATTTAAAAACCGCTTACGAGAGCACAGACAGCTTTAACAACCCTGCTGTTAGCTTTGAGCTAAATTCAAAAGGAGCTGAAATATTTGGTGATTTTACCCAAAGCCATATAGGTAAAAGGCTTGCTATAGTCCTTGACAACAGAGTTATGTCTGCTCCAGTTATTCGTTCAAGAATATCAGATCAAGGTCAGATAACTGGTAATTTTACACCAGATCAAGTAAGGGACTTGGCCGCTATTTTAAGAGCCGGTGCATTACCTACAACGCTTCATATACTCCAAGATGCTGTGGTAGGACCCACTTTGGGAAAAGCCGCTATAAAACAGAGTATCTATGCTGGTTTAGCGTCGTTTTTGTTTGTGGTGCTTTTGATAATAGCAAGGTATAAGACAGCTGGGGTCACGGCCACTATAGCAATAATAATGAATGGGCTTCTTCTTTGGGCTGGTCTTGTGCTTTTAGGAGCTACACTTACATTGCCAGGTATTGCAGGTATCATACTAAATATGGGTATAGCGGTAGACTCAAACGTCCTTATATTTGAACGCATAAAAGAAGAAATAGCAAGGGGCAACACCCTAAGGAAAGCCGTAGAATACGGTTACAAGAGAGTGCTTAGTGCCGTTTACGATACACACGCCACACTTCTGGTGGCGGCTTTGATACTTTTTCAATTTAGCAGTGGTCCAGTAAAGGGCTTTGCCACCACACTTACTATTGGTACCATAGCATCGTTTTTGTCAAATGTTTATTATTCAAAAGTGATGATAGATATCTTAGCCAAACTAAGAATGCTTAAGATATGACAATCCTAATCTTACTTACATTCTTTTTGCTTGGTACTATCTTTGGAAGCCTTTACAATGTGCTGATATATAGACTTCCAAGGGGAGAATCTATCGTTTATCCAAATTCCAAATGCCCTCATTGTGGACATAATATAAAACCTTATGAAAACATACCCATTTTATCTTACATTTTCTTGAAAGGTAAATGCAGCGCTTGCAAAAATAAAATATCTATGAGGTATCCTATAGTAGAAGCCCTTACCGGGTTTTATTTTGCCCTTTGTGTTTATGCTTTTTACATAAAAAACAATGAAAATTTATCTGTGCTAAATATAAAAGATGCTGTAAAAACTATAGAAGCTCTACTTCTTGGATCAATCCTTATAGTACAATCTTTTATAGATTTAGATTGGTTTATACTCCTTGATAGTTTTAACTACGGTGGCATAGTGTTTGGACTTTTATTTTCTCTAAGTGGTTATGGTTTTGTTGATATTAAAAGCTCAATACTTGGGATTTTGTTTGGGGGTTTAATTCCATTTTTAATATACTATATTTATCTTAAGGTTAGGAAGATGGAAGGTCTTGGCATAGGTGATATAAAACTTTTGGCGATGATAGGAGCCTTTGGTGGTATCTGGATGGTGCTTGGTGCTATGTTTTTTGGTTCAGTTATAGGGCTTTTGGTAAGCATACCTACCATTATAAAAAATAAAAATATGCAATACTATATACCCTTTGGACCATTTTTGTCTATTGGCGCAATGCTTTGGATGTTTTTAGACCGTGGCATCCTTGTAGACCGTGGCATCCTTGTTGGTCAATTTATAGAGAGAGTGTTATGGACTTAGGTCAGTTAATCATAATACTGGTTATAGCGTATATAGTGCTTGGGCCTGAAAAAATGATGGATGTGGCTACAAAGCTTGGAGAGTTTACAAGAAAAGCAAGAGAGTTCATAGATGAGATAAAAATGCAAGCTTATATAGAAAGTGTAAATAAAAAAGTGTTAGAGCTTGAAAAAGAACAAACTAATACCGAGGAAAAGAAAGATGGAGAAGGAACTTCCGAAAGCTCCACTGATGGAGCATCTTCAGGAACTAAGACAGAGAATACTTAAATCTATAGCAGCTGTACTAATATTTACTGTTATAAGCTTTTTCTATGCTAAGTATGTTTTTGAGATTTTAAAATACCCTATAGATGTATATTATCCTGGTATGAAACTTATAACACTTTCTCCCACAGAGCCCCTTTTTATCATGATGGAAATATCTGTAATAGTGGGAATAATACTTGCTATACCTGTTATTTTATATCAAATATGGAGATTTGTAGAACCAGCTCTTTACCCAGAAGAAAAAAGACTTGTTTTTCCTTTGGTTTTCTTTTCTTTGGTATTGTTTGTAATGGGGGCTAGCTTTGCATATTTTGCAGTGCTTCCAATGGCTTTAAAATTTTTAATAGGTATAGGTTTTAGCCAGCTTAGGGCAAAACCCATGCTTTCAGCGGAGCTTTATATAAACTTTTTACTAAAAATGCTTCTTGGTTTTGGTATAGCCTTCGAGATGCCTATTTTTCTTTTTATGCTACAAAGAGCGGGTATAATATCTACAAAACAATTAAAATCTTTTAGAAAATACTTTATAGTGGTGGCATTTTTTATAGGTGCTTTGATAGCCCCAGATGTTTCCACTCAAATCCTTATGGCTTTACCACTTATTGCCCTTTATGAAATATCTATATTTATAGGTAGATTTGCCGTTAAAAAGCAAAATACTTCAAAAGATATACAAAAAGCCCAATAAACGTTTGGTTTCTTGTTTTAAAAATATTATCAAATATTTCAATCAGTTAGTTTATAGTATAATAATTTCTATGCCAAAAAATACCAATATAAAGAAAATGCTCATCGTAGGAGCAGGTCCTATTATTATAGGCCAAGCGGCAGAATTTGATTATTCTGGTACTCAGGCTTGTAAAGCCCTGATGAGAGAAGGTTATGAAGTAGTGCTGGTAAATTCAAACCCAGCCACCATAATGACAGATGAACAGCTTGCCACTAAGACTTACATAGAACCATTGAGCGTTGAAGTGCTTGAGGAGATTATAAAAAAAGAACGTCCAGATGTCTTGCTACCTACCTTAGGAGGGCAAACGGCTTTAAACTTAGCAAAGGATTTATATGAATCGGGCATATTAGAAAAATATGGTGTAGGAATAATAGGTGCCAACTACGAGGCTATCAAGAAAGGTGAAGACAGGGCTCTTTTTGCAAAAGCCATGGAGGAGATAGGCCTAAAAGTTCCACCAAACGCCATAGTAAATTCTATCTCAGAGGGTATGGCCTCTACAAAAGATATAGGCTTTCCAGCTATATTAAGGCCAGCTTTTACACTTGGCGGGACAGGTGGTTCTATCGTCTACAACTTAGAAGAGTTTCCAGCTAAGCTAAATGCTGCTTTAGAAGCTTCTCCTATACATCAGGTGCTTATAGACAAATCTCTTATAGGATGGAAGGAGTTTGAGCTTGAAGTCATAAGAGATACAAAAGACAACGTCGTTATAGTTTGTTCTATAGAAAACTTTGATCCTATGGGTGTTCATACTGGAGACTCTACAACAGTAGCACCAGCCCAAACCCTAACCGATAAACAATATCAGATGTTAAGAGATGCAAGCCTTGCCATTATAAGAAAAATAGGTGTTGATACCGGAGGCTCAAATATCCAGTTTGCAGTA
>Ga0080003_1000737_pt1 | contig 20035 bp, 22 predicted proteins | sample JossMetagenome_FD_69206 | JGI IMG/M metagenome (GOLD analysis project Ga0080003, IMG submission 69206) | Hot spring microbial communities from Joseph's Coat, Yellowstone National Park, USA - JC2_E (SPADES assembly) (version 2) | ecosystem: Environmental > Aquatic > Thermal springs > Hot (42-90C)...
CGCCTTAAAAGGCGATGGTTCCTTCAAGGCGGATCACAGGTTCGTGGTTTATCGCCTTCATCTTCATCGCTTCATAGCTAGCAGGTGCGAATCGCACCCACCCCGCTCTGTTCGTCCAGCGATAGACCACGGGCTGTGCCTTCAGCCACTTACCCCTATCCTTAACGGACTCGGGGATATGTAGAATGTTTATTGCCCCGTTCAGATCAGCGTTTATTACCTTCTCTGTGTGAGGACACTCGAACAAACCCCTCTTAATCCTTCCATTTTTATGTATTTCCCCACACAGGGAACACGTCTTAGATGTATTTTCCTTATCCACAAGCTTAACCTTTATTTTGTATTCTTGTGCTACGTTCTTGATTCGCTTTATTATTGCAAGATAGCTCCAGAAGTTTGTGTTCCTTTCGTTTCCTTTATTTTGAGCTATGCCCTTTGGGTAGCCGATGTATATTTCCCCTACACATTTGTCGTAAAGAGATTCTACGATTCCCCTTGCTAGTCCTTCCCTTGCGTTCTTCAGCAAAAGATAACGCTTTTTGTATAACATTTCAAGCTTCCTGCTAGTTTTCAAGCCGTGCATTGCGAGCCTCTTTTCTTCTATTGAAATGCGCTTGCTCAACTTCTTGAACTCTGAAAGCACTAAACCTCCTTTAAAGAGCATTCACGGGCCGTCTTCAACAGCAACGGTTGCAAGGTTTATAACGCCTAGATCGATGCCCGCTTTCATTTTGCCTTTTGGTTTATTATTTACTTTAGCAACCATCGGGATCCTTGCGTACCACTTTCTCCTTACTTTATCATAAAATATCTCAAGAGTTCCTTGCTTGCCTACCCAGTTAAGCTTGCCAATGAACTTGAGCCTCAGTTTGAAATCCATGAGGAATATTTCGTTTCCTTCAATTTTGTACCTGTCATTTCTTATCAGCAAAAACAAATCATCTTTCTTTTTATGAGGAGGCTTAGGCTTCATCTACTTAGGCAATTCCCCTTCTTTCTTCTTTTTGCTTAGCTCGAAAAAAGATTTCCATGCAGAAGCGTTCTTTCGCGTTACTTGCTGAATGTTTGCCCCGTGCAATACAGCCTTATATTTCTCATAGACGATTTTTTCTGTTTTATTAAAATCCACAGGCTCATGCTTTATTTATTGTTCAAGCCTCAACTTATTAACTTCGTTCCAGCAATCAACGAATGCCTTTCCGAGAGCCTTTAGTTTAGCTTTTGTTTCTTTTCCTGCAATGATGCGTACTGTATTCGATCGGCGCATGCTTTCTGTTATTTTATCCTAATTAAAGTATATAAATACTTTAGCCTTTTTTATGAGAAAACACGTTAGCAAGGAAAAAGTATTTCAGCATCCCAGCCTCTAGGAGAGGTGAGGCTTTCAGTTGTAATCCAGAAATTTACAGGATTCTTAGCTTTTCAGACGATGGTTATTGCAGCTGATCTTACCTTTGAGTCGATCGCTTCAATAAAAGAGTGTCTGTGAGACCTTACCTGGACCACTGCAAAAACCTTTGAACCTTTATCTGCAAAACTTTCGGGTCGCACTGAGAACGTTACCCTTAATGAAAAAAGGAATGTTTTTGCTTCTTCAAAATCCATAAAGAATTCAGATTCAAGGTTTTTATCAACTCCGAGCACCCAGATGTTCGTTCTGTATCTTTCAAGTATTGTTGGATCCCTTGTCCAGTACAGGACCCACTTTTTAGATAGCTCTTTTTCAGCAATTTTTTTGTTCAATAGCGTTCCTTTTTCATAAATTGAAACCCTATACCTTAGTTTTATCCTCCTGTCCATGTTTCTGTAAGCTTCTTTTATGTTTTCGAGCGTAATGTTTTCTAAAAAATTCTGAGGAAAAGAAAATTCCACAGTAAAATTCAGCTTCTCGGCCGATTCTTTCTTGGCCTGAATTACCCTTATAAATGGTTCCTTGCTGTATTCTGCCTGCGCATTCAACCGTTTACACCGCTCAGCATTTCGTTAACCAGGCAGCTTGCCCCTGTTCCCTGTTTTATTGCTTCTTTCCTGAGCTGACCTCTGTAAAGCCTGTCCTCTAACTTTTCATTGTGTTCTTTTTCCCATTGTTCAACCGGTATTCCGTATTTTTTCTGTATCCTGTCTCTGTACCACTCAGGTATAACGTTAAAGCTACAGAAAGGTATTATCCTCAGGTCAGGTGTCAGGTAATGTATGTCACATCTCTGTAACCTTTCTTCGTCGTGGTTGTACTTGTCCATAAAATGCATCATGCCCAGGAACAGGCTGTTCATCTGGAACTTGCCCACAGAGGAATAATCGTGTTTGAAAAGCACTTCAAACAGAAGCCTCGCAAGATCCAGTCCTTCTGGCTGCTTCTTTTCATCAACAAAGCTCTTTAGCTTTAAAGCAACCTTTACAAGCTCCATGTACCTGTTTGCTCCCGAATCTATTTCTTCAGAAACATCGTCAAGGTATTCGAGCAACCCCTTTATATCAACAAACCTTGTTATCGGGACCAGCCTGTCCTTTGACCTGTCAAGGTAAACGTAAGTTCCTGCTCCACACGCGAAGTGTATAGACAGCTCGTACTGTTTTCTTTTAGTAATTGCTTCTATAAAGTGCGTCACAGGAGAACAGCTCGGCACGGGGAACCAGTCTGAGCTTGCTATTTCGCCTTCTGAAAGCTCATCTATCCTGTTTATTACATCAGGAATAGTTATCCTGTACTTTTCCCTCTCTTTTTTGCTCATCCTTCCTGTAAGAGATACTGGCTGAAAGTTAACGGCCCTTACAACGTCTATGTTTTTCTTGGCGAATTTTATTATCTCATAAACTTCATGATCGTTAACGCTCTTTATAACTGTTGGAACAAGGACAACTCCAAGGTTGGCCTTCCTGCACGCTTCTATTGTGTAAGGAGCTTCCCAGTAGTTCTTCGGGTTTGTCTTTGGAGTCACACCGTCAAAGCTCATGTACAGGTTGCTTACTCCTGCTTCTCTGTATACCTTTGCAAGCTCAGGATGCAAAGCTATGTTTATACCGTTTGTGTTGAGCTGTATGTGGTCTATTCCTTCCTGCTTTATCATTCTTATTATATCTGGAAGGTCGTCTCTCAGCGTGGGTTCTCCGCCAGTTATCTGAACCGAGTTTCCCGGCACAGGCCTTTCTGCCCTGAGCGTCCTTACCATGGCCCTGATCTGTTCAAGCGTTGGTTCATAAACGTATGCCCCTTCAAGCCCTTTCTTTACATAAAAGAAACAGTACCAGCACGTAAGGTCACAGCGGTTTGTAACTATTATGTTAGCCAGCCCAGTATGGCTCAGGTGGTTTGTGCAAAGCCCACAGTTTGCAGGGCACTGGCACCTGTCCATCTTAACGTTTGGAGCTTCCTGTCCTTTACCGTCGTCCCAGTATGAGCTGAACCTCCTGTACATCCCATAATCGCCGAAGTAAAGCTCTTCGGTTTCTCCATGCACGGGACAGGTTTTCCTCATGTACACCTTCCCTTCTCTTTCAAATATTTCAGCGCTGATTATCCTATTGCATTCCGGGCATATGCTCTGAGTCATCTTTATCGGGTTGTCATTTAGCCTATCTGCTGGCTCTTCTTGCTCGTTCCTTACTAATGGTATAAAAATTACTGAATCTTTTTTTCCTTCCTTTATAACATCAGACATCGCAGCCATTGCAAACTTATCGACGGAGGTTATATATATAATTTTTAACAAAAATAACGAAAAATTGTACTATAACTCTGTTATATATTTTAAATCAATAATTATTTTAAAAATACTGTACAGAATTTCCTTTAAAAACGCTAAAAAGAAAAAACGTCCATATAAATCCCATCATTGAACATAGAAAAAGCTTAACACTATAAAAAATAAGACAAACTTCCTGCGTTTTGTTTAAAACTTTTCAAAACATCTTAAACACAATGCACGATGGTAGAAAAGGTATAAGCGGCTTCGCCGTTGCTCTTTTTGTAGTTGTCGTCGTTGCTGTTGCGGCTGTCGGCACTTATATATATTTCAGAAGTCCCTCGGCTGCGCCAGTTAAGACGTCTTCTGGCATTTCTACATCGACCCAGCAATCTTCATCATCAGGTATGCAGACCGGATCTTCAGGTTCATCCAGCTCGAGCGGATCTTCCAAGACCAACAGCAGTTCAACAGGTGGCACCGGTTCTTCGTGGGGAGCCTAATTGTTGTATTTTTTTGGTAAAACCAAGAGCAACTGAGCATAGAAAATACTACGTCAATACGTAAACTACCCTGTCATTAACAGTAGATCAAAACTTTTTATATGAATTTATGATGAATTTGTTATACTCATACATTATAAGGGTCATGCTGCTTCAGTTTTTTCTTCATAGCCTGACTGCACAAGCTTAAAAAACAAGCATCATCTATAGATTTTTCCATGTCTCAAAAATATCATTACGCTTTACCATTATTAGATCGTAGAATTGCGTATTGTTTGCAAAAGCGGCAAAACGCCATCTTTCGCTAAAAAGTTTTAATCTACTGTTACGGACGGGGTCTCTGGTAAAAAAAGTCACAAAAAGCTGTGGTGTACATGAAGTGTTAGTTACCTTTTCTAGCTGTAGTTGATGATCAGTTTTATAACTTCGGTGAACTTCCTGTCTCGGCATGGAGCTTTTCGCTCAGCACCAGATAGAGCCTGCTCCCCAGTCAGGTCCTTGTTTGCTGACGTGCCTGATATGTTTTATATAAGATCAGAACGTGTTAAGCCCAGAGCAAACAATGTGATGAATTTGCGGGTTGTCGCTGAAAGATTGTAACAGATAACAGATCCTGCTTTACCACTTATAGCTTTAACACATATCAAAATATTCAAAATTTTGAATCACAGCATATATATCGACTGCATAACATGTTTATAAATGAAAACGTTTAAAGATTTAAGAAGCGAAAACACGTACCTGGCTATAGTCATAGGGCTGGGTTCTTTTTCAGACGGATTTGCTCTCCTCCTCCAGAGCGGAGCTTTGCTCTCTCTGGTACCTTACTTTAGGCTAAATTCTCTGTTTACAGGTTTAGTGGTTTCAGCTCCTTTTATAGGCTCTGTGTTTGGAGCCATAATTTTTGGATGGCTTGCTGATAAAATAGGCAGAAGGGCTATAGTGCTTAATGTGCTTTTGTTCTTTGTGTTATCATCAATCATGAGCTCCATTTCTGTTAACATACAGATGCTTCTGTTGAGCAGATTTTTAGTGGGAATCGGTATAGGAGGCGACATACCTGCCAGCGGATCGCTCATCGCTGAAAGATCGGAACCATCAGAGCGCGGGGCGTTGCTGTCAACTCAGACACTTTTATGGGCTGTTGGAGCGGCCATAGCTACAGTCGTCAGTTTACCACTTCTGAGCCTTGGTAAGGAAGCATGGAGAGTGTTGTTCGGATTGGCCGCAATTCCACCTGTTTTTACGCTTCTGCTGAGAAGAAGAATAAAAGAGAGCTTCAGATGGGTAAAAAATAAAACGAAGGGAAACGCGTCTAACAGGCTAACGCGCAGGGCCGTTTACCTAACGGCAATACTTTCTATCGGATTGTTTGTCTGGACCATGATTCTGGCAGTTTTTGCAAGCTATTTACCTTCTTTGCTCACCAGGATATTCGGCTTGCCTCCTTATGAATCTCTTATTATAGGATCGATCCAGTGGGTCATGTACTTTTTAGGCTGTGTGGTGGCTTTCAAGCTTGTTGACGTTATCGGCAGGAAGCGGCTAATAGTAATCGGAACGCTTGTTGCAATGGTGTCTGCAGTTCTCGTATATCTTTCAGGAAGAAACATCATTTCCGTTATAACTGCAGGCGTTCTTGCAATCTGGGGAGCTGGTGGTGCCGCCTACACAGGAATATCGATTTACTCTTTCGAAATACCCCCAACGCTTTACAGAGGGCTGCTAAGCGGCGCAGTCTTTGGATCTGGAAGGCTTGGAGGGTACTCAGGAACGCTTATCTTCCCAACTCTCATAGGAGTTATTGGCATTGTGAAGGCGTTTGGATTGATGGGACTGGTCATGCTCTTAGTAGCTGTAGCGTTTGGAACCTTTAACCAGAAAACTGAAATGATCGATCTTGAAATGATTGAGAGTTCACTCACAAAAGCATAAAACCTACTTTAGTAAAATCGCGCTTTTGAGTGCATTAAGTTTTTATATGCATTGCGGTTAACGATAAAAAATCAAAAACGGATTTTTTAAATACAGGTGTCATAGCGCTGAAATGCCAAGAATGTGATCCAGTGATAATATTCCTGCTCCTGTAAGCAGCAGGGTTATGGCAAGCATAAGATAAAGCATATCTATCTTATAGCTTGGTTTGTTAAGAGAAACATAAGAGGCTTTCATATTTGGTGTTTCACAGCGGAGTAGCTCCCGTTAAAGGGGAGTAACTCGAAGACCTTGGGAACCATCGCCTTTTAAGGCGGTGAGGAGGTCAGCAATAAATGGGCCTTTTTCACTTGCAGGATTGCATTACGCTCAAATTTTTCACGCGTGGTTTTAAGCCCTGTGCTTGGTTATTCTGTAGTGCGATGGAGAAAAAATTTGATCGTTCTGAGCTATTTTTAAGACAATTTGTCTACTATCTGGATTTTTTTGGCAAAAAGTTTTATACGCTATTAAAACAATGATTGTCAAAAAATATCCAAACGGTTATACATTTCATAACAATGTTATAATAAATGAAAATAGTTGTTACCTATGACAGGCATCACAGGTTAAAACCTCTTGATGAAGCGGAGCTTATAGGGTTTTACGACGACTCAAAAGGAATTGTAGAAGAGGTAAAGAACCCTGGGTACATGAAGAGCAAAGAGTTTACAATGTTTTACATACTTAAGATGAAGCCGGACGCCATAGCAGTGAAAGATGGATTCCTGTGTCCCGGTTCATATGCAATGTCAAAGGGGAAATTGAAGTACATACTTACGGATAAAGAAAGCGTTGAACAGTTTATAGATAACGTTAAAGAGGCAAACCTGATGGAAAACCTTGACGAACAGGTCTACTCTGAGGACGAGTTCTGATCGTGAAAAGCTGAGCACTCTGGCTTTAGAGCTGTCCCGCCTTCTGCAGCTTGATTATGAAGATATTTTTTATTATTTAAGACTTCTCAACGGTGAAGAACTCCCTTTCTCTGAGAGCGCGGAGAAAGATGGGCTCATAATAAGGGGTGCAAATGAAAGGCCTGTACCTCTACATCCGAGGATGGCTTTATCAAACATCTACAGAATTTCTGCCGCAAAAAAACCTGATATAAAGAAGAAAAGGACCAGAATAGATGCCATAATAGGTGTTTTGATTCCTGTTTTTGAACAAAACTTTGTTAAGCCAGATAAAAAGTAATCGCAGAGTACTTTACGTAAAGGAACAGTATCCCTTATAATGCAAAAAACAGAGCTGCTGTTTTATCCTTTTTGGCCTCCATACAGATAAAAATGAAATAAAAAAGCTTGTATATACAACGTAAAGGGAATAGCTCAGCGTCCGCATCAACAGCTGAATCCTGCCAGCAGTTCTGTTAAATAAGCTGGAAACTGTAAACAGCCCACCAGCATCACAGCTTATGTTTATTGCATAGTAAACCAGCATTAAAACTGGTATTATAGTCATGATGATAAAAAGCGATATCAAAGGACTTTCTCTCAACACTGCAAGGGGTAAAGGAAATACGTAGAAAGCATGTAAGAAAAAGTTACTATAGAACCTGAAACCCTTCCTTTAAGCCTGAACAAATTTTCCTTCCACGATCAGCGTCTGTATTTCGTCCTCGATTTTATCTACATCATAACCCAATTTGCTGAGCCATTTTCTTGCCTGCGGCGAAAGACGAACAGAAACGTTCTGACCTCCTATGTTTCCAAAGAGTATGCATCTAAAACTATATTTCTTCTTATCTATCATGACGTTGCCTTTTAGATATCCAGTCATGTCTTCCATTTCAACGCTTTTTATTTCAACTTTTAACATGTTTTTCACCTCACAACCAGGCTTGAGTTTTTGCTTTTTTCGATGAATAAAAACAAGTGTTCATGATCATTCTCACATTTTACCTTCCCTTCATCATCTATAAAGAGTCTTTCGTCCCCGTACACTTCACAGTGGTGCAAGTATTCTTTACCTACAGGCAGTATGCTCCATTCTAGCTTATTCTGACTTCTGCAGACAAGTATTCCCCATTTTTTTAAATCATCCATAACTCCTGTTCCTACATTCTCTGGGAGCTTTGGTTCACCAACAAGCCGAGCATCTGCATGAACTTTTCCACACTTCCTGCACTTCCATATATCGACAACCCCGTTTACCTCACCGTCCAGTATTACGTTGACCGCCCCTTCATAATATATTTCATGTTCGCAATTCAATATAAAATTTCAGCAAGCACAGTATTTTTTGCTTTTCTATATTTTTTTAAAAAAATCTAAAATGATTATGCTGATGAATTTGTTTCAAAAGAATACCTTTAACAAAAGGTTTATTTTATATTTTTTATAAATTTAAAAAGCGAGCCATAGAGAGAATGCATTAGATCAAGACATAATAGAAAAGCTTAACAGAATCTCCAGACCGCGGACTTTTCAAATTGCATTGATCCTAGACAAAGAAAGACCTCTAAGGTTTAACGAAATAAAAAAAAGAAACTGAACGGCATATGCTCAAGGTCCTTAAGTGAAGGGCTTGATGGAGAAAGATGGTATAATTAAAAGAAAAGTAACGAACGACTCGCCTCCACGGGTAGAATACTTTTTGACTGATAATGGGGGAGGAACTAAAAGAAATAACTGCTAAGCTCCTTTTATGACAGAATAAATGGAAGTAAACCCCAGAACCGCACTTGAGCTACCTTTTTATCGCTATTTTTTTCCTTTGCAGAGCTTCATCTTTTTCCCCTGAGACCCCGTCCGTTACAGTAGATCAAAACTTTTTAGCGTATTTGAGCTTCTAAACACGCGCCTGAACTGGCTAAAAAGCCTTTGCATTAATTATCCTATTTTTATAATATAATTATTATTAATCTTTCTTTAGAAAGTTAGTAATGTATTTTACTGTTTTGCACATGGGCATACCTCATAAATTTTTTCTATATCTTTTTTCCTTACAGCTGGGCAATTAATGGCAAAATGGGCTACCATAGTAGCTACATCAACTAGATACGGAATGGCTTCATATGTTTTTGAAAATATTTCCTCCATATTTTTTACGCAAATAAAAGTTAGGTAAGGAGCTTTATTACCTGAAAAAGTTTTTATTATTGCTTTAATTGAGCCGCTAAGGTTTTCCGCTATTTTAAAAAACGGTTCTCCGATAGGCCCACCTAAGTAATAGGACTCCGGGTCGTCATTAAAGATAAAATAAAGTCCATCTGAAGACGGCTGCCAGTTCTGAGTTCCTGAAACAAATGTCCATCTACCTTCAATGCACTGATAAACCCCAGGCTTCTTAAAACCGGAAGACGTTTTTTCAGCCTTAGCTGAACTTTTGTTGAAAATTTCCTTTAAAAGCTTGTCGATTATCTTTGCCTCTTCATCGTCCATTTAGTGCTGTTTTTAAAATTCTGTATTTATTTATTATTTGAAAATGTTGTTTACAAAGGCCTCTTTTTTTTAAAAAAATCGCCATCAAAACCGGTTAATATATACATTCGTACGTTTAAATTGTATAAATTATTATATTTTTAAATTTAATAATTTCAGAATAGTTTTTAGTTAAAGCCAGATCTTGGAAAGAATTCTAAAGGAAATTTATAGCCGCATTTTATGCAGTAGACTGCATCATCATGGTTCTTAGTTCCGCATTTAGGACAGTATTTAGCCATAATGCTGTTGATTTAGCCATATAATAAAAAGGTTCGCCTGCTTACAAAAAGGAATTGAGGCTTAAAATTGTAAAGAAATAAAAATTTGCACAGTCAGTAAATGTCGATTATCAGCACAGAAATTTTTGTTTTGTTAATAATTAGTCGTTTTGTATGAAAATGCGTATATTTTCACACACGATGTTATATACAATGGTTTATAAATATATTTTATGAGAGTCCCAACGTGCAAATTTATAATGATATGGTCTTTTAGCTGGGCGCTGGGACTGATAGCTATATTTCCCGTGCTGAACTATTTAACGCCGTTTCTCAACCCAGCATATAACAACGCGTACACTCCTGATATATTCTGGCGTCTTGTGCTTTACTGGCACGGAGCAATATTTGTTCCGTTAATAGTTGCATTAGCTGCCCTTATGTGCTCTGTCTTTGATCTGTATCAGATGAAAGGCTTTCCCGGCCTTCTGATAAGAGATTCTGTTTTTATAGGAGGGATCATAGCGGTCCCCCTTGCCGGCATAGCAGGAATATTCGACGTCTATGACAGGTTTCTCTTAGGAATACCGCTGTGGTCCCAGATAGTTGCTTTTCTCGTGGGTGATGAAATAGCTTTAGCTCTGGTAGCGGCTTTTGCGGTGAAGGCATTTCAGATCAGCTCAAAATCTTTGAAAATGGTTAACTCGTTCATGGCTTTCGCTGTTTTCCTTACCCTTATCTCAGCGTTTATGGGCCACATAGCTGGATGGATTACATGGTTCGGTCCATGGCCTTCTTTTGTTGGCAATTACATTAACCAGACAATGTACCCTGTGCTTGGCTATTACAACAAAACGGCTGTAATAACCTGGACTGAAGACGTTGTGACTTCTCATTCACACCTCATGCTTCCCGTGATAATGGCAGGAATAGTCGTGATCGTCGCTTTTGTATATGGCCTTCTTAACGCTCCAAAGGGCATCAGGTACCTTACTTACTCAGGAATTGCGGTCATGGCTGTAGCCATGCTTGCTGCCGCTGTAATCTATATAATTTCTGGCGTTGGAAACTATTCAATCCCGACTCTTTTTTCTTCCGGTCCCAACGATATAAACGGGCTTGCAATGGACGACGCGATAACCGGTATTATAGGATGGGGTGCCCTTCTTATCATGATAGCGCTCATCTGGCAAGCAAGAGGAAAGGGCATGCTCAGGGATCCGCTTTTTATAAGCCTGATAACTGGGTGGATTTTAATTTACCTTACAATACCCGTTACGGGATACTGGATAGAGTTTCATGAAAGTTTCTACGGAGCAGCGGGAGCTCTGCCAAATGCACCCGGCGCCGCTTTTGATTTTGCTTACACAAGGTTCCATCAGGACTTTGGGTTTTTCCTTCTGCCGGCGCTTATAACTGCAATCTTAACTTTTGAAATATACGGTATCAGCGGGAAAGAAAGAGCGCTCACAGGATACCTGTTCATCTTCGGGGAAATCATATCTTTTGTTGCTGGAGAGCTATATTCTCTCGTATTTCTATCAGCTCCGTTACTGATACTTGCGGGTTTTGGTGCTGCACTCATGGCAGCGGGAGGGATAATAGGTATAAGGTATCTGGTCAAATGCAAAAAAGGTTGCCCGCGATCTGAAGATGTAGGTTTCCTGGTGGCGCATCTTAAGTTATAATATTTTTTGTTTTTATGTTTGTGCAAGTTGAACTCTGGATGTGATTGTCATTGGACTTTTTAGCCCGTAATTCTTCACCTTCTCTACATCTACTCCGTTCTTTCTGCATATATCTTCGATAAACTTCATCATAAACCATCCACCCATATGTATAAGCAATGAAGCGCCAAGCCTTGACAGGGGGTTACCTGCCCCCTCAGAATAAGCGTCGCGCGCAGCCATTTTTGCAAGGTGTCTGTATGATGCATAATAGACCGCAAGCTGGGATTTTGTCAGCTTCAAACATTTCAGCTCCCTGTTCTTTATAAGCCCGAGCGGCACGTTCTGCATAGGAGTTACCGTAAATTCAAAGGGTCTACCATCAACCTCAGAGTTGCTAAGCCTGTTTATAAGAGCTACAGTTTCCCAGTTATCTTCGTCTGTTTCTTCTATCTGTCCAACCTGAACTGTAAAAGCTGGCCTCCAGTAATACCTGTTTAAGTTGTAAACGCCCGTCCAGACTATTTCCTGCCAGCTGCCATCAGGACCTATCCTAAGGGGTAACGTTTTGTTTGGCATGTGAAGCTTGGCAAGCCTCTCGCTGCCTGTCTCAAGACCAACCTGGATGCCTATCCAGTTATCAGGCCCGGCTCTTATAATTTCTGAAACTTTCTTTATGAGGTCGGGATAACCAGCCGGTATTGATATCCTCCCGTGTGTTGGATTTGTATGGGAAATATTCTTTACTGACATAACCCCTTTAAAAAGCTCTACAATCGCTTCAAAGTTTGGTTCAAATCTGGGGCCGTGCATGTAAGCGAATATTTCATCTGAATGTAACCAGGCTGACTGTAAGCCTGCCCTGGCGTTTACCTCTATTTCCTTTTTTACTTTTTCAACGCTATAATACCTGAGGGGTCTGAGCGTTACTTCGCAAAAATCGCAGCCAATGCCGCAACCCCTCATAACTTCTGTGAGCCCTTTCATAGACGGTCTGACAATCTCAGGTATTTCATCAAGAGTTGGGTACATCCTGGTGCCAATCCTGCGTGAAATGAACCTTTCATCGGGTTTGCTAAACCTCTTGAAGCTCTCATCATAAGAAACGTAGCCTTTAAAAAACAGGTTCATGTCAATGTCACCACTCGATATCTGCTCAAAGAGTTCGGGGGCCAGATCGTCGATCTCACCCTGTACCGCATAATCTATGCCAAACTTGTCAAGTTCCTCCGGCATCACGGTAAACTCCCATACCCCAGGACCTCCAACGATTAACTTTGATTTTCCTCTTAAAGCATTTATCTTTTTTAAAAGAAACTCCCACTCTTTTTTAACCCAGGCTTCACCGTTTTTTCCCATCAGTGCAGCGAAAGACATGGTTAGCGGGCCAAAGCCAAGTGGATCCATGGTAGAAATGCCTATGATCTCAGTATCTTCGCCTATAAATCTGTCTATGTAGTCAAAATGTGGTACAGCTACGTCTTCTCTTCTGTTTCTTTTAAGCAGAGAAGCTTCTATCTTTCTGACCGAATATGGACTGAACATAGACTCGCCGTTTTCCAAAGGCGGAGACTCGCTTCCCTTTAAAAAGTTATAGAAAAAACCGGGTATCGAACCTGATGGTGCACAGGGTAGAAAATCAAGCAAGGGAAAATTCCTGTAGTTATAAAGTAAAGTAAGATCGGAAATCAGAACATATCTGGCCATTTTATCACCTCAGAAATTTGGTTACGGGTAAGCTTCTTTTTAAAAAGCTACAAGTCATGTGTTTCAGTTTGTACGAAGTTAGGAATGATACAGTAGCAAAAGATTTTTCAGGCTGTTTGTGATCGAGCACGTCATAGCGCTCTTTTTTAAATAAAATAATCATTGAACTTTTTTTCTTTTTTACATAAAAATATTTGACGGGAAATTTTTTAAAAAAACTGACGTTTTATGTTAAACCACGGTCGCTTTTTAGGATCATTTTTTAGACATTTTTTATAAGAATTCAGTTTTAGAATGGAATAGTGTACATGATAATCTTTAATCTCATGAGCCATTTTATAAGCTGAAAGGCCTTAAACATCTGTGTGTTTGCGCTTAAAAGTTCAAGCTCTACACTAGGAAAGAAAGGCTGTCTATCTTTTTTGCAAGATCGATGTCCTTTTCTGTAACTCCTCCCTCATCGTGCGTCGTTAAAGCTACTCTTACTTTATTGTATGAAATAAATATATCCGGATGGTGTTTAACTGACTCGGCAACAGGCGCTATGATGTTAACGAACTTTACTGACTGCATAAAGTTATTAAAAACATATTCCTTATAGATTTCATTATTTTTGTACGACCATTCTTTCATTGAACTCAGAGCTTTTTTTATATCATTTTCGGTCATCTTTACCATATTCAATATTATTCAAAAATTTATTATATAAAATATTATTAATTTTTTTAACCTTTTGCCCTGACTTGTTGAAGGAGATCAACTGAATGAAATTCTGCGTGTAAGCTTTTGATTTTATGGTCTGAGGAACGACCAGAGGGTTACAGTGACGCTGTTCATGGACATCGCAAGGGCCGCAAACTGGGGAGCAAGGTAGATTGCCGGGTAAAGTACTCCTGCCGCTAGCGGTATAAAAAACGAGTTATACCCGAAAGCCCAAATCAGATTTTCCTTTATTCTTTTCTCGAGCTTCTTTGCCCCCTCCCAAAGCACCTTTAGGGCCGTCGGGGCAAATATGATAACGTCTCCTGCCTGCTTGCTTATTTCAGATCCTGTGTTCATCGCAACTCCCACGAACGCTGTCCTCAATGCCAGCGCATCGTTGACTCCGTCCCCCACAAACATGACGTTTTTAAAAGACTTTACGAGCTCGGCCTTTTTTTCCGGCGACAGCCCTTTGTAGACTCTTATGCCAAGTTCCTTTCCAACCTGGTCTGCAAAATCGCTTGAATCGCCTGTCGCAATTATTACTTCATACCTTTTTTTAAGATCTGTCACAACATCCTTAACCCCTTCCCTTATCTCATCCTTGATCCTGAATGAAATCACCGGCTTAAAGTCCACACAGCCTATTATGTCTCCTTCAGGAACATCTTCACAGTTGCTGGCTATGAATTCCCTTTTTCCTACTATAACGGTGTGCCCTTCAACGGTTCCCATGACCCCTTCTCCCGGGAATTCGTTGAATTCCTTTACTTTAAGCCTTTTTTTGCCAAGCTTTGAAATTGCCCTGGCAACAGGATGAGAGCTTAGAGATTCAAGCGCGGCGACCAGTTCAAGGCCGTTCTCATCATAAGCTTTAACGGGTTCAACCTTAACGTCGCCGGTTGTTATGGTCCCGGTTTTATCAAAGATTATGGTTTTAACTTCCTTGAGCTTTTCCAGCGCTGATCCATGCCTTACTATAACTCCTCTTTTGGAGAGCTCCCTGATTTCGGCCAGCACAGCGAGGGGCGTTGCAAGCCCGAGAGCACACGGGCAGGCAGCAGCAAGCACGGCTATAGCAAAAAGGAGCGCAAGGCTTGCTGGAACGAAAAAATGCCATACAAAAAAAGTTATAGCTGCTATGATCATTATTATAGGAGTAAAGTAAGCGGCGGCCTTGTCCACAGCCCTCTTCAGTCCAATAGAAGTCGTGCTGGCATCGTTGATGGCTTTTACCAGCTGGTTTACGTAAGACCTCTCTCCAGCCCTTGTTGTGTATACTTTAATGTATCCATTTGTTAAAGTTGTTCCCGATATAACTGAGTCCCCCTTAACTTTCTTTACAGGAAGCGTTTCCCCAGTTAAAATTGATTCGTTAACTTCGCCTGAACCCTCTTCTACTACTCCGTCCACGGGTATGACCTCTCCTGATTTTACTATTATTATGTCTCCAACGCTGACCTGATCTGAATCGACTATTTTTCCGCTTTCCAGCCTTGCCGTATATTTTGGTGCATGAATGTAAGATATTCTGTACCTCAGGTATGAATCTATGGTCTTTCCTACCAGCACAAAGGTTATCAGAAGGCTTGCTGCATCAAAGAAAACTTCTCCGCCGCGAATTAAGTTAAACACGCTGTAAGCCCATGCGGTCCCGGCAGAAAGCGCCACAAGGGTATCCATATCAGCCGTCCTGTTTTTCAGAGCCCTGTAAGCACCCGAAAAGTACCTTCTTCCTGAGTATACAACTACCGGAACTGAAAAAATAAAAGCCAAAAAATTCATGTATCTGTACTGAAAATAAAGCACAAACGAGGTAAAGATGGCTCCTGCAACCAGAGAATAAATCATGGAGTTTAACTCGCGTCTTACAAAAGATGTCTCTCCTTTTTTCTTATCATCAACCTCTACAGGACTGTAATCCCTGAGCTTTTCAACCACTAATTTCTGGTCAGCTGTGGCCGGGTTTATTTTGAGGTTCAAAACGCTGGTTGACGGGTTAAAATCTACTGAAATTATGCCCGGGATGTCTGAAATGATCTCCATGATCCTTCTTGAGTTTTCAGGGTTTGCCCTAAGGACCAGCTTTAAATCTTTTGTTTCTACGTCATATCCAGCCCTTTTTACAGCTTCCACTATGCTGTTAAGCCTGTAAGAACCCTTTATTTCTGCAAAACCAGTTGCAAGGTTAACGGATACTGCTTTAACGCCCTCAACTTTGCCTATGGCCTTTGATACTGTGTTCACGCAGGTGGCACAGTGCATTCCTACAATCTTCAGCTTTTCTTCTTTTTCAGAGTTCAAGAAGGCATCCCCCGTGGGCCCGACTTAAGGTAGCCCTCAGGGTCCTTCTGGAATTCTTCTTTACATTTTCTTGAACAAAAATAGTAGATCTTGCCTTTATAAAGGACTTTATGTTCTGTATCCTTCACGCTCATACCACACACCGGGTCAATGTTTTCCATGATTAACAGTTTGAAAGCAGATCGTAATATCGATTTTTCTTAACATTTGTTAGGTAATTTTACAGGTAGACATTTAATATTGAAGTTCAAAATTAAATCTATGGAGCTGGATGAAGTTGACGTTGAGATAATAAACTCTCTTCTTGAAGACGGCTGCCTGTCTCTCAGGGACCTTACAAAGGTTACTGGCCTTTCCCCTCCTTCCTTAAACTCAAGGCTAAAAAGGCTTAAGGATTCAGGTATAATAAAGGGGAGCACAGTTTTGATAGACAGGAACAAAGTTAAGAGCGGAGTTTCGGCTTTTTTACTTATTAGGTGTGACCCTTCAAGCCTCAAAAATGTTGAAGAGAGCCTTTCCGCACTGGAAGATGTAACTGAAATCTACAGACTTACTGGTTTTTACAACCTTCTTGTTAAATCTGAGATGGAAGATTTAACTGCTCTTGACATGCTCAATGAGGAGATAAGTAAAAACGAGGGCATCATCGAGGTTAACACACACCTTATAAGTGAATACGTAAAGGAAAAGCACAAAAAATTCAAAAGGATAAGGGCAAACTTAAAGTGCGAATACTGCGGAAACACCATCAACGGAAAGCCTTATCTGCTTGAATACAGAGGGGTGACAAGATTTTTCTGCTGTCCCACCTGTTTGAGGGAGTTCAGGAAAAAGTACGGCATTGCGTAATTAACACTCGTAAATCGCTATGTTAAAATCTGCCCGTGCTAAATAAATCGCATGAGAAAATATGTACGAATATAAAACCGCTTTGACGCTGTCTTCTATAGGGGTTGCATTCCAGGCCTTCGCATTAATTTTTTTTTGATGCTTTTTCGCGGGTTCTGGCCCGCAAGAGCATATGCCTATCCTGGTTCATACATGGTAATGATGCATTTTCCTGCTTACGGTTTCTACTGGTTCCCGTTTTATATTTTTCTTGGATTCATCACGCTGGTTCTTGGAATAGCCGGGATCTGGCTCCTGAGCGGCGGTGAAAAAGAAAAGGCCACCGCGGGTTCTGTGTTTATTATAGCTGGCTCTGTGATGGCCTTCCCAACGATGTTCGGTTTTATTGTGGGCTCACTGTTAATGCTCATAGGCGGAATCATGGGTTTAACCCTGGAACATGAGGTGAACAGGGCGTGAAAGGTCCTGCTGTAATTGCACTGATTCTCATTGTCATAATCGGGACAGCCTTTCTTGCTTATCCTCTTATGCTTTATTTTTATGGGCCAATATATAATCAGAGACCTTATCAGGGTTACAGCATGATGACCTATTACGGAAAAACGGTCCCGGTTAACGAGGCCATGATAGAAGCTTTATCAGTACCCTCATACGTTAAGGTGTTTCTGGCTAACGATACAGCAGTAATAAACTCAACTTATGTAAAGCTGACGGTGTATGCCATGATGGGGAGCATGGCCGAAAAAATAACCGGACAAAAGATGCCAGCTTATGCACATGGCGACGTTTTCGTCATTTACGGTCTGATAAACCCCACTCTGGTGTTTAACACAGCAGGCAGACCGGTTACATTAATCATTACGCTGATCAATCTAGATGATGATATGTACCACAACTTTGTATTAACTGTTCAGTCCCCGCCGTACAGCTATATGGTTGGACCTGGCATGATGTCCTTTTCAGGAGGTTTTATGGAAATGATGCCCTATCTGCCTCCTACAAGCAACGGCAACGCGTATACCTATTCATACTCGGTTCAGCTTCGGGGACAAAACACTTTCTGGTACATATGCACCTATCCAGGGCATGCAGAAAACGGTATGTACGGAGAGATCGTTATAACATGAACTTAAAGATTCTGTAAAGCACTAGCAGCTCACCAAATTTAATTCGTGTTAACTCTTAATAAAATTGAAAAAATATTGCAGAAGTTCAGTTTTTTAATCCAAAACTTTTATATCGTGCAGAAAATTTTCCGACGCTTTATCTAAATTTTAAAGCTGTACTGAACAAAACTTCTTAACAACCTTAATACCTGTATATGCAAACATAATATCATGCTAAAGATAGGTTCTGAAGCTCCGGATTTTGAGCTAAAAAATCAGGATAGAAAAGCAGTAAGGCTGAGCCAGTACATGGGAAAAAGTTGTGGTTCTTTACAGAAACCTGAAAGCTTCGCCGTTAACGGCGGAGATGTTAATGATTAAAGTTTGAACGGATAAAACCCTTTTATAAGTCCTTCGATCTCTTTTTTCATTGCTGGGTTGGTCAACTTGTAACTGGGGTTCCTGAGCCGACTTCTTAGGATATACTGGCTCGCATCAAAAAAGAAACCGTTGAAGTAAAACCAAGCAACAGAAAGACTATCAAGATAAAGATTGCTCCCTAAGGGAAGCGCAAAAAAATCTCTGAGCTGATGAGCGCCATAGAGTTTGAAGCTCAGGAATACGGAATGAAAGCGTATGAAGTGATTAAGTATAACACCTCTAAACACTGTGCGTATAACGGTGTTGAAGTCCGCAGAAATCCAAGAGTCTTAGTTTACTGCCCAAGAGGACATAAATTGCACTCCGACCTTAATAGTTCACTGAACATATTGAAAAAGGCAACTGGCTTTTTTAGTTCAAAGTATTACAAAGCCGCTCTCATCTCTTGTGTTACATAACGGAAGTAGCTCCCGTCAAAGGGGTGTAACCCTTAAGACCTTGGGAAGCATATCCCTTATAAGGCGGTGAGGAAGCCAGATACTTTCAGACAGAAAAAATAATCAAAAAATACGTAGCCGATGGAGTGCTTTTTACGAAGAGGATTATATAATAGATAAAGAAGAGATGATAGCCCATGTTTTTGAAAAAGTTACCCTAACGGATATTCAAGGGAGGTTCTTAGAAAAGTCAAACAGCTTAGCCTTATCTGAAATAATTGAAAACTGTTTTTGCAATACTTGAAAGCTATGCGCCAAAAAGCCTGGTGTACTCTTCGTACATGCATCTGTCCTGAATCACTGTAATGCCCTTGGTTTCTGCCTTTTTTGCAGCTTCATCGTTCGATATACCTTTCTGCATCCAGATCACTCTGACATCACCCCTTTTAATGGCATGTTCTGTTATTGCGGGCACCTCTTCCGAAGGCCTAAAAATCTGAACTATTTCGACCTTATGCGGAACTGAAAGGAGATCAGGATAGCTTTTTAGCCCCAAAATTTCTTTTGCCGTTGGATTAACGGGAAAAACCGTATAGCCCTTTTCGATCAAAAACTTGGGGACTATGTGGGCCCATTTTCCTGAATCCTTTGAGAAACCCACTGTGGCTATGTTTTTGTAATTTTTAAAGACGCTTATCAAAAGTTTATCAGAGATTTCAACCATAAAAAATTTAGATAACCATAAAATTATTGTTTTTTGGTAAAATTTTTTCATCAGCAAAGAGCCGTCCTGTTATACTATTTATACTATAGCATGACTACTGATTTTATTTTAAAAATTTCCAGAAATTAAAACAAATATTGTACATAAAGTAAATCGATTTTGATTTTAGGCCCTTTTATAATTTAACTCATGCAACCTACTATAATTTTCTGATCTCCTCCCCACCCTGAACAGTAGATCAAAACTTTTGTTGATTTTTATGGTGCTTTTGCTACTATATCAGATTTTAAATGCGATCTTTGTTCAAAAAGCTTTAGTCAAGGCTAAACAAGCCATCAAATTGCGCTGATTA
>Ga0080003_1000738_pt1 | contig 20025 bp, 26 predicted proteins | sample JossMetagenome_FD_69206 | JGI IMG/M metagenome (GOLD analysis project Ga0080003, IMG submission 69206) | Hot spring microbial communities from Joseph's Coat, Yellowstone National Park, USA - JC2_E (SPADES assembly) (version 2) | ecosystem: Environmental > Aquatic > Thermal springs > Hot (42-90C)...
TATCCGACATTCATGAAACGTCAACAACATGGGTTAATAATTTTTCCGAAACATATTGACCAAAAATAATTGACCTCATCCAGCAACAAAAGGAATCTGACCTCCTCCCCGCCATTTGGCGGGGGTTCCCCGAGGTCTAGAGGGTTACGCCCCATTAAGGGCGCTACTCGATTATGATCCACAATAAAGGAGAGAGGCTTCTTTATTGCTGAGATCACTATGCCGGTAGCCCTCTTCAAGATATTCAATGCACCATTCAAGTCACTATGCAGTTTATGACCGTTAGGGCAATTAACTACTCCCCTCGGATCCCTAGTGACCTCCACATCATGATAAGCACAGATACGTGAAGTATTATACTCAATGACCTCAAACACTCTCATACCGTATTCTTGAGCCTTCAGTTCTATGATATTCATCAACTCGCGATAAGACCACAAATTCACGGTGAACTTATTGCCCCTTATCCTGCGCAATGTTGAAGGGGTACCCCAAGTAGATGGTTGATACGCCTCGCTCATGCAACTCCCTCATTAGGTGGGAGGCGAAGTTGCGGTAGAGGTGAAGAAGCCTCCTGGTTAACTTCCCAAAAAGTCTCCTTTTCTCCCTATTAAGCTCACGATACGCCTCATATTCGTTGATATTCTTCACCTTGTCTGATAAGGATTGTACCTCACCTATCCTATTTTGCAGGTAGAAATAATCCTCCTTCACTCTAACCCCCTTATAAAGAAGCCACGTACCATCATCAATAACAACACTACCCAAGACGTTAATACCCAAATCAATGGACGCGGCCTTGCTACCCTTCGGTGATTTAACTTGAATTGATTTCCTCTCCCCCCTCACGACGTGCTTACTCCTCCTACCCGTTTTGGTTTTCTCGACACCAACCTCCACTGGAATGGAGGCATACCAAGCATTTCCGACCTCGTCATAGTAGATCTCGAGCCTGCCTTGTTTTCCAAGCCACCTCAATCTACCCGTGAATCTAATCTCCATCTTGAAATACTTGAGGATTAGCTTATGGTTTTTCTCATCCACTACATAATTATCATCCCTCACGACCAGCATTAACTTCCTCCCATTCTCATCCTTCCAATAACTTGGCGGCGAAACGCGGTTCATGTGAGGAGGCAATTTTCCTTTCTTCTTTAGCTTTAGGAGAGAGAAGAATGATGACCAAGCCTCATTATTCTTATTAATTACTTGCTGCGTGTTGGCGCTAACCCAACTCACCCCTATACTTCCCATAATACTTCATACGTCCCCTTAAAATCAACCCTCCCCTCACGAAAGAATTCTTGTCTCCTCTCATAATTAATCTCATTAAAGAGTTTAGCAGAGATATCGGCTAGTCTCCTCAGCTTTCTTTCCTGGAAGCCGTTTGGTAGGAGGCGAATTATAATGGTTCTCTTATTGTGTTTAATTTCTTTGATGCCCTCTCCCGGCATTGCGGGGGAAGTCGGCCCCCGCCCCCCCATTCCCAAGAAATTGACCGGAAGAGGACATCCTGAGGAGGAATAGTAAGAAGTTTTTAAGCTTTTACCCCGCCATTTGGCGAGGTTTGTCGTTCGTTTTATCAAGAAACAACACACTAGCTAGTGCATTATTTGGTTATAGAAATGCTCGAGAGGCGTAAACTACCCCGTCCTTATGGGTGGGGCTTTGGGGTTTCCAGTGGTCTTCACGACGCACCTTCATCCCCCCTTAGGGGCGTTTACGTGCCCCCGACCCATGCCTCTCGTTAAGGCACGGGCTACGTTAATAGACGCGCTCAAGCCACGTTGGGGAACATCCCAAATCCCTATATCTAAAGTATTTTACTTAACTCCCCACCCTCACGGACGGGGTCTCTGATGAAAATAGATGAAAGAATTAGGGAACATGATTTATGGCGGAATTAGGGAAATGCGGATTGCGAAAAAACTTAATAAAGTCCCTCAACTAAATTAGTTTAGGTGATCTTAAATGACTGAAATCCCTCTAAGCCTCTCCATAGATCAATTTGATAGGATTATGTTGATAGATGATGGGGATTGCAAGACATACTCTATAGGATACTCCAGGTTAGGCAAGAGGCGGCTAATGGTAGTGACGCTTACTAAATGCGTGGATGGCGGTGGAAAAATACGGATCTATACTTTAAATGCGAAGGATGCGCAACATGCATATTCTAGAATAGCTAAATTGATCTCCAGGGAGACAGAGTCCTCATACCGTAGATGAAACTATTGCATAGTTGAGTCTTTAGATGACTACTTAGGATAATATTTAATAAGTGCTCTAGTTGGCATAGGACACGTGTCTATAAAATTCGACGCAATAGTAGTTGGGGCCGGTCCAGCCGGTCTCACGACTGCCCAGCAATTGGCTCAAAAGGGATTTAAGGTTCTAGTGGTGGAGCGTGGACGTAAGCCTGGCAGTAAGAACGTCTATGGTGGCAGAATATATGCGCATGTATTGGATAAATTATATCCAGAGTACGTAAAGGAGGCGCCCGTAGAGCGCTGGGTTAGGAAGGAGAGAATATCATTCCTTACGGAGGACAGTGGAACCACCATCGAATTTGAAACCAATAATGTTGAGCATAAATCATTTACTGCCTCGCTTTCCGATTTTACTGAGTGGCTAGGCAAGAAGGCAGAGGCGGCTGGAGCCATGATAGTGACAGAGTCTCCTGTGGATTCCTTGGTGATAAATGATGGGAAAGTGGTGGGTATTCGGTCTGGTAATGATGAAGTGTATGGAGACGTAGTGGTCTCGGCGGAGGGAATTAATAGATTGGTATTAGAGCGAAGCGGATTGGCTCCAAAGCTGGAGCCAAAAATGGTTGGCGTTGGAGTTAAGGAGGTCATTAAATTAGGTAGAAAGGTCATAAACGAGAGATTTAACCTGGATGAGGATGAGGGCGTCGCTTGGGCCCTCGCCGGTTTTCCAACGCATTATGCGCCAGGAGGTGCCTTCATTTACACCAATAAGGATGCTATAACCTTGGGATTAGTGATTTACTTAAGCCACGGCGATAAGGTCGACACTCCAATATATGATTTAGTGGAGGAATTTAGGCTTCATCCCTTCATAAATAGGTTAATAAAGGACGGTCAATTACTTGAGTACTCAGGTCACTTGACTCCGGTAATGGGTCTCAATGCATCGCCGCCCAGTCTTTACGGCAATGGTTATCTAGTTATTGGCGATGCCGCCGGCTTCCTGCTTCATGGAGGTATAATAATAAGAGGCGTTGATTTCGCTATCGAGAGCGGCAGAGTGGCTGCAGAGGCCATAACTAAGGTTCATGAAGGCGGTGGCAATTTTGATGAGGCTTCTCTCTCTCTATATGGTAAATTACTGGAGGAGAGTTTCGTAATGAGGGAATTAAGGGCATTCCGTAATGCTTACAAGGCGCTGGATGAGCCGAGGCTATATAATGACTATGCGAAATTCATCAATGCATTCTTGAAGCGGTATTTCGATGTTGATGGGACTCCGAGGAAACTATTTAGTACGTTTAAGGAGACTAAGGGTAATGTAACCATGCTGGATATGATGAGGGATATGGTTAGGATGGTGACCAACCTATGAGCATGGAAAGGAAGATCCCCATAGAGGAGCGGCTTAATTCGAATGCATGGGATGTTGATCAGAGACCCCATATTAGGATAAAGGATCCGGATCAGTGCCGCAAGTGCGATGCAAAGCCATGTCTCTACCTCTGCCCAGCCAGGTGCTATACTCCCGGCAGCGATGGCGCCGTATTGTTCTCTCATGAGGGATGTGTCGAGTGCGGTACCTGTAGGGTCGTATGCCCAAGTGGAGCAATTGAGTGGAATTACCCCAAGAGCGGTTATGGGGTGCAGTTCAGGTTTGGGTGATGGGTCATGCTTAAAAATCAATCCAATGGTGGTAAAGCCATGGATGAATTAACAATAGTTGTTCCTGTTAAGGCAGCTGTGCCGAACATAACGGCAGTTAGACTTGATCCCAACACTCATAACTTGGTTAGGGAAGGCGTTCCATTAATGATTAATCCATATGATAGGAATGCATTGGAGTTGGCGCTCAAGATAAAGGATAGGTTCGGCGGAAGGGTGGTGACCATCTCAATGGCTCCCCCCAATGGCAAGGATTTCTTAGAATCCACAATAGGTATGGGCGCGGACGAGGCCATTCTAATAACGGATAGGGTATTCGCTGGAGCCGATACATTGGCCACGTCCCATGCAATAGCGAAATCCATCGCTAAGTTATTCCCTAACTTTAACCTAATAATAATGGGCGAGGAAACCACTGATTCCACTACGGCTCATATGCCGGCTCAAGTGGCGTCGTGGCTTGAGGTGCCGTTTGTTTACTATGCAACCGATGCTGAGCCTAACTTGAAAGATAATACCGTTAAGGTAACTAGGTACTTGGAGGATGAGGGTTTAGTGGAGGAATTCGTATATAGCATGCCAATAATACTAAGCGTCTACAGGAATAGTAATCCACCAAGGGACATTAGCCTAAATAGGAAAATAGTGGCTAAGATGAATGGCCTAGTGAAGGTAATGACTAATAAGGAGCTAGGGCTGAATCCGGAGTGCGTCGGATTGAAGGGGTCCCCTACGATAGTGGCTAAGATAGAGGATGCCAAGCCTCTTCCACGTAAGAAGCAAATATTCAAGGGTGATCCTAAGGAGGCCGCTAAGTGGCTTCTCGAGAATCTATCTAAGGAAGGGGTGATCAGGTAATGGTTTGCCCAGAGTGGAACCCCGTTAATAAGGATGAGTATAGAGGCATCTGGGTCTACGTGGAGCACATTAATGGCAAAATAAGCGAGGGGAGTCTTCAATTGATTGGGAAAGCCAGGGAATTGGCAACCAAGATAGGAGTGGATGTGACGGGCATAGTGGTTGGTGGTGACGTGAAGAAAATCATTAATGAACCGATATATTACGGTGCGGATAGGGTAATTTATGTGGAGGATGATAGATTGGCAACCTACATGCCTCACCTATATGCTGCATCAGTCGTGGAGCTAGCCAATAAATATAAGCCAGAGATAATATTATTCGCGGCAACTAAGAGGGGCAGGGAACTAGCTCCATATGTGGCCAATACGTTGAGAAGCGGAATAACTGCTGACTGCACTGCCCTGGATGTGGATCCCAAAACACGTGACTTGGATCAAGTGAGGCCAACCTATGGCGGCAGCATCCTAGCTCACATAAGGACGCCCAGTAGAAGGCCTCAATTGGCCAGTGTCAGGCCTAATGTATTCCCTACGCCGCCGCGCGATGAGTCGAGGAAGGGCGAGGTGATTCAGGAGAAGCTAAGCAAGTTGCCGGAGCCTCGGGGTCGATTCCTGGGATCGAAGCCCATAGCAGAGGAAGATGAGAGCGGGTTATCTCCCGTGGAGAAATCCGATATAGTAGTGGTGGCCGGTAAGGGAGTTAATGGCGTGGAGGGGGTTAAGCTCCTCACCGAGTTGGCTAGGTTATTGGGTGGAACTATTGGCGGCACCAAGAAGGTGACCGATGCTGGTTGGTTACCAACCAGTAGACAAATAGGGCAAACTGGGAGGACTGTTAGGCCAGGGCTTTATATAGGCATGGGAGTCAGTGGAGCAATTCAGCACGTGTTCGGGATAAATGAGTCAAAGATAATAGTTGCGGTTAATAGCGATCCCAATGCCCCCATATTTAACTATGTTGATTATGGGATTGTGGGCGATTACAAGCAAGTCACGGAGGCTCTATTAGAATTGTTGCGTGAGCGTCGAAAGGCTCAGCAATGAAGATAACGATAATACAGGTGCGAAGCAAAGTAATTTGGTTTCTTGAATCTGAGGTGAAAATAGATCCTGCCTCTATAATTAGAATACGGCTAGGGCCGCGCATAATAATGGAGATAGATCAATATGGAGAAAGAATAAATCTAGAGCTGGAGATAAATGAATTAATATCAAGTTACCCCACGGAATTAATAATTGGAGGAAATTATCCGCTTATCGGTAAGTGCAGCAAGGATGATGTGGGCGTTACTTGCTTCATTGAGCAGCCCTGGGGGCTTCCTGGAAACAGTGAGTAAACGTTATTAAATTATAGATAATTTAGAATACATGGAATCGCTGCCTCAAACATTTATCAAGATACTGGAATCATTGGTTGAGCTTCACAGCAATTATAAGAGACCAATAAAGAGCAAGGAGATAGCGATTCGCCTCGGAATGAATGAAGGAACAGTGCGTAACATAATGATATCGCTAAGGGCTATGGGTTTCATAGATAGCAAGACTGGCCCATATGGTGGCTTCACGCCGTCCCAGAAAGCAATGGAGATACTTAGATCGCCATCAATGATGGCTGGAATAAGCGATATAGCGCCATTATCTATTGACAAGGGCGGAGCAACCATGTATGCCACAAATATAGAGTTACTGGATATGCTTAATCCCTTCATAACCAAGGCCATAATAAAGGTCATGGGTAACTTAAGACAGCTTCAGCTTGGCTCGTTAGTTAGGATAGGGCCAACCACAAATGCGAGAATAGTAATTGAGGGACAAGTCGTGGATAAGAATGAGCAGATGAGGGAAATAGTGATATCCATTAGGAAATTCATCTCGATACCTAAGGTGAAGGTTAAGGAAATATCCAGCAAGAATGTTCTAGTCATATCGAGAACTGAGCCGCTTCATAAGGCGGCGAGGATTTTCTCCGAGAAGAAAATAAGGGCGCTTCCCGTCATTGATACTGATGGCAAGTTGGTGGGCCTCATAACCAGCACTGATGTAGCTAGGGCATATGCGGAAAACAATTTGAATGCCATAGTTGAGCAATACATGAGACCCGAGGTACCCCTAATAAGGGAGGATGATGATGTTTACGACGCAATAACGCTCATGATGGATAAAAACATAGGTAGATTAGTGGTCATAGACGTTAAGGGAAACCCCATCGGCATAGTCACCCGAACAGATGTCCTTAAACTATTCGTTAAATAATCCATAGGAATTAGCTATACAAAAAGGAGGGCAAGCAACGGCTTCCCTCAAACACTAAAGGGGCGAGGTTCATTATTCTTTATCTTAACGGAGGTTAAGGGGGCGGAAGACCCCATTCATGAGAGAGGAGGATGGCCCCTAGAAGCGTTTAAATGGTGGCGTTTCCGTGGAGGGTGAGGGCGTTAAAAGCCCAGAGGGCCGAGGCGGGAGCCGCCCGCAGCGCCCGTGGAGCTCCTCTCCCTACCCGTAACGATGCAGGTGGGGCAAGGAAGCGGGAAGCCCCATGAGGACGGGGTAGTTCACAATGTCCCGTAAAGTTAAAAATGGGTTTCTTTCTCGGCTCATAAGTGGATATAAGAACATCGGTGATAATGGCGTCGCGTGTTATATACGCAATTCAATGGTTTGTCCTAGCGCCGCCGATAGCGGAGATACAAGCTACATTCAATATACCGAGTTACTTAGTTGGTTGGGTTCCCCTCTCCTTCTTTATAGGTGCTGCATTGCTTCAAGTACCTTCGGCTTATATCTCATCTCGTCTTGGAGCTAAGAGGACATTGATAATTGGAATGATAGTGTTGGGCGCATTCACATCCCTTGCCGGCCTGTCCTCTAATTTGTGGGAATTATTGGCATTACGCGCAGTGTCTGGAGTGGGTGCTGCATTATTCTTCTCATCAGCTGCATATGCATTAGTTGAATTAAATAGAGGCAAGGAGGGCATAGTCATGGGGCTTTATAATGCATTTTACGGCGTTGGCAGCCTAATAGGCTTATTATGGGGATACATGGATGATTTATTGGAGTGGAGGGCAGCCACGATAATAGCGGGGGCATTAGCCATAGTAATGGGACTTATGGATTTATATGAATTAAGGGGATTCGAGCGCAGACCAACTTACGCTATTGGAAACATAAGGGAGTCATTAAGTATAGCAATAGGGATAAGCGGCGTATGGGGTGCATATTATGTTGTAAGTGAATTATTGCCGTACCAAGTAGCTCACTTATTTGGTTATGGATCATTCCACGCCGGTTTAATAGCTGAGGGCCTCATTGTGGCATCAATATTGGGGGGCTTCATGACTAATGCATTCTTCAATAAGGCCGGCGATAAGTTGCGGCTCCTCATAATGGTCACCATTGCATCATCTCTTCCATTGTACTTCATGTGGATCAGTAATCCCCTAATAGAGTTCTTGTTGGGCGCATTGTCAGGCTTCTTTAATGATATGGCATTCTCAGTAGCTTACGCAATAACGGCGACCCGAGGGGGTGCCTTATCATTGGCCTTTGTTAACTTCATGAATATGATAATAGGGATATGGCTACAGCCTCTCTTCACCGCCATATCTGCGTATTATGGCTACTTGATTGGTTGGGTAGTGATTACAACCGTGTCTCTTTTGTTGGCCGCTCCATTGATTAATGAGTCAAGGATTGGAACGAAATCTCCATAGTTTATATTGGGGATTGAGGGGCGGAAAGCCTTCGCCCTAAAGTATGATAAGGAGATTGAATAGGCTATGGTATGTAAAATAATCTCGAGACTATTATGGATGCAATTATTATTGCTAGAATTATGATTCTATGGTTAAATGGGCCGGCCCATAATCCTCTTAATTCCCTCCAGTTTTTCCCCTCGGTATTTCTCAGCAGCGGGATCGCTAATTTTATTGAGGATGGCATTACGAGCAATGCAAGCAATGATGCATAGGGCAGGTAACCAATGATCACTGAGATGATTATCACAATGTATACAAGTATAGTGGAAATGACGGCTAGGTATCCTGTTCTCCTTAGTCCCAGCATTAAGGCGATGGTTTTCTTGCCGAATTCTCGACTAGCATCTATCTCTATTGCACCGGAGCCTAGTAGTATTATGAATGTAAATAATCCATTTATTAAACCAACTAGTAGGGGTGCCCAACTGAATATTGATGTTTGAACCATGAATGAGCCTAGGGAAACGAGGGGCCCCATGGATAGTAAAGCCACTGCCTCGCCTATTCCCTTATAATGAAGCCTTAACCCCTCACTATACAATACTCCAAATAAGAATCCAGCGAAGGCTATTATTAGGATCATCCATGTGGTGTTTATCGCCAAGTATATTCCCATTATGCCGGATATAACCAATAACAGATACCCGGCTCGCTTCACGGACTTGGGATCTAACCCCAAATTTATTATTGGATGAATTCTATGAGGTAATCCCCGTGAGATATGCGCCACATCTAGGCCCGTCTTATATTCAGAGTAATCATGAACTAAGTTGACCCCGGCCTGTGCTAGGACTATCCCAATGACTGTTATAACGTAGTAAAGCATATTTATCTTGGCATATAAGTAAAAAGATAGAGATGCCCCTAACGTGACGGAGGCGAATGCACTAGTTAATGTTGATGGACTGGTCGCCATCACCCATATACGTATTTTTCCTAGTCCATTGGGTTTCATTGAATTATTGGTCTTTGCATCGCTCATTTGACTCGGCCTTGGCTAACATTTAATGACATGCTTAAAAATTTTTTAATTATAAAGGGCCTGCAATGGATCCCTTATAATGGTAAAACTTTCGTCAACTATGATTTTTGTTTTTTACACGTTTGCGTTATAAATGATCTAGTCCCCATAGATTCATGGCAATACTCCTCTATGATGATATGGATGATAATGTGGTGGAGCTAGTTAAGAAGCTCATGCCTAGAGCAAAGCTTGTGAGAATAAGCTCAATCGATGATGGGCCAACACCATTATTGATAACGGAGGACGGAATATTTAGCGGCTATGAAATATATAGCTACTTAAATGAAAAAACAATGAAACCAAATGAGAAATAAACAGGAATATAAAAGGCTCCCAGAAATGGGGGGAAGAGGATAGATTACTTCCTTGTTTATCGCTCGGAACCAATGAATGGTCTTCCCTTTAATAGAAAGGAGTGGATTCATGGGTGGGGGATCCTTGCTTCGGGCATGCATTCATGGCATGCGGTGGGTCTGTGACGTTGTGTTAAGTTTACTTGCTGTGTTTAAACTCTGTGGAAAGGTTTAAATAGGATATTGATATCGGTATCGATATGTGGCCCACTATATTCAGAGGCGGTATAAGGAAAAAGGGAGGCCTTAGGATACTTGTTCTTCAAATGCTTCAAGAGTCTCCAAAGAATGGAGCGGAAATAATGGATGAAATAGAGAGAATGACTTGGGGATGGTGGCGCCCCTCCCCTGGCTCCATTTACCCGTTATTATCATCTCTAGTGGAGGAGGGCCTAGCCATTAAGTTGAGTGATGGCAGATACAAATTAACCGATAAAGGAATAGCGGAGGCCTCCGAGTACAGTGAATTGTTTTCTTGGCCAATTAAACCGAGAACCATGGATGATATATTGAATGAGATGGAAAGCTACATATCATATATGGAGGACATGGGCAAAGATAAAATAATGCAATATAAGAATAGAATAGAGGAGATAAGGACTAGGCTGGGGAGGCTGATAGAATGAGCGCAATAAAGGCCATCAATTTAACGAAAAAATATGGAACACTAGTTGCAGTTGATCACATAAATTTCGAGGTATCAATCGGGGAAATATTTGGCCTGCTTGGCCCAAATGGAGCTGGTAAAAGCACTACCATAGGAATGCTGACCACGCTGGTCAAGCCAACGGAAGGCACTGCACTTGTTAATGGCTATGATATAGTTAAGCAAGCATCAAAGGTTAGGCAATCGATAGGAGTCGTTTTGCAGGAGTACACGGCTGATGAAGACTTAACGGGATGGGAAAACCTAATGCTGGCCGCCTCATTATATGGTATCCCGAAGAGCATTGCTAAGGAACGGGCGAAGGAGTTGCTGGATATGGTTGAATTGACGTCGGCCGCTAATAAAAAAGTGGAAAACTATTCTGGAGGCATGAGGAGACGCCTCGAGATAGCCATGGGGCTAATAAATAGGCCCCGCATACTTTTCCTCGATGAACCAACGCTAGGGCTAGATGTACAGACAAGAGCAGCTATATGGTCCTACATAACTAAGCTAAAGACCGAGTATAACATGACTATTCTAGTGACCACTCATTACTTGGAGGAGGCGGATGCCTATTGCGATAGAATAGCCATAATAGATAAGGGCAAGATAGCTAAAATAGGTACCCCCAAGGAATTAAAGGAGAGTTTAGGAGGCGACATAGTTACCCTGCAAATAATGGGCAGCATCGATCTCGCAAAGGAAATAATAGCCAGCATAGATGGCACTAGCGAGGTGCGTGTCTCTGGGGATACCATATGGATGAGCGTGAAGGATGGGGGATATATGGCTCCAAAAATACTGGAGTCACTGAACAAGAATGGCATAAAGGTATTGAAAATATCCATAACGCAGCCAACGATGGATGAGGTCTATATTAAGTACACAGGCAAAAGCCTGCGGGAAGAGCAATCCAATTGGGAGGAGGCTTTTTCAACCATGAGAACCATAAGAAAGGCGAGGTCATGATGGAGAAGCAAGATCTTAGCCCACTTCACGGATTATGGGCATTAACCAATAGGGAACTCAAGAAGTGGTATAAAGCGCCATTTATACTGCTCTTATCATTGGTTCAACCAGTGCTTTGGTTAGGGCTATTCGGCAAGGCAATGAACATAGGCAACATGTTCACATCGGGACTCAGCATTCCTGGACTCAATATACCGAAGCAAGTGATTGATCAAATAGGAGCCGAGCTCATAAAGAACACGTTTGGAACATCGGATTACTTCTCATTCTTGGCGGCCGGCATGTTGTCCTTCATTGTCCTATTCACATCGATGAATAGCGGCATGATGATTGTATGGGATAGGAGACTTGGGTTCCTCAATAAATTATTAACTACACCCGTGTCTCGTGGATCCATAATAATGGGTAAGGTATTATCTGCAGTAATAAGATCCCTGGTTCAAGCCACGATAGTCCTCATAATAGCCGTGTTGCTTGGCATGCAGTTCAAGCCGGACTTATCCGCGTTGGATATAGCTGGAACATATGCTGCCCTATTCCTAATGTCGCTTGGCCTATCATCCTTATTCATAATGCTGGCTCTGAGATCGACGAGTTGGGAATCCCAAATGGCCATAATGAATCTGCTTAATTTGCCGCTATTATTCGCCAGCAACTCATTCTATCCAGTTAAGTTAATGCCGTCCTGGCTGAAGCCAATAGTTGAGATAAACCCCATAAGTTATGCTAATGATATATCAAGGCAATTATTGCTGGGGGCAACAGGCATGACCAGCATATGGTTTGATTTCGCGTTCCTAATAGCATTCGCGGCTATTTTTTCAACGCTTGGCATAGTGCTTTCATGGAGATTCCTCAATTCATGAAACTGATAAAACTAACGGCAAACCTCGCCCCTTTAGGGGCGGGGGTAAGGTTTAAAAGCCTCTTACTATTCCTCTTTAGGATGCCCTCTTCCGGTCAATTTTTAGAGAGTGGGGGGCGGGGGCCGACCCCGCAATACCGGGAGAGGACATCAAAGAAATTAAACACAATAAGAGGACTAATGTGGTTCGCCTCCTACCAAATGGGTTTCAAGAAAGGAAGCTAAGGAGGCTAGCCGACACCTCTGCTAAGCTATTTAATGAGGTTAATTATGAGAGGAGGCAGCAGTTCTTCCGCGGTGAAAAAGTGGATTTCGAGGGGACTTGGGGCAAATGCTACGAGAAGTATAGGGAAGAACTAGGAGTTAACGCCCAAGCAGTCATGCAGAAGAATAATGAGGCGTGGAACTCATTCTTCTCCCTATTGAAGTTGAGGAAGGAGAACAAACTACCATCTCACATGAACCGCGTTTCACCGCCGAAGTATTGGAAGGATGGGGAGACTGGAGGGAGGAAGCTCCTCCTAGTCGTTAGGCAGGATAGGTATGTAGTGGATGAACAGAAACTAGTCCTAAAGGACTACCACCTAGAAATCAATTTTACGGGTAGGCTGAGGTGGCATGGCAAACAAGACAGACTAGAAATATACTATGATGAGACGAGGAATGCTTGGTATGCCTCCATCCCAGTGGAGGTTGGTGTCGAGGTAACTAAAACGGGAAGGAGGAGCAAGCACATTGTGAGGGGGGAGAGGAAATCAATTCAAGTTAAATCGCCGAAGGGTAGTAAGGCCGCATCCATAGATCTAGGCATCAATGTCTTGGCGAGCGTGGTGGTCGATGATGGTACGTGGTTATTATACAAGGGGGTTAGGGCGAAGGAGGACTACTTCTATCTACAAAACAAGATAAGTGAGGCACAATCCTTGTCAGACAAGATGAAGAACATTGAGGAGTATGAGGCGTATTATGAGCTTAATAGGGAGAGGAGGAGACTCTTCAAGAAACTAACCAAGAGGCTTCTTCACTTGTATAGGAACTTTGCCTCCCACCTTATGAGGGAGTTGCATGAGCGAGGCGTATCCACAATCTACTTGGGTTACCCCTTTAATATCGCGCAGGATAAGGGTAATAAGTTCACATCGAATTTGTGGTCTTATCGCGAGTTGATGAATATCATTGAGTTGAAGGCTCAGGAGTATGGTATTCGTGTGTTTGAGGTCATTGAGTATAATACTTCACGTATCTGTGCTTATCATGGTGTGGAGGTCACTAGGGATCCAAGGGGAGTCATCAACTGTCCTAAGGGTCATAGACTGCACAGCGACTTGAACTGTGCATTGAACATTCTAAAGAAGGCTACTGGCATAGTGATCTCAGCAATTAGGAGGCCTCTCTCCTTTATTGTGGATCATAATCGAGTAGCGCCCGTGAAAGGGGCGTAACCCTCTAGACCTCGGGGAGCCCTCGCCCTCAAGGCGGGGAGAAGGTCAGTACATGATGCTTTACTATATTAATGTTCACTTTCTCCCCAACTTCGGGCCTTCTCTTGGAGAAGGCGACTAATCGATCGCCATTAATTCTTATCTCCACATAAAATCCACTTAGCGAATCTATCACATTAGTCACTATTCCCTCAAGGGTACCTATGCCCAGCTCTATCCATTCAGGCCTTATGAATACCAAACCATCAATTCCCAAAATCCTGCCATCAACCACATTATTTCTATACCCCACGAAGCCGGCTACATCGATATCGTTCGGTTCATTAAATAGAGTTTCCTTATCCCCCACATACCTTAATTGGCCTCCTATTATCACCCCTATCCTATCTGCAAGGGAATAGGCCTCCTCAAAATCATGCGTAACATGTATTACCGTTAACCCATATTGCCTACGCACATCCTTTAATAGCTCCATAAATCCCATTCTGCTATGAGGATCAAGCATGGATAACGGCTCATCCAATAAAAGGATTCTGGCTCCAGAAACCAAGGCACGCGCTAATGCGACTTTCTGCCGCTCACCTCCCGATAATGTTGCTGGATTCCGCTCCAACAAACCATCTATGCCTAATTGGCTAGCGATGGAGGAAACCACTTTATCGATGCGCTCCCTAGGACTGCCTCGAGCTCTTAATCCAAATTCTATATTTCTCCTGACACTCATTATTGAGAATAAGGCATAATCCTGCGGCACAAATGAGACACCTCGCTTCTCGGGCGGCATCATGGTGACATCCACGCCATTAATTATTATTCTGCCTTTCCGGGGTCTATGGGCGCCTGCCACTAATCTCAATAAGGTTGATTTTCCGCTTCCCGTGGGGCCCATTAATACGAAGTACTCATCATTAATGGATAAATCTATGGGGCCTAACTTAAAGGATTGAACTTGATACTCCAATTCAATTATGCGAAGCGACATGGCTTATCCCAATTACCGCCTTATATATCACGAATATAATGAAGATCACTAGGATGAGGGCGGCCGAGTACATGGCTGCATTAGTCAAACCTATGCCTACATATGACTCATAGATATAAACAGAGGCCGGCATTATGGTTGATTTACCCATGAATATATAGTAAGCGACTATGAAGAGGGCGCCGGCTTCCGAGACCGATCTAGACCAGGAAAGCATGGCTCCATTTGCTATCGCTCTCCTTATATATGGAATCACCAAGTGGAGAAGAACATATGATTGGGAAGCACCCAATGTACGAGCCGTTAACTCTATGTCTGGATTTATCATTCTAATTGCGGTTTCAATCGTTCTCACGGTATAAGTAGAGCTCAAGTAAGCCACTGCGGCAACTGCTCCCCAAAGAGTATCAATAAAGCTCACGCCAAGCCGTGCCATTAGGGGACCAAGACCATAGCTAGATGCGAATGCCAACACTATCATTATGCCAACAACTATGTGAGGAATCATGATGGGAATATCGAGCAATGCATCAATAATATACTTTCCCCTGAACTCATACCTAGCCATGAAGTAACCAAGGGGAATACCGAAAATCACCGATATTACCGAGGCTATTGTGGCCATTATGATGGTGACCTCAATGGCCTCCAGAAACGATGGTGACCTAATAGCATGAAAAACACTGAATGATGCAACCTTAGCTAGCACTAGAATTGGGAATACGTAGAAAAGCAATAGGATAAAGCCGAGGAAAATAGTTATTTTAAATGAGGCATTATCCATAATAACTTATTCACCGCGGGAATATTGAGGCGAGACCCGGCTCATCGCTGAGCGGCACAGTGAATGGCTTCAGCTGTGGAGGAACCGATGCATAATTGCCATATACTACTCCGGGCAGTATCGGCGTTATCCCATTGCTTTCAAGCACTTTCTGGCCCTCTGGACTAAAGAGCAGGAGCATGAAGTTAATCGCAGCCTGCGGATTCGGGGCAGCGTATGGTATCGATGCCGTATAAACGACGGGATTGCATTGGAATGTCTTGGTGACTCCATTCTCGCTCCACGTAACATTAACTGAGTGATAGTAATTCACCATTGATAGGTTGCCCAGGTTTATTTGAGGCGGCAGCGTAATGTAAGCTATGGTGGGCACCGCTTTATGCGTCGGCAACGCATTGCTCAAGTAAGCACTAAGAATGAAATCTATCTTGCCGCTTTCCATTAATGTAACTAGATCCACCTCGGTATTCTCCATATATATCTTGCTTGGATTAAGCTCCTGTCCCTGATAGTAATATAAGGTATCGTATACCAGCGACGAGTTACCGAAGTAAGTGAGACCGGCTAACTTGGTTACGCATATTGCTTGATAACCCGAGGGATCCGTGAAGGGGTTAGATACTCCTACTACTACTCCGGGCTGCATCAATATTTGGAATATTTGCTTCCAATACGGGCTACTGCTGGAATTATCGGTTTGTAACCATAAGTTATAGACTTCCTTCCCCACCGTTGTATTTAAGTTAACCAGCATAACCATTTGAGTGCTTCCAAATGCTATCTCATAATTAGTTAAATTAACTGGAAACAATACCCTGGGTATAGTGGTTGTATCCGCTGATGCAACTAAGCTATAGATTTTGGTTGTATTTTCATCGCTCATAACTTCACCGCTGCCCTTGAAGAGTGGGGTGCCCGTTGTAACGCTTGGATATAGTTGCTCATAAATGTTCAGTAAGTCTCCAAAAGCGAACTTAAGAGTGCCGGCGGCTCCCACATTGAATGCGCTGGATGATTTAGTGACTGGAGGCGTCGTGGATGTGGGCGCAACGCTTGTCGAGGGCTTCGGCGATATAACATAACCCATTGCCAGACCAATGACCAGACCAACTATTAGCAGCGCTATGCCTATAGTGAGGGAGTTTTTCGATGCCATTATAACTCAGGTTATGCGTTATTTTTTAACGATAACGCATAAGGCAAATGAAGCTATTTACCTTCCGCCGACAATAACTGCCGGTCTATTTTAGATAATGATGCCCTAGATAATCCCCTAACATTCTCACTTGTGTTTTGTATAAATCTCCTATGGGTAAACGACAACCCCTCCATCTCCGTATTTAGTAAAGTAACCTAACATCAACTCACTCTTATCTCCGGTTCCCATTACTAAGTAGTTCATTTTCTGGGCGAAGGCATAGAGTAGGATAATTCTTACCCTAGCTTTTATATTCCCTTTATTATTTTATCTGTAGTATTTACTTTATCAACAAAATTTTTAACAACTTCATCTATATTAACTATAGTGTATTTATTCTCACCACCTATGAGTTTGATAAATTTCATTGCGTCTTCAATGTCTTTTTGAGGAGTTGATGAGGAAGGCCGAAAATGAATGTAATAGAATCTAAGGGAAGAAAGTTTGCGGTGCTGGAAGAAAGGGAAGACGTTGATGAGTTTGAAGATCAAAGAAGGAAGCGTTTTATCGTAATTTAAATATAATCATCTGCGATATATACTTAAATAAATATAAGTTAAACAATTTGGGGATTGCTTATGAATAAAACTTACTTTCTATTTTGGCAAGTGTTCTCTTTACCCATTGCATATATCGTTGCAAATGCGTATCTTAACGTTGATAATTATATTATTCAATTGAATGATTTTTTCCATACTGAATTTCCATCTATTTTCCCTGAAAGCGAGATTCTGGCTCTAATAATATTTCTGACCGTATTTATGTTGCCGAACCTCTACGTATATATGTCCCTCCATTCAATAAAGGAGGATCTTCTTAATGGGAAAATTCAACGGGATATCCGTATAACCCCTCACGAACAATATATTGAAATAAATAACAGGAATTATACAATAAGAGATACTTTAGATAACCAATTAATAGGCTTCATCTTAGGATCAATATTTCCTTTTATAATAGATTATTCTTCGTTGACTCTTCTGCTATTATATTCTATTACTCTAGCTATAATAAGCACTGTATATATAGAAGGCTCGTTAATCGTTATAAACCCCTACTTACGGTTCAAATACCATATTTTCGTCTTACAAAGCGAGGATAAAACACTTTATATTATTGTGGAAAAAGAGAAAGAGTTTGAAAGACCCAAGTTTTCTGAATACGTGATCGATTGGTATTACGATCACCTCATACTAATTGGGTTTAAAGATACGAAAGGTATAACTAAACAATCCATAGAAAAACACTTATAATACAAGTAAAAAATTAAAAAGATGCCCCGTCCCGAAATCCAGCCAGAACTCTGTGATAAGATAAAGAAATCAGGTTTAAATGTTTATCTGGGAAGGATATACGAATCAAGGTACGAATTCCTTGATATTAAACTAGCAGACCAGACGATAGAGTGGTTTAAAGACACCTTTTTCGAAAATTGCAATGATATATCGTCTAAGAACCAAGACGATATCATAAGAAGACCGGATAATGACAGCCAGATGCCTGGAGATATAGAAGAGGTCAGAAGGCAACTTGAAGCATTACTTCAGCCAGTCTGGGATCCCGATAACGTTGACTTTTACACAAAGGGTATAAAGGACTTCATGAAAAAAGGTAGCCCTAAATTCATGATAATTTATACTATGGTAGAAGAGAATAAGCGAAATTATGTAATAGGCTACGCTAGGGTTTTACCTAAATACCAGCTAGAAGGTAGGAAAGGGTTTAAAAAATATCTTCTAGCTTTTAGTGATAAAAAAACTATAGGTAATGTCACAGAACTCATAGACAAAATAGTCATAGATGACCTTTATGATTTCTTCTTTTACGGAGAAAAAAGTAATGAAACAATATTTATACCAGATGAGAAACAATCGTATAAAAACTACCAAAGGATTCTAATGATTCAAGAAGAAGGAAGAGAAATAGTAAATCAAATATTAAAAAATAAACATATCACTCAATTTATAAGGAAATTAGAGTTCGATATTGATCAGATAGATGCTGATAGACGTAATCAAATCATAAAAAATATAGTATCGAAATATGGAAGGGACTTAGATAAACGTATTATAAATGAACTAGATAAAATTGAGAAGTATAGTAATTTTGAAAACAAGATGAAAGACGCGATATCTGAAATTAAAAGATACGGAGTTAAAATAAATATCGATGTTGATAATAATGGTAATCTAGTATGGAAAGGAGATAAAAATAATGTACAAAAGGTAATAGAAGATATACTCTCCGTGATCCTTACGTATGGCAGAACTTACATAACAGGTACCCCAATGAAAGGAAGGCCACTTCTATAGTTTAAGATAATATAACTTTGAATATTGTACAGTAAACTGGGGAGTTTATACAAAAAATCTAGTCTTTTACGAGAATTAAGAGACCGTACTTTATGGCATATGCTAAGCCTAAATATAGGTTCATTGCATAAGCTCCCATTTCGTCGTCATCCTTGAAGTCACCAGTATCTTCTACAACCCGAGCTAGTTCCCAATTTACTACTTCCTCTACTGTAGCTCCAGGGTGTTGAGTCCTTATATAATAAAGCATCCATGCCAGATCTACATCTCTGTTCTCAACCAGCTGTCCAGTTGTATTTAGTTTAGCTATCCACCTATCCTGATCTGGGTGGTTCTCTACTGGGACATAGTTTGCGAACAACCTCCATTTTTTACGGTTCATTATCAATGGGTTTTCGACTATAACTTCGTAAGGTTTCATCAGCAGAGTACCGTCGGGTGCATATATTTCCTCCTCTACGTTGTGTTGCTCCACTAAGTCAGTAACATCTGGGATAACTATTACTCCTTCTTCCATATAATAAAATTAGAAGAAGAGAATAAAAAGATATGTGACTTATTGAGAAGATGGTATATTGGTTTTGCTCTTTCTTAGCTTCACGTCTCCTACTTCTCTCCTTATTGCCTCTATAGGCTTAACCCCAGTGTACTTCTCCATTAACGCGTCGAACCTTACTGACAGCGATTTACCTAGCTCTTTTGCTGCAGCTTTATAGTTCTCCTTTAGCCCCGAACCGAGGGCGTGCAGTCTGGTCTCCTTGATCTGCCACTCCCTCCTATGCACAAGACCCGCTACTTCGTCCTTCTCTCCCGTTATCTTATGGCCTCTGGGTACGTAGGGCTTTCTCTCTAAGTCGTCTCCAGCTATATCGTCCCTTGTTACGGTACCTGTGCCTCTATTCCTTACCCTCCTTATTATACCCATCTCTAACTTCTACTGACTTAACTCTGAGG
>Ga0080003_1000740_pt1 | contig 20013 bp, 19 predicted proteins | sample JossMetagenome_FD_69206 | JGI IMG/M metagenome (GOLD analysis project Ga0080003, IMG submission 69206) | Hot spring microbial communities from Joseph's Coat, Yellowstone National Park, USA - JC2_E (SPADES assembly) (version 2) | ecosystem: Environmental > Aquatic > Thermal springs > Hot (42-90C)...
TGAAATGAACATTTGCGTTCGGCGCAGGGCATGATGCCGAGAGGTGGCCGACGCTGCGCAGCGAGGACAGACACCGAAAGGCGAATGCCGGAGCCAACGATATTTCATATTTAAAGTTGATCAAGTACAGATTTCGACAAAGAAACCTTCTCTAAAAATTATTTGAAACTTAAACTTTTTTCTGTATCCTTCGTCTAATTTTAGAAGGAGGCCGTGATTTGAATTTCGTTGCGATAGGAGCATTTTTGATACTCATAGGTCTTGGTGTTGTAGGCCTTTTAATCGCAAAAAAGAGTTCCCACAAATGATGTGGTATTTATGCTTTTATTTTTAATTAATTCACGATCTTGATTATCCCCTATATGTCACAAACGAATCTTCCGTTTCCCAGACAATTATCTCGTAAAGATGGTAATTTGGCCCGCTAAGAGGTGCTTCTAACATTTTCCATATCCACAAAGAAATGTTTTCGGCAGACGGCTGGGCAATCGTGTCGTTTATGTAAGAATGATCGAGTTGTGAAACAACTAAATCGTTGACTGTTTTTTTTAATTCTGTGAAATCCAATATCATCCCGTCTTTATCAGGTATGCCTTCCAAAGTAACCCTTAGCCTGTAAGTGTGGCCGTGAAGTCTTTCACATTTTCCATGATAGTTTATAAGATTATGTGCAGCGTCAAATCTGAATTCTTTTGAAATTAACAAATTATCACCTCATTCAAGATGGATGTCAACGATCTCATCTTCATCTTCAACGTGAATTCCATCTTTAACAACGGAATCAACATCTAAATCCAGATTTTTTTCGGTTGCAAATTTTTTTAAAAATCCACTGGCAAGAGAAAGCGGAATAGAAAGATCGATTTTATCTCCGTTTTGAGTCTTCGGAACCACATGTATGACAAGTTTTCTGAATTTTTGTTTGCCTCTGCCTTCATTTTCCTCCGTACTTATCGCTTCTATGAGATCGGCGGCCTCTTCTTCGTTTATGATCCCATCTTTGAGCATTTTAATGATTTTTATGAGAGATTCTCTGTTCAATTGAACCACTCCTTTTTAATGTGGATGAATCTCTTACCGAAGAAGATCTGCAATCCTATTCCTATGAGGTAAGAGGCAATGAACCCCAGAAAAAGTTGACTGAAGGACGCATTTATGCCGAAAAGTTGAAAGGCCCTTAAAATTAGGAATATGCCAAAAAGCAAACTCCCAATTCCTATCAACCGTCTTCCGATGAGTTCTCTTATACCTTCAAATCCGAAAAGTATCGCAAAGAATATGCCCAATATGAATCCAAATGTAAGATCCATGACACCAAAAATACCCAAAAATGCTAAAAAACCAAGCAAAATCAAAAAAATTGCAAAAGCCTTCATCTTAAACCTCCTTTACACCCGGTACAAGATAAAAAAGAAACGAGAAAACGGTGACAAGCGTTCCAAGAATTGTGAAGATTATAACATTTGAAAGTGTTGAAGAAAGGAAACCGATGACCGAAAGAGAAATAGGTTGAAACATCGTCTCGAATGTCAGCATGACGCTGAAGACTCTTCCTCTTTTTTCATCTGGTACCAATCTCTGTATTATAACCTGAAAGAGCACGTTGACAAAAGCAAGCGCAAGGCCCATCAGAAAAGCTATCGCCAAAAAAGTGAGTAAATTTGGTGCGAATCCGAAAAAAACGTACAATATTCCTGTCGTTATAGTACCTATTATTATGAAATTGTGCTTCACCTTTATCTCGGGAATTATCGAAAGTAAAATGGAACCTATCATCATTCCGACAGCAAAGGCGCTAACCGTGTAGCCAAGTTCAAGTGCACCAAGATGGTATATCTCCTTTATCTGCTTTGCTATAAGTATATCGAGCGGAGAAAAAGCAAAGTTCAAAACCGAAACGATGATCATCGACCAGAAAAGCAATTTTTGATTGTAAAGGAATTTGAATCCCTCTTTGAAATCATCGAAGAAAGAATTTTGTTCATTCTTTGAAATGGATTGTCTGAAATTTATGAATATTTCCGTCCCAGCCGAGATTATGAAAGAAAATCCATTGAGCATGAAGACAAAAAATGGCCCAAAAAATCCCACCAAAACTCCTCCTATGGCAGGGCCTATTATCTGGGTAAATTGCATTCCAGTTTGGTAAAGGCTGTTTGCACGCGTCAAATTTTTGTCCGGTACGATGTTCGGTATGGTAGATTGGATGGCGGGATTGAAAAATGCACCGCCTATGCCCATCAATGCTGAGATGAGATATATCAAAAGCGCAGTCAAAGTATTCGTGTATGCAAGATATGCCATCCACAAAATCAAAAGTCCCCTTAAAAAATCAGAAAGTACAACTATTGACTTTCTGCTCATCCTGTCGTTTAGAACGCCTGCAAAAGGACCTATGACTGCCATCGGAATTACGCTGAATGTGAACATCAAACCCATAACGATGCCGGACTGAGAACTTGAAAAATGGTTCATTATCCACCACATCACGGCTATGTATTGAATAGAATTTCCGATCGAAGAAACTATCTGCCCCGCCCACAAAAGCACAAAGTTTTTGTTGAAAAGTCCCATTTTTTGATCTATAACGGTTTCTTTTTGATCCATTGTTATACTAAATCTCTTTTAAAAGTGAAATGAACATTTGCGTTCGGCGCAGGGCATGATGCTGAGAGGTGGCCTTCGCAGCGCAGCGAGGACAGACACCGAAAGGCGAATGCCGGAGCCAACGATATTTCATATTTAAAGTTGATCAAGTATATTTTACCAGATAAAAATTTTTCTATCTTCTCGTCATCGTATCCGATGGTTTCCATCAACGTTTTTATCTCATCTTTTGTTGCCCTTTTTGATTTCAAAATCTCTTCAAAAATTTTCAGCCTCTCATCTTCATTTTCAGAGTTGTTTTTCAAATTTTGATCTGGGGTTTCAAAAGATCCGAATTCAAAATTTGCATCTCCGGAGATGCTCTTGAATCTCAGCGTCGATGAAGGTTTTCCAATGTCAAATGTTCTTCTTAGCATACCTTTTGTATTAGCATCTGATTTTACGTTTCCGCTTACCGTGTCGGTTTCCACGTGCACATTCGGCCTTGATGTGAAAGAAATGGAAAAATCTCCCGATACCGTTTTAACGTTCAAAGTTTCAAAATCAGGATCCACATTGGTGAGATTTATATTGCCGGATGTGGTTTTGACGATTCCGCGATCAAAAACCAATTTTGAGAACTTAAGATCTCCGGATATCGATTGCACCTCCATTTTTTCGATTCTCGATGAAGATCCCTTGATATTCGTATCACCTGAGACAGTCTTCAAAAAAAGGTACTTCATCTTTGAATTAAGATCGAAATCTCCTGAAACGGATGAGAGCCTCAATTCATCGAAAGAAAGTCCATTGATCATGGTATCTCCGGAGGTTGTTTCCATTCCCAAAGAAAGTCCGTCAGGAATTTTCAGGGAAACTTTTTGAATTTCCAATGCTCCGAATTTTATGAAACCAAAAGCGAAAAATCCATCCGGAAACAAAGGCGTGTGCGGCAATAGATCTACTTCAAACCGATCTGTATCGATCTTGACTTTCGGTTCATACTCTTCAACGTCTTTTTTAAATCCGGAAAGTTCAACCTCTAAAGATATCTTCCTTTCCGCATTACGAACAACCGTTATGTCAGATGAAATTGAATGTACAAAAATTTTCTTGACGTCCGGTATATTCCATTCAAATTTTTTGGTTTCCTTCATCTTTTTCTCCCTTCAACATTGAAATCGCGGATGAAACGTCGATCTCGCCGCTTTTCAATTTTTCAAGAATGTCTTTTTCGTTTTCCCTTTCATCTTCAACATCATAACCAAGCGTTGACACAATTTCATTAAGCCTGTTTCGCGCAGTGGGGTAAGATATGTCGAATTCTTTTTGAACCTCGCTTAAATTTCCTTTGTGTTTTAGAAACACTTTGACGAATTTCATCTGATCTTCCGAAAGATTGAAAAACTCGTCTAACACGAACTGTCCTGTTACTCCTGTTCCACAAACAGGGCATCTTAGAGACACAACATCCATCCTGTGTCCACAATTTGGACACTTCGTCACCAAAGATATTTTTATCACCTCCTTAATAATTTTAAATTAAAAATCAATTTTATTGAATTATAAATCAAAATTTTTTATTTGTCAAGAATTAACAAAAAATAGATGTGAATTGTATAGAAAATATTCACCTAATTGGTGGTAGAATATCTTCAGGAGGTAACCATGAGAAAATTATTCATCTTTTGGGTTCTAATCTTGGCTTTATCTGTGGTGGCACTTACAGATACGCTCCATATAATAGCTGGAGAGGTTAATTATGGCATAGGCAGCACGCAAACGACCATCATGAATGGTAAAGTGATGATCGGCAACACAACGATAATCGCAACATCGATAACGATAATGGGCCAGAAAGATTTAAGTGGCAATGTAAATTGGACGACTGCTCAGGCAACCGGACGAGTTTTTATATACACAGGAAATGCCACAGCCACAGCGAGATCGATGATTTACAACCTTAACACAAATGTTGGAACGCTTTCTGGTATGGCTTCGATGACGATAAATGCAAGCGGCGGCCAAATATCCATTCAATCGTCTACCCTTCAATTTAACACAAAGACGAACTTTTACACAGGTCAAGGTAGTCCAACAGTTATAACTAAAAAAGACATTTACATTCAAGGAAAACAATTTTCTTATGATTCTGCAAAAAATTACTTAGACATAATTGGTAACGTTTATCTTTACAACAGTTCAACAAAAGAGAAGGCTTACGCAGAGGAACTTGTTATGGACACATCTAACAACAAAATAGTGTTGAAGAAAGTACAAATGGAGATAATGGTTGGTGCTGGTTCATAAATTACGGAGGTGACACTCAGATGGAAAGATATGACGGTTTATCGAGAAGGGCAAGTGAACTGCCGGCTTCACCTATAAGAAAACTCGTACCTTATTCTGACGAAACTGAAAAGAGAGGCGTGAAGGTTTATCATCTGAACATAGGTCAGCCTGATTTGAGAACGCCTAAAATTTACTTCGACAGAATAAAAACATTCTCAGGCATAGATGATTACACCAATTCGGCAGGGCTTATCGAATTGAGAGAAAAATTTTCTCAATATTACAAAAAATGGTCAATTCCATTTGAAACAAAAGAGATAATCGTGACCGAAGGTGGCAGTGAGGCTGTAAGCTTTGCGATAGCAGCCGTGGCTGATCCCGGTGATGACATTATCGTGATAGAGCCTTTTTACGCAAATTACGCATCTTTTGCGAAATTTCTTGGCGTTAACGTCGTACCGGTCACTTCAAGAGCAGAAAACGGTTACAGGATGCCTGCCATCAAGGAGTTTGAAAAGGTACTTACACCAAAAACAAGGGCAATCCTTTTTCCAAATCCCGGCAATCCAAATGGTGTGGTTTACACAAAAGATGAACTTCAGTCAATAATGGATTTTGCTGTAAGGAATGATCTTTACGTAATTTCAGATGAGGTTTACAGAGAGATAACCTTTGACGGTTTGAAAGCGTATTCGATGATGGATTTCGGCAATTATGAAAGAGTCATAATCGCCGATAGCCTCTCGAAAAGATTCAACATATGTGGTGCGAGAATCGGTGCCATAGCGTCAAAGAACAAGCAAATAATGGATGCCGTGATGAAAATGGCAATGGCCAGACTCGCGGCTAACCACCTTTCCCAGTATGGCGCGATAGGACTCTTCGATTTGCCTGATTCATATTTCGAGGACATGTCAAGGGAATATGAAAAAAGACGGGACGTAGTTTATGAAGCGCTTAAAGATATTCCGGGAATAGTTGTGAATAAACCTCAAGGTGCTTTTTATCTGGCAGCCAAATTGCCTGTTGAAGATGCCGAAGAATTTGTAAAATGGATGCTTCAAAATTTCACTTATCAAAACAAAACAACCATGGTGGCGCCGCTTGGGGGGTTTTACATAACGCCAAATATGGGAAAAGATGAAATAAGAATAGCGTATGTCCTCAATTCTGAAGATCTCAGGGAAGCATGTTCGATTTTGGCAAAAGGACTTGAAAGTTATACGCAAAGAAAAATTTTTGCTAAGAGGTGAATAAGGTTGACAAATGAAAGGTTGAGGGGTGAACTTAAAAAGAAGAATTTAAGGATAACTTCTCAAAGAGAAAGTATCTTTTCTTTTTTTGTTGAACACAAAGGCGAGCATTTCACACCGGATGAAATTTACAGGCTTGTTTCTCGAAAGAATTCGCATTCAAATATAAGTAAGGCTACAATTTACAGGACAATTCAAATGTTGGTTGAAATGAAACTTTTGTCAAAGATAGATCTTGACGATGGTTTTGAAAGGTACGAATTGAAAGAAGCGTCCGGCCACCAACATCACCATCTCATATGCACGGTTTGCGGAAAAGTTTACGAATTAGACGAAGATCTGCTCGATGATCTTGAAAAGATAATAGAAGAAAGAACCGGTTTCAAGGTAAAAGATCATCAATTGAAGATTTACGGTATTTGTCAGGATTGCCTTGCTGATGCAGCAAAGCAAACAAAATTAACGTTGAAAACATCGAAAAAGTGATCCAAAAGACTGCCATTTTTGATGGTATTTCTACCGTTGAAAGTGGCAGTCTGATCGTAAAATAAGCAAGCCAGTCTAAGGCTTTAACGAAAGGTGAAATTCCACTTCCCACAATTACTTCAAGAAAAGATATCTCTAAAATAGCACAAAGAGAAAATATCAAGCCACCTTCCATGAGTATGGTCATAAGCACCGGTACGACAAGTGCGTTGAAAGGAAGAGATGCAACGTATATCTTTCCGAAATCAAGAATCAAAAACGGCATTATACCTATATTTGCCGCTATTGTTGCGTTCAATGCTTGAGAAACGTATCTGGGTTTGAATTCCGGAAGTAGGGGTATAAGTGCTATCATTCCGACCACTGCCGAATAAGAAAGTTGAAAAGACGGATCGAAGATCACCGAACCATCGATGAGTACCTCAAAAAGGCCTACAAAACCTAAAATGTTGAGCAAACTTTGTTTTCTGTCCAAGAGTTTGAAGATTGTGTAAATTCCAAAAGTGAAAACCGCACGAAAAGTTGGTATGGAAAAGCCGGTTATGATGCCGTAAAAGACGATGATCGTTAAAACAACCGGATACTTAACGTAATTCATAGGAACGAGTTCCGAAATGAAAATAAGCATTATGGTGGCTATTATCCAAACGTTGGCACCTGATACCGCAAATATCTGTGCATAACCACTTTCGTTGTACATAATTTTAAGATCGTAGGGGATATCTCTTCTTCCGAGAAAAACCGAAGCAAGGGTGTCGGCACCGGCTATCACGTAGCGTTTAAAATGGTCGTAGATGAAATTTGAAACTTTTGCACCCCAGGACATTGTTTCATCCAAAAAAGAACCTGGCCACGCCGTCCAAAAGGAATCAATTGCAGAGATTTTACCATCTGCTTTTTCGATTCTTGCCATGAAAAGATCCGATATCTCGGGATTTATCTGAGAATAATTGGTTTTTGAAAGTAAAACGTATGCCGATCCTCCCCTTATCCACCCATGAGAAGTATGAATTTTGATATCTGACAAACTTACGGCATTACCGCTAACCTGATTTATTCTTCCAGTTATGAAATGGATTCCGTCAGGTACGGGCATCGGAGAAAGCATGAAAGAAAGGCCCATGAAGAAAATTGAAAGTGAGATCAAAACATCTCGCTTGGCAAAGATAAGTACGGCTGCGCTCAACGATAAAGCAGGGCCTATCCACCAGATATTTGTCCTTGAAAGGAATGATCCAAGAATAGCCGATACAAAGAAAAGAAAAAAGGGATATTTTTTCATCTCTACTTTTTAACCGTTTCAAAAATTTGAGTTGCAACCTTAACGATTTCAGGGTCGAATTGTGTTCCAGATTTTTCTTTTATTTCATTGATTACATCACTTACGGACATTCCGAGTTTGGAATTTTTCCTTAAAGTGTCAAAAAGATCGCATATAGATACAATTCTTGAAAGTAAAGGAATATCAAACCCTTTGATTCCATCCGGATATCCTGAACCATCGAAGCATTCATGATGACTTCTTGCCACTATGGCGGCTTCTTTAAGATGATCATAGGGATCGATTATTTTTTCTCCTATAAGAGTGTGAATTTTCATAATTTGAAATTCCGCTTCTGTCATTGAACTTTTTCTCGCTATTTCATCGGGGATGGATATCAAACCTATGTCATGAAAAATTGCAGCCCAGTATAGATCTCCTATTTGCTTCGGAGAAAGGTTCATTTTTTCTCCGATTTTAACCGCGAAGTAAGCGACGTTTTCGGAATGGCTTCTTGTGGCCGGATCCTTCATTTCATAAAAATTCACAATTTCACGTAAAGTGTTGTTTATGCTCAACTGAGGTAAAATTTCAAGTTTTTTGAGTGTTAAGAAGGTTGATGCAAGAACGGCGAAGTTTTCCATCGCGATTTTTGAACTTTCAGAAAATTTGATATCATTCAAAGCATCTAAAAAGCAATTTCCAATGAAATCATTTCCGAGTTTCAAAGGAATGGCAATGGATCTGTATATGTGACCGCCAACTGCTTCTTCTATCATATTCGAATATACTTTAGGTACATTTTTCTCGTTTGCCTTTGATATATCTTCGACAACCGTAACTTTCGGGATGGTTACCATCCATTCACTTTTTAAATCAAGGAGTTTGAGTTTTTCGGCATCCTTTCCATTTCCATGTATTGCCATGAATTTCCATTTTTTCCCATCTATAACTGAAATGCTGCCGCTTTTGGCCTCGGGAACGACTGAAAGTGCCAGATCGAGCAGATCATCAAAGAATTCGGAATAACTTTTCTGGGTAATCTGTGAAAAACCCTGAATTATTTTTGAAATTTTTTCAAATCTGACTTCAACATCTTCAAAAGCGCTTTTGGTGCTCTTTATCTTTTCGTAAAGTTCAAATTCGTTCTTTTTCAAATTTTCATTTTTTGCCGTCAATTCCCGGATTTTTTCGACTAATTCTTTTAATTTTCTCCGATAAAAAATAAAAAACACCAAAACTATCGCCACTTCTACTATGATGGTGGCGATAAAGTAATCCAAAATCAAAGGATCATTCATAAACCTTTCTTTCTGATCTCAAAGAAGAGATCTTCAGACCTTATGGGTAATCTTCTTACTCTAATTCCAATGGCATCGAAAATCGCATTTGCTATGGCCGGCCCCGGCGTATCAAGACCGATTTCGGAAACACTCTTTGCCCCAAATGGTCCTGTTGGTTCATAACTTTTCACAAACCTAACTTGTATTCTACCTATATCTCCTCTTGCAGGTATTTTGTAAGTGAAAAAATCATTTGTTATGATTCTTCCACTTTTATCCATCACATGATCTTCAAAAAGTGCCATTCCTATTCCCTGTGCAGATGCACCTTCTACCTGCCCTCTTGCAAGTACAGGATTTATCGGGACACCACAATCGATGTAATTCAAGAAATCAATAACTTTTACTTTCCCGCTATTTAGTTCGATCTCCACCTCCGCGAATGAAACAAGATATGGCGGTGGGGCAACCTCACTCACGAAAGATTCTGTAACTTCAAGTTGACGCTGGTTAAATGTGTAAAAGAGTTTTGTTTGGAGATCGCTAAAACTCAAAGTGCTCCCATCTTCAGAAATGACACCATCTTTATCGAGTTCCAAAGTATGAATTGGTTTATTCATGATCTCAGATGCGGCATTAAGAATTTCTCTTTTCATCTTTTCGGCCGCTTTTTTGGCCGCATTTCCTGAAACGTAAGTTGTGGAAGAGGCATAAGCACCTTTATCAAATGGAGTCATATCGGTATCTGAGGAATAAACGATTATTTTTTCAACTGTCGTGTTAAGTACTTCTGCAACTATCTGGGCAAGAATCGTATCACTTCCGGTTCCCAGATCCGTTGCACCGACAAGCAAGTTGAAGGTACCATCATCGTTCATTTTTATCGTGGCACTTCCCATGTCTACCGCCGGAATGGATGATCCCTGCATTGCAAAGGCAACGCCATAACCATGGGCAATTTGCCTTTGCCGATCTATTCTTGGCTGTTTCTTTTTTTCATACCATCTGAATTCTTTCGATCCGTTTACGGCGCATTCTTCAATTTTACAACTGTTTATGATCTGATCAACGCCTTCGCGTCCTTCTCCCATTATTTTGAAGATGGGTGAGGTTTCTCCTTCGCGAATCGAATTTTTCAATTTAAATTCAATGGGATCCATCCCAATTTTATGCGCAAGTTCGTCAAGTACAGAATCAAGCGGAAACATACCCTGCGGGGCTCCATATCCTCTGAAGGCTCCGGCTGGTTCGGTGTTGGAGTAAACGACATCTCCGCCAAATTTAACGGCCTTAACTTTGTTGTAAAGCGGAAGGGTCTTTGAACCTCCAACCATGAAAACCGTAAGGGCATGCTCTCCGTAAGCGCCCGTGTTGGAAAGTCCCCACAATTCAAGTGCTCTGAGTGTGCCGTCTTTCATGGCACCGGCTCTCGCCCTGAATCTCATCGCATGGCGCGTATTGGATGCCGTCATCGTTTCTTCTCTTGAATATATACATTTTGCAGGTCTTCCTGTTTTTAAAGTAACTGCCACAACGTAAGGCTCAACATGAAGTGCTTGTTTCCCGCCAAAACCTCCGCCTATACGAGGTTTTATGACACGTGAGTTAACGCCAAAGATACGTTTGATTATCCTTCTTGCATGGAATGGTACTTGAGTTGATGTTATTATGGTCAGTCTTCCATTCGGATCAAAATACGAAATGGCCCCATGAGGTTCCATCATAGCATGAGATTGATTTGGCGTGTAATACGTTTCATCAACAACGTAATCACATTTTTTCAATTCCTCCTCGACATTTCCTATTTCCATTTCGTAATGCGCCGCAATGTTGCGTTTGGGATCGTATGCACCGGATATTTCAGATTCATCGTGTATTATCGGTGCATCTTTATCCATCGCGTGTTCATAATCGAGTATTGGAGGCAAAACTTCGTACTCAACCTTTATGAGTTTCATTGACCTTTCGGCGATGTTTTCAGTTTCTGCCGCAATTATTGCAACTCCGTCACCGACATATCTAACTTTTTTGTCGAGCACGAAAGTATCATAAGGAGAGGGTTCCGGATATCCCTGACCTGCACGCGTGTAAATGACGTGAGGTACATCTTTGTAGGTAAGTATGCACGCAACGCCTTCTATCATCGCTTCGGATGTATCTATGGACTTTATGATCGCGTGGGCGTAAGGACTTCTGAGGATTTTCACCGTCAAAGTGTTTGGAATATCAAAATCATCTGTGAAAACAGGTTTGCCCCTTACAAGCGCTTTACCGTCTACCTTTTCAACTGAGGTGTTGACAACGTTCAATTTCTCTTCAGTAAGAGTTTTCATTTTAATCGCCTCTCTTTTGCGGCTTTAAGAATTGCACGGGTTTGACTTTCATAACCTGTGCATCTGCAAAGATTTCCTTTAAGGTAATCTATGACCTCCTGCTGAGTGGGATCCGGATTTTCGCTTAAAAGTGCTTCGGCCGTAACTACCAGGCCCGGAATACAAAAGCCACATTGCGATCCTCCTTCATCAATAAGTGCTTTTTGGACATCTGAAAGAGAATTTTCGTCCGAAAATCCTTCTATCGTCTTCACCTCATGTCCGTCAACTGCGGCTGTGAAAGTTGTACAAGATAAAACAGGTTTGCCATCGAGTTGAACGGAACATGCTCCACAACTCGCTGTCGAACATGCATGCTTTACACCTTTGTAACCAAGTTTTCTAAGTGTTTCCAAAAGCGTTTCTCCGGGATCTATTTCTATAAATTGATCCTTGTCGTTAATTTTTATCTTCACCTTCATAACTGAACCCTCCTCAGAGCCTTATCAAGTAAAAATTTTGAAAGCGCTTTTCTGTATTCTGCGCTGGCCCTTATGTCCGATCCAACTTGAATGACTTTCTCGATCAGATCACATGCATCTTTAGAAGCACTTTTTATGTGCTTTCCAATTAAAAATTCCTCAACTTCTTTTATTCTCTGAGAAACCATAGGCCTTGAACCAACGGCAATTCGCGCGTCTTTGACGATCTGACCATCCAAAACGATTTTAAGGCCTAAGTTAAGCGTGGCTATATCAAAATTGGATTTTGCGAACTTTTCAAAAACGGCTACTCCTTCTGTTTTTGGCACCTCCACTGCCGTGATTATCGCACCTTTCATACTTTTTTTTGTGTATTCTTCAAGAGAAATTTCGTAAAATTTGCCATCGTAGATCTCAAGATTTGAATTCAAAACCATGAAGATCGTTATCACGTCAGACCAACCGAGTTTAAAGGCTATTGAACCGCCTAAAGTTGCCATGTTTCTTATTTGAGTACTGCCAATTTCTTTAAGTGCGATTTTTATAAAATCACCGTTGATGTTAAGAGATGGATTTGAGATAAGATCGGATATCTTCACGTTGGCACCTATTTTAAAGGCATTGCCATGATCTTCGATTTGAGTTAATCCAACGCTCTTTAGGTCAATAAGCCTTTCAACGCTTGAAATTTTCAATTGAGCAACCATCAGACCGCCACTTACGTAAAGAGAATTAGGCATTTGTCCCATCTCGTAAGCGGATTGAACTGTATTTGGTTTAAGATATTCTTTAATATCAAGCAAGATGCTTCCCTCCCTCTTTAAATTGGTAAAAAATTATAACATATACTTGATCAACTTTAAATATGAAATATCGTTGGCTTCGGCATTCGCCTTTCGTGACAGCAAATAAGTATTTGCCATTTACCGCTTACTTCTCACTATTCGCTGCGTTTCCTACGCCCCACCTGCCATAAGCCACGTGCTACATGCTGTTCATTCATTTCAATTTTAAAATTTTAAAAGAGGTTTAGTATATAAACTATGCGTTATATGCCATTCACACGTCGCTGATTTTCAATAAAATCTTACAAGGTCAAGATAAGTTATGTAAAAGAAAAAGCCCATAAGTATGATAAAGCCTATCATGCTGAGATAACCTATGATCTGGGGATTGACTCTTTTTCTTGTTATGATTTCTATGAGTGCAAAAACGATATGACTGCCATCGAGAGCCGGAAACGGTATTAAATTTATTATTCCAAGGTTTAAAGTTATCAAAGCGATGAGCGTGAGTATCGTTTGAAGACCCTGGGCAGATGCCTGCCCGACAATCTTTACAAGCCCTACGGGGCCCGTGAACTGGCTTAATGGATTTTTAACTGTGAAAAGGTTTCCAAGGAATGTTATCATGCTTGTGAAAATTCTATTTGTGTAAACAACACCATATCCTATGGCATCAACTGGGCCTGGATACCAATTGCTGTAAGACGGAAAAAGTTCGAGAGAACTTATAAAAGTGTTGAACTCATCATGCGTTAATATCACAGAGGAAATCTTTCCGTCTCTTTCATAAACAATTTTAACACCATTCGAAGGCGCTTCATATTTATAGACGTTGATGACCTTATCACCGTTGAGGATCGCAAAATTACCTGTCCCCGTGGCATATTCACCGACCTCTATCGCATTTTGTAAACCTAAAGATCCATTTGCGTCTATACCGTCTATAGACAAAATTTTATCTCCAGTTTTAAAACCGGTTGACTGATTTACCGATGCTATTTTGTTTGACATCGATTGCATGTAGATACCGATAAGTTTCGATTTTGGTATAGATTGATAATTCACAAGTATCGCGGTTGCGCCATTTGAGAATGTAAGCAGTGAACCGTTGATGATTTGATTTTGGGGATTAAATGGAATTGTACCGATTTTTTTCAAAGCGGTGTTCGTTGATACATTTCCATTGATCACCATGAAATATTGAGGGCCTAATTCTTGAAGTGCCATTGATGTTTTGTATCTTTGGCCATTTCGAATGTAGACGATATGAACTTCCTTCTGACCGCTTATGAATGTTACAGTTTCGTTCGGATTGAGTATAACGTTGCCATTGACAGATATTATCCTGTCTCCTGGTTGCAAACCGGCAACGGCCGCAGGCGAATTGGGCACAACCCAATCAACAAGTGCCTGTGGAAAACCCCAAATAACGGAAACAAAGATCATCAAAACGTAAGCGGCGATGATGCTGAAGGTAGGGCCTGCCGCTACTATTATCAAACGTTTCCATGCGGCGTTTGAATAAAGCATTCTCTCTTTTGGTACGCCATCTATGCTTTCAACCCCGGGATCTTCTCCCGCCATTCTCACGTACCCGCCAAGAGGTATGGCGTTAAACCTGTATTCCGTTTCTTTTCCCTTAAAAGAAAAAAGTTTAGGTCCAAAGCCAAAAGCAAACTCAAGCACGTAGACTTTAAAAAGTTTCGCGAAGATGAAATGTCCAAATTCGTGAACGATGACAATTCCTATGAGTATGATGATGAAATATATTATGCTTAGGACCATTTACTTAGCATCTCCATGGCAACTTTTCTCCCCTCTTTATCCACCTGCTCTATTGAATCGTAATCTTTTAGATCCTTTGGCCAACCCTTTTCAATGACTTTTTCTACTATCTCGTATATCTGGGTAAATCCTATTTTACCTTCAAGAAAGGCCTGAACCGCAATCTCGTCAGCGGCGTTATAAGTTATTCTTGAACCATCTCCCATCTCCAAACATTTGTAAGCAAGGTCAAGCGCGGGATATCTTTTGGGATCCGGATCAAAAAGGCTGTAAGTTCCGCAAGGATCGAATTCTTCAAATATATCAGTGCTTTGCGGATAACAAAGTGCATACGTTATCGGAATGCGCATGTCGGCATTTGACATCAACACTTTGACAGTTTTATCTTTCAGATAAATCATTCCATGGATCTTTCCTTGAGGATGTATTAAAACACGAATTTGTTTTGGATTCAGGTTGAAAAGAAAATGAGCCTCCATAACTTCAAGACCTTTGTTGAACATCGTGGATGAATCTATCGTTATGCGGGCACCCATCTTCCAGACAGGATGCTTTAAAACCACATCCGGAGTTACGTCCTTGAGATTTTCCACGGGAATATCCCTTACAGCACCTCCCGACGCGGTTATGTATATAAAAGACACCTCGGATTTTTCGGAATCAAGCAAACGAAATATGGCATTGTGTTCACTATCAACAGGGATTATTTCGCAACCATTTGCTTTGACCGAATCAATGAAAAATTTTCCACCCGTGATGATGGATTCTTTGTTTGCAAGGCAAAGCCTTTTTGAATATTTCGAGGACATCAAGGCATATTTTAACCCCGCAAAACCAGAAACGCCTACGATCACGATGTCTGGATTCGTCGATGAAAGTAAATTTTCGATCCCGTCTTGACCATGAAAGTCAACATCTTCAGATGAAACATCGGTTATCGATGTTTTGGCGAGAGGAAATTTAGATTTGATTTCAAGCAACGTTTTGACATCTTTGCCTGCAGCAAGTCCAACGACTTCGAATTCATCGAGTTTCGATAAAACTTCGACAGACATGCGACCTATCGTTCCAGTTGCACCAAGAATTACAACTCTTTTACCTTTCAAAGTCCACCATCTCACTCATCCAGTCTGGAAATTTCAAATTTGTCTTTTGCACGAATTCTTGCATCGAATTAAAGGGCCTTTTCAATATAACAATCGATGAACTGTCTCCTACGCCTGGTATCCATTTTAACATATCATATCCTTCTTTGTTTATCTTAAAAGGAATTGGAAGCACTGTAAGAGATCTTTGACCATGATCAACCACAACGCAATCTATATGTGATCTGAGACTTAAAATTTTTGGAATTCCGGTAAGCATTGCGTAAGTTCCAATTTTTCTTCCATAAGACATCTTTCCGTCATGATATTCGATTATGACATCTCTGAAAATACTTCCCGATGGGAAAACTCTTTTTAACATTTCATGATCGAATTCCTTTCTTACGATAAATTTGTGATGGGCGTACATTCTTTCGTCTATTTTTGGATCCTTCCCATTCAATTTTTCGAATAAAGGTGTTTGAGGAAAGACCATAACCTTTCTTATATTAACACGTCTGATCATCAAATTGGCATGCAAGATCTTCATCAAAGTTTCGAAATTTATTTTATACGTTTCCTTTGTTTCTCCCATAAGACCGTACAAAAGATTTATGCCAGGCAGCAATTTTGGTATCCCTTCCACACGGCTTCCGCCAACGTTGTTTATCATTTTTATAACATCAAATGCCTGATCTTTGCCAATCTTCAAGTTATTCATCGAAATGACTTTGGGATCGAAAGATTCTATACCCATTGACAAAACATCTCCGGCAGTATTATACATAGATATCGTACCTGCTATGCTTTCCGATTCTTTCATGTGAGAGTATATGTAGCCGGGGTTGGCGTTATCTGTATGAAGGGTCATAAGATCTGGTGCAGCGGATCTTATACCGGTGTAGAGTGCTTCTATCGCTTTTGGATCTGGATGTTTTTCTCCCATGTAAGCAAATATGTTCGAAATTCTCCCAAGTCTGAAATGCCTACATCCTGATTTGTAAAGTGAACTGATTTCTTCTATTACATCATCGACAGGTCTTGAAATTGATCTGCCCCAAAGCGGTTCAGTACAAAATGAACATTTTATTTCTTTTTCGCAACCCATTCCAAGTTCTATTTCACACATCAAATCGGGGAAATTTGGATGCTTTTTGATAACGTCGGCACCTATGGCAGAGGCAATCTTGACGAGCGAATATCTATTTTCATTCCATGCTTTTCCCGTAAGTATTTCGTATAGTTTTCTTTCGTAATCGTACCAGAGTGAGAAATCGTACTCCTCAAATTTCTTCAAATTCGCAACCATGCCACCCGATCTGTCAACTTCGTATTGTCCCATAGAACCTATTATGATGCTTTTGGATCCGACAAATTTTTTAGAGATCTCTTTTGCCTCTTCAACCGTCATCGGTATGCCGCCGACATAATTTCCCGGAACGGTAACCCCTCCAACCACTATAAGCATATCTGCCTCTTTTAATCCATGCTGCCTTACGCCTTCTATCGTGTCGTAGAAAATATCATAGCCGGCAATCTTAAGAAGGCCGGCTATATACCGTGGATAAGCAGAAATGTAAGGTGGCACGCCAAAGTGTGCAGGTTCATCGACGTAACCATCAACGATAAGCGCTTTCATGAGATTATTTATTCTCTTAAAGCCGCATCTGCCTCTTTTAAAAGTTTTCTTATCGGAAGATGCTGAGGACAAACTTTTTCACAATCTCCGCATTCTATGCATTGAGATGCGTCGAATTTCCCTGCTATGAAATTTTTGTACTCTCTTCTTGAATTGTCAAACTCATCAAAGAGAGAAGCATCGTTGTAAAGCCTGAAGATATCAGGAATATGAACACCGTTAGGGCATGGCATGCAATAATTACAGGATGTGCAATCAACCTTCAGCCTTTGATCAAAGACGTTTTTCACCTCTCTTATAGCCGTAATTTCTTCTGGTGCAAGTGAATTTGGTTCAACATTTGCCACTTTTACGTTTTCAACAACCTGATCCATCTCGCTCATGCCGCTAAGCAAAAGTGATACTTCCGGATGATTCCAAACCCATCTCAAAGCCCACTCAGCAGGCGTTCTTTGTGGATTCGCGTCTTTGAATATCTCCACTGCCTCGGATGGCAATTTACCGGCTAATTTTCCTCCCTTTATGGGTTCCATAACTATGACAGCCATACCTTTTTTAGACGCGTATTTCAAGCCTCCAACACCTGCTTGAAAATGCTCATCAAGGTAATTAAGTTGGATCTGGCAGAAATCCCAATCGTAAGCATCCACGATATCCTTGAATACCTTAAACTCATCGTGAAATGAAAAACCTATATTTCTTATTCTGCCATCTTTTTTAGCTTTTTCCACAAAATCAAAAACGTCGAGTTCCTTTATCTTTGCCCATCTATCCTTTCCAAGCGCGTGAAGTAAATACATGTCTATGTGATCCGTTTGAAGTTTGTTGAGCTGCTCATCAAGATACTTGTCAAAATCTTTCCTTTCATTCACAAGCCATACAGGGGATTTTGTTGCAAGGTAAACTTTTTCTCTGTATCCATCCTTCAGGGCCTTCCCAACGAGCAATTCACTCATACCCTTGTGATAAGGATACGCGGTATCAACGTAATTAACACCGTTGTCTATCGCATACCGTAACATTTTTATAGACTCTTTTTCGTTTATTTTTCCATAATCTTCATCCAAAATTGGCAATCTCATACAGCCAAAACCAAGTTCCGAAACTTTAAAATCTTTCTTTCCAAATTTTCTGTAAAGCATCTTTACCTCCTATATTCTAAGCACTTTCCTGTAATAAACGTAAGCGATTATCCATGTCGAGATCATCAGACTTACTATGATTATCCCGAGAATGCCAAAATCGAGATTTTCGATCCCGATCCAAAACGGACCTGAAAGGTTCAATTGCAATCCAACAACCTGAATCCATTCGATGAAACCTATTATAAGTGCCACAAGTACTGACATCCCCGTGATCGTCATATTGAAGAAGAGTTTTCTCATGCCATCAACCATTGCCCAATCATAAGCCTTAAGCATCGCTACACCGTCCAATGAATCCATCAAACTCATTCCTGCGGTGAAAAGCATTGGAAAGATCATTATCTCCCATATAGGCATCTTCCCACTTTGTGCCATCGTTGCCGATATTCCAAGGATCGCAACTTCTGTTGCGGTATCAAAACCGAGACCAAAGAGAAATCCTATCGGGTACATCTTCCAACTTTTGTCTATATTTTTAAACAAAAACCTGAAAATGTTTGAGAAAAATCCACGTTTGTTGAGTAACTCTTCTATACCTTTATCTACATCGGAAGAATTCTGTTTGCTCTTTTTGTTTTCAACGAAAAGATGTCTCAACTTCCTGAAGATCACAAGGTTCATGAGGCCTATCGCTGTTAAAAAACTCGCGGATACAATAGTTCCAACGATTCCACCCCATTGCTGTAAAAAACCCATCTGGCCTTTTACATCTCTCACGGCAAGCACAAGAGCAAGTGAAAGCAAGATTACAACCGTTGAATGGCCAAGAGAGAAGAAGAAACCAACCCCGACGGGTTTTTTACCTTCCTGCCTTAATTTTCTCGTCACATTGTCTATCGCTGCAATATGATCGGCATCAAAAGCATGACGCAAACCAAAAAAATATGCAAGCGCACCTATTCCAAGCAACGTCGGGGCAAGCATGTTTATATGCCACATGAAAGTCCAAGTTAAAACGTTGAATAGTGCCAAACTTGCAAAAAGTATTATGAGTCTTCTTCTCGGTAAGATAGATTTCACCACTCTGAACTGCTCCTCATTCAAATATTGAATTGATCTCTTTCATGACATCGTCGGTGAGTTTACTCTTCACTTTAAGAGTTTCTATATTTTCGCGAAGTTGCTCAATCTTGCTGACGCCAAGTATCGCACTACTCACATGCTCATTTTTCAACACCCATGCAAGTGCAACCTGAGCTGTTTTAACTCCAAGATCATCGGAAATCTTTGTAAGTTTTCTAACCTTTTCAAGTGTTTTTTCGTTAAGCCCTCCGGCTTCATCTATATTCCCCTTAAGCCCTCCGTTATCTTTGAAAAGATCAAGTCTACTTCCCTTTGGAATACCCTTGTTGTATTTGCCCGTCAATATGCCTGCGTTCAAAGGACTCCAAACGGTAAGCCCCATTCCATATTTGTCATAAATTGGAAGATATTCCTTCTCAACCCTTTCACGCTTGAGCATGTTGTATTGAGGCTGTTCCACTATCGGCTCAACGCATTTCCATTCCCTGCATACCTTGTGTGCTTCTTCCAACTCTTGTGCACTCCATTCGGACGTCCCCCAATACAGAGCCACCCCACTCCTGACTATGTAATCACCCCCCACCACAACCTCTCCC
>Ga0080003_1000741_pt1 | contig 19972 bp, 10 predicted proteins | sample JossMetagenome_FD_69206 | JGI IMG/M metagenome (GOLD analysis project Ga0080003, IMG submission 69206) | Hot spring microbial communities from Joseph's Coat, Yellowstone National Park, USA - JC2_E (SPADES assembly) (version 2) | ecosystem: Environmental > Aquatic > Thermal springs > Hot (42-90C)...
TCCGCGTCGGCAAATCAAGCCGTTTTTCCTGCACAGGCTCTTCCTTTTTCTTCTCTGCTTTTGGCTTGGGCATTGCAACCATGTAGAGCAGCATTTTTTCTGGCGTGAGTGTTTTTATTTTTGTGGCTGAAAGCATTGCGCCGAATGCCAAAAACAGCACAAAGACGAACACTTTGGTCATAAGGCTTTGGAATAGAAGCGAAAAGCCGTAGCCGGCAAGCAAAGAAATGCCTAGGTAAGCCATCTGCCTGACAGATAACTTCATCCCCATTAAGTCCAAGAATTGCTCGCTCAGCGGGCTTATGTCTTCAAACACCAACGTGCGCACATTCCGAACCATACTATAATAAACGCGAATTTACTTAAAAACGCGCAATTTAGCCACGCGCTGTTTTAATAAGTGCTATTTTGCTTTAGTTGTTGTTTTGCTTTGCGCGGTGTTTACCTAATTTTGCCAAAATGTTTATAAGGGTTGGTGTGCATAAATAATTTATGGGTGGTGCAGAGGTTTTCTTCGGCGCGTGTCGTCGGAGCGCGCTGTTCATTTTTCCTCTGCGCCACGCTATTACGCTGCCGTAATGTGAACGGCGGTGTAATGCCGCGCTAACTTTGTCCGCTTTTAAACTTTTTGAGTGCACAGCGTTATATGAAAGGCAGTATTTCAGCTTTGGCGTTGGTTGCGTTAGTTTCGCTGATGGGCATTTCTGGTTCTGCCGTTTCTTTTGCGCAGCCACAAGGCGTCCAACCGCAACCACACGGCTTACCGAGCAACGTGTTGAATAACGTAATTAACAGCGCAATTAACGGTGTTTCAACCGCGCTTTCCCATGTTCCAAAAAGCACGCCAGCATATAGCCTTTTGTCGCAGTCACTTTCGTATTTACAAAGGGCGCAGAAACTTGCCAGCGAAGGAAACATGTCAGGCGCGCAGTTTTATTTCAATTTAGCAATGAAGAAAAGCTACAAAGGCGTTAATGAAGCCGTAGGTAATGGCAACAGCGGCGAAGGGCAGCCAGTCCCGCCAGGGCTAAATCTTTCGCGCGCCGTGCAGTTGGCGTTTGCGAACAAGCTTGAAAACGAACTGCGGGCGGTGAGTAATGCAACCCTGAAAGGTGAAGCGCAGGCTTTAATTCAGAGCGCTATGCAGCTTCTTAACAGCCCGCAGTTTAATGCAAGCGCGCTTGTGCAGGCAAGGCATGAGCTCAACAATGCGAGTTTCATCATAAACACAGATGCAGAACACAAGCTCTTTCACTCAATGGGCATTATACCGTTTAACAATGCTATACCGTTCAACAACGCTTCCTTTGTTGTTCAGAACTTCATTCATGGAAACCGCACATTCGTTGATGGGTATATCGGAGTTTATAACGGCAAAGTTTACCTTGAGCTTTACGTTCCGCTTAACCAAATAAGGCTTGGAAACACGACTTTATATGCAGAGCCATCAATCAATATCAATTTAACACAGCCTATAAAGCCAATTCCGCTTATACAGGCGCCACCTAACCCTATGCACGGTTTCGCTAAACATTTTTCACGTATTGAGGTGCTAGGTATTGTAAATTCAGCCTATGCTGTTTCATTTGTTAGCGCGCACAAGGGGCAGTTTATAATTGTTTCAGTGCGCGGCTTTTTACCTGTTGAGCTGAAAGACATTGGGAATTACAGCTCAATGCCAAGCGGGCATTTGCTTGTTTATTATGAACCAGCGTTCTATACCCATAAGCCAATACCAATGGGCTACCCTGTCATGAACCACAATTCTATGCCTCTTGTAGTTGCGGGCAACCTTTTTGCCTATACCTGATTCAGTTAAGCATTCTTTTTAATTTATATATTATTAACCGCGTCTCGTGTTAATGGTTTCTTGCGGCTTGCTATTCTGTGTGATGCAGTAGACCATTTTTCCTTCACCGCTAAACTCTAGGGGTAGGCTTTTTACGCCTATAAAATTAGGTAAACACCGCCAGTTAGCCTGTCAAAATTTGCGTTTATTATAGTATGAACGCATTAAGCGGTAACACGCCATTATTAGCAGAGGTTGATGGCAAATACGGCATTTTTACGCTAAAAGAGTTATTTGAACTACACAACCAAGGGCGCGCAATCAAAGTGCCAGCACTTTTGAACGAAAGAGGAAATATAGGATGGGTTGAAGTTGGAGATGTTGTAAGTTTCGGGAAGCAAAACTTGAAACGAATTACGCATGCCGCTTCGAGGCTTTTCGTGGAACTTTCTGAAGACGCGATCATTCCTGCATATTCTAGCGAACTTTTTAGAGGAAGAGAAAAACAAATAAACCTAAAATTAAAACACATGAATGAGTTGAAAGTTACAAAAGACCTGGGGCTTAATAATACTATTTTGCTCACAACGCGCATCCCACTAAATTTGCCAGAAGGTGATCAAAAAGATTATGAGTATGGTTTTGTGCTTGGGTTCTTTAGTGCAGAGGGCAATTTTGAATACAGAAAGCACAAAAATACAAAACATTCTTTTATAATGTTGAAAACTTTGGCGAGAAAAAATGGAATGTCGCTCGAGGAATATCAAAAATACATGACTGACGTACAACGGGTTGTTCTATCAGTCGGGCAGTCTGATTTTGAACGAAAATATGTAGATATTCTTCAAAAGCATTTCAAATTTTCAAAACTTCTCAAAGTTAGTGAAAACGCGTACTACCTTTACTCATCTGATTTGTCGTTAATTCACTTGATTAAGGATTACATAGATGGGTCTGACTCTCACACAAAGCATTTTAAAAATGAAGCATATAATCGTTCGTGTAAGTTTATTGAAGGGGTGCTTGACGGGTTTTTAAGTGGAGATGGAACTTATGATAAAAAAGGAGATCGTTTTCGAGTCGAAATAACGACAAACTACCAACTTTATAATGATCTCATTTTTCTTTCAAAAGCGCTCGGTTATGATGCGCATATAAACAATGGGCGTTTTGCAAAAAGCCCTTTTCCTCCATATAAGAAAGTTTATCATTATTTACGTTTATCCATTTTCAAAAAATGGCATCGGCATGTAGCTTTTTGGCTTGTTAAAGAGCATATTAAATCGGTTGAGGACGTTGGGGAAAAAGAGGCTTTTAATCTTGTCCTTGAGCCTTTGTATTCCCAAGACGACAATCGTGCAAAATTCAACAGCCTTTATTTTACAGCTTATGGAATACTGGTTTCAGATGCCGTGAAGGCTTTTGCCAAACCGCTCTTGGCAAAACCACAAGTTTTATTGAAGTAAAAATGATAATGCTTTTAAGCAATGTGTTTACCTAATTATATATGAACAAGATTTTGGTGGTCGGGGTGGTGCTGTTTTTAGTTGCGGGGATGGTAGCCGGTGGAATACTGTCTGGCATGGTCGCAATTTCGCAGGAACCCCCCTACTTTTGGATCACTGCCTCAGATCATTCCAGCGGAGAAATTTTACCAGTGCCAATTTACTCCGTCGCATACACGTTCCCGAATGGGAGCTTTATACTTGAAGGCTGGGTCTTCGATCCATCTCCATTTACATTCACAACCTCCAGCTTGCATGCATACCCATTTGCGTACACAAGCTCAGGAAATTATTGGGCGGCTTATGATGGTGTGACTGGGGTTTTGAATTCAAAAACCCCGAACTACATTTACCCATTTTCATTCAGCTACGCAAATATGTGGGACGGAGATGTTTTTAATTTCACTTACCCCAATGCGGTTGGTGAAACTTACCAGGTGCAGTTTTTACAGCCTGCCCAAGACAATATGTTCTACTATAATGGTTCTGGTCAGAACCAAATTACAATCACATACGGATTCATAAATTCGCAGTGGAGTAATACCACATGGGAAAACTTCTCTTATTTTGGCGTTGGGCCATCTCAAAATACTCAACTGCCATACCAATCAATAACTATACGCGCGAACTCGACCCATATATGGGTAGCAGTCCCGAATTGGGCAGTTTGGAAGCAGGAAATTCCGCCAAATTTCCCGTATAAAAATTTGGTAAAAACTACTAATGCACCTCTTCCAAGTTGGTGGAATACAACTGCAATTCAGTGAATAAAACACGGTAGGCGCTTTGGTGGTGTCATAGCAAACACATTAGCGCGCCTTTTCTATAACTTAGTCTGTTTTTAAAGAAATAAAGCGCTCATGTTTTTATGCACCAATTAAATAAAATATTACCAACTCTTATAGTTCTTGCATTAGCAATTACAATGGGGTTCAGCGAAGGTGTGCCATTCATTGCGAATGCGGCAGGAACAAACCCATATTATTCTATTGCCTTTTCAAAAAATAATTTAACCGTTTACCAAGGGCAAACATTTACAGATGTGCTTTCTGTTTATGCCGTTTCTCCTTTGCAAACTATCGCGTTATCGTATTCCGGCAGTTCTCCTTCGTCCGGTATTACCGCTTCTTTATCGCCATCTTATTCAACGCCTGATTTTAATTCAACTGTAACAGTTTTCGTTCCTGGTAATACACCGCCCGGCTCTTATTCATTGCGTTTCTTTGGAAATAACGGCTATTACAAAACTTCCACTTTATTAAACATCACCGTGTTAAAATCTACTTTCTATATAACCCTCAACCCTAATTCAGGCACGGTTCACGCTGGAAGTTCAACTTCATTTACGGCAACCGCGTATTCAAACATTGAGCCACAGACTGTAACGTGGTCTTATAGTACTCCACAAGGCGTGTCCGTTTCGCTATCTTCACAAACCAGTGGCATTGGACAATCTATTACTGTAACCGTTTCTGTGCCACCTAATGCAGTATTTAGCGGGAGCGTCCCAATAACCGTATTCGCGAATAGCAACGACAGCTTTTCAGCAAACGCAACATACACACTAACCCCGCAGTTCTACTTAACAATAAATTCTAACCCATCAAGCGATGGCTCAGTTAATCCGTCTTCTGGATGGTTTAATGTAGGTGCAAGCGTTCAGATTTCAGCAACGCCTGCAACTGGCTATAAATTCTCAGGGTGGTCAGGTTCTGGCAGCAATTCATATTCGGGCTATAACGATCCTGCTACTGTAGTTATGGATTCAAACATTGAAGAAACAGCAACATTCAGCATTGAGAACGTTTTAATAACCTTCACTTCAAGTGGTTTAAACCCAAGCGCGCAAGGTACTGTTTTGACTGTGAATGGGCAAAGTCTTTCTTACTCACAGCTCCCATATAGTTTGCTGGTTCCATACGGAACATCAGTTTCATATTCTTGGTCTTCACCAATTTCTGGTGGCTCGAATACACAGTTTGTTTTGAATAGCGTTTCTGGGCTTGAAAGTTCTCAATCTGGTTCTTTCACCGCGACAACAAATGGTTCAATTATAGCTGCTTATATTGAAAAAGCAAGTATTACCTTTAGTGCAAGCGGGTTAAACAGCAATGCACAAGGCTCTGTTTTAACAGTTAATGGGCAAAGCTATTCATATTCTCAGTTGCCTGTGACAATAACCGAGCAGGTTGGCTCATCGGTTTCATATTCATGGTCTTCACCTGTCTCAGGTGGCGCTGGAACGCAATTCGTGTGGGTTTCAACAAGCGGTCTTTCAACCTCGCAAAGTGGCTCTGTAACAGTGCCTTCATCTGGTGGCGATGTTATAGCGGCATATCAAGAACAATATTATTTGACCATGAACTCCAACCCATCAAGTGGTGGCTCAGTTAATCCGTCTTCTGGATGGTTTAATGTAGGTGCAAGCGTTCAGATTTCAGCAACGCCCAACTCAGGCTATCAGTTCGTTTCGTGGAGTGGTAGCGGTTCTTCGTCCTATACGGGAACGAATAACCCTGAAACAATAACAATGAACAGCCCCGTGACAGAAGTTGCTAACTTCGATGTTGGAATTACTTTCAGCGCTAATGGGCTTAACGGTAACGCACAAAATACCGTTTTGACTGTGAACGGCGCTTCATATTCCTATTCGCAACTGCCTGTAACAATCTATGTAACACCTGGTTCAACAGTAAACTTTGCATGGACTTCACCAATTTCCGGTGGCACTGGAACGCAGTTCGTGTGGACAAGCACATCTGGGCTTAGCACAGCGCAAAGCGGTTCAATAACAGCTTCATCTCCTGGCTCTATTACGGCATCATACCAAGAACAATATTATTTGACCATGAACTCCAACCCATCAAGTGGTGGTTCAGTTAATCCGTCTTCTGGATGGTTTAATTCTGGAACTCAAGTAACAATAAGTGCTACTCCAAACAGTGTTTATGCATTTCTTAATTGGAGTGGTTCAGGGTCTAGCTCATATACAGGAATGAATAATCCTGAAACTATAACAATGAATAGTCCCGTGACAGAAGTTGCTAACTTTGGAACAACAATTTCGTTCCCAACACTGACGGCATACGACGCAATAAATTCATATAATGGTTATAATTATCAGTTTGCTGTAGCAGGGCAAGCTGTATATAATGACCCAACGCCACTGGCTAACCAACCGCTTACAATTGAAGTAGTTGTGACATCTGCTAGAACAGGAGGCATATATACTGAAACTTATAACGTGGAGACAAATTCACAAGGATGGTTCTACACCGGTGTACAAACAATCGGTGGCGGGTTGAATGTATGGGGAAGTGGCGCGGCAAACAAGGAACTTTTTATATATTATAACGGTGTTCTTGTAAAGTATTACAGCGGGTGGGGATGGAGTACATACATCCCAGACGTTGAAGCACAAGGTGGCGCGCTTTCAATCACTGTGCCAGCTTGGGACGGAATGCAGCTTTACAGCGGTATAACTTCGCAAGCTGTCCTCTTGCCTACAGGTGTAACTGTTATGTTGAACACAGCTCCTTCATCTGGTAATTACTTCATGCAATACGCGTTTTATGATGGTGGTAACGGGCATTACTACCTAACTTCCACAATAAAACAAAACCCATACCTATTCACGCCACCTTCACCAGCCAGCTTTAACGGCTTAACTTCCATTACAAAGTTAGTATCCACAAGCGCACAGGCGCAAATGACAATCGCTGTAAGCATTCCGTTTGATACAATGACAAGCTTCACAGTAACTCTCAACGGCCCTAACGGCTATTCAACCTCTTGGTCAGGGCGCCTTGCAAACCTCCCGTATGTTCATGATGGTGAAGCATCACATACTTTCAGTGGCTTGCCTCCAGGCACTTATACTTGGAGCATTTCACCTACAAGCGTATCAAATATATACGATTCACAAGAAGTTTATTCAGCCAGCCCCTCATCAGGAACAATTAACGACAATTCAAGTGAAACTGTGGAAATAGTATACGGTGGGGCGCTTTATAATGTAACATTCTCTGAGAGCGGACTGCCGAGTGGCTCACCATGGTGGGTTGACATGAATGGAATGAATGTTTCATCGACAAGCCAGACCATAGAATTCACAAGCATTCCATCTGGCACATTCTCATACACTATTGGGCCAGAATACTATTATGTCTCGAGTAATACACGTTATTACGGCGGTGCAACCGGGTCAATTTCAGTGAATGGTAACACACAAGTTTCTACTTCATGGGTTGAGCAATTTGAAGTGACGACAACATTCAAGCCTTCATACGCATATTCAACCGGAGTCGAACCTACCCCTAATTCAGGCGGCATTGCAGAAACGTGGGTAGACAGTGGTGCTTCATTGACTGTGATTGGAGCTCCGGCTGATTATTGGGTGGTTGAATATGCATTCGTCACTTCGCCATCTATGACACCTACAAGCTATGGTTATACAAACACCGGCGGTGTGTATTATTACACATCGACATATAAAATCACGCAGCCTGAAAGCATAACCGTGCAGTTTGAAAAAGAAGAGTTAGACGTTCAAGAAAGTGGGCTACCAAACGGCGCAATATGGAATGCGTTATATGGCGGGCAATCGTATCAAGGCATAGCTGGATCGCTGATAAGAAACATTCAGTGGGATGGCAACGATGCAGACACCGCGGTTTCAGGCAGCGTTGTGAATGTCAACGGTGCATATTTTGTTCCAACCAACAAGGCGAACTTCCCAATCAGCGAGGAATATGGTGTTTGGCAGACTAAAACGATAAACTACCAAGAGTACTACGCGCTGACAATTAGCGCTGGGCAAGGCGGCTCTGTTTCATGGTCTGTGGTTTCAGGGTCGGCTTACGGCGCTTCATCAGGCACAGTAAGCGCAGGACAAAGCCAGACTGTATACGTAACGAGCGGTGCAGAACTTCAACTCACGGGCAACGCAAATTCAGGCTACGCATTTGCTTTATGGAGCTTCTCTGGATATGTTGGGACTTCGCAATCTTATTGGCGTGATAATACTGCTAACCCGATAAACATAGTAGTTACAGGCGCTGGTTCTGTTTCAGCTAAATACCAACCCACAACTTACCTGCAATTTACCGTGAACGCGCCTGTGGACATCAGCTATACAATAACAGTGAATGGGCAATCGCAATCAGGAAATACTGCTTTAGGTTCAGGTTCTAATACATTCTACTTACCACCAGGAACTTACAGCTGGAGCATTTCACCTACAAGCTACACTTATTATAACCACAATATACAGATAGTTCTTAGCGCAAACCCATCTTCAAGTTCAGCAACTCCCGACGCAAGCATTACTATCAACTACAACACAGCAAGCCAGACTTACCAATACACGTGGACTGAAAGTGGGCTTAACGGGCAAACATGGGGAGTTAATGTGGGCGGAAGCGCGTATTCAACATCAGGCTCAAGCCTTACCGAGACATTTAGCGTGGGGCAGACTTATTCGTGGAGTTTAAGCACTCCATCTGGATATGTTGGAACACCAAGCTCAGGCTCATTCTCAAGCCCAGGTTCGAGAAGCATTACTTTCTATTCCAAGCCTAGTGTTTCGCTCCACGTAAGTCCTTCATCAGGCAACGCACCCCTTACAGTTGCATTTACAGCAAGCGCTTCAGGTGGCACAGGAAATTATGAATACGACTTTGAGTACATAAATAACAACGGCAATTACCAATGGACAGGATGGCAGTATTCAAACACCTTCAGCTATACTTACACTTCAAGCGGTGTTTATTATGCAGAAGTTGAGGTTAAAGACACAGCAACGGGAGCAACTGCATACTCTAACTCTGTCCAAGTTACAGTTACAGCACCGCCTTTGAAAGTTTCAATAAGTGATTATCCAACATCAGGGTATGCTCCGCTTGGGGTTCAGTTCTCCTCAAGTGTTTCAGGCGGTGTTGGCAATTATCAATACACGTGGTATTTCGGAGACGGCGGAACAAGCTCTTCAGCAAATCCATACTATACTTATTACAACCCTGGAACTTATCCAGTTGAGCTATACGTTACTAGCGGTAATACAGGAACGTATAGCAAACAGATAACCATTACAGTAACTCCACCACCATTGAGCGTTGCTGCTCGCGCAAGCCCAACATCAGGGTATGTTCCACTTGGTGTTCAGTTCTACGCTTACATTTCAGGTGGAGTCGGTAGTTATTCTTATTCATGGTCATTTGGGGATGGAAGGTCAAGCTCTTCACAGAACCCATACCACATGTATAACAACCCTGGAACTTATACCGCAACTGTAACAGTGACTGACTCTTACGGGCAACAAACTTCATCAAGCGTCGTTATAACAGCAACTAATCCCCCGCCTTTGAAAGTCTCTGCTTCCGCAAACCCAAGAACAGGCAATGCGCCTCTTACGGTTTCGTTCAGTGCTTCTGCTTCGGGAGGTTACTATGGTGGATACGGTTACTATTGGACATTTGGAGATGGAGGAACAAGCACAGCACAGAATCCTACACATACATATAACAACCCTGGAACTTATACCGCAACTGTAACAGTGACTGACTTTATAGGGGACACATCTTCTGCGAGCGTAACTATAACTGTGCGCCAACCAACATATTCATACTCGTTCTCCGAAAGCGGGCTTCCAAGCGGTGCAACGTGGTCTGTTTCAATGGGTGGTGGTTCGCAATTTGCTGGCGCTGGCGGAAGCATTACATTCAACGGGCTTTCAGGCAGTAATTCGTGGAGCGCGTCTAGTGTAACTGTGCAAGAAAACCAACAATACACTTACACAACATACGAGACAGGGTCTTACACAGTGTGGAAAACTTATACTTATACAACGACTGCAACTGGCTACCGTACAGTTTTGGTGCCATATACATATACATATTACCGCACAGTGCGCGTTCCGGTTGAAGTGCCATACAGATACCCAGTTACTCATACATATACGACATATAGAACCGTGACTCAAACAATACGGGAACCAGTCTATGGGTATAGGTGGACACGGTGGGGTGGGCTACAGAGATACTTTATAAGGTGGAAATATGTTACTCGCACATACACATACCCAGTTACTCATACATATACAACATACGAGACACGTTACCATATAGTATGGGAACCCAGAACTATCAGGGAAACAGGAACTGCCTACCGTAGAGTTCGTGAACCATATACATATACAGTTCACCACACAGAGCGCGTTCCAGTTCAAGTGCCATATTCATACCCAGTTACCAAAACTGGCTGGCATGAAGTGCCTGTGACATACTACCCCAGCCCATCATCAGGAACGGTAAATGGTGGTGGGTCGAGAACAATTTCATACAGTACTTGAAATAACTTAAAGTAATTTTATTTTTTTTTGTTTTTTCTTTTTTTATTTAATTTTATTTATTTATTAAATTAGGTAAACAGCGAACCTTTGTGCTTGCTAACCACAGAGCGCGCTGGCTTTGCAAAATTTTGCGTTTATTATAGTATGAGCAAAAAATGTCCAATATGTGGTTCGGCGAACGTTGTTAATGCAAACGGTGAGGCCGTATGCTCGGCGTGTGGCTACGTGTTTCCTGAAGCGTTTGAAGATGAAACGCCAGCGGTAACGCGCTTTGAGTGGTTAGGTTCGGCGCCTGTGAAAACACAGGGGTATGGTTTTGCGCAAAGCCGTGTTGGCGGTGACGAAAACCGCTTCATTGCCAGCTACGAAACAAAAATCAACAGGGCATCTGATGTGCTTGGGTTTCCAAGAGCTGTGCGCGATGAAGCAGTCTTTCTTGCAAAGAAAGTGAGAAAGACCACCATGGTTCGTGGCTATTCTTACGATGTGATTGCAGGCGCGCTGACGCTTGTAGCAGCAAAAATACACGGTGCGGTTGCGAAGCCACAGCAAGTTGCTAAAGCGTTTGGGGTTGATGAAAAGAGGATGATGAAATTTTACAGAAAAACGCGGTTCGCATTGAACGTGAATGTCCCGATAAGAAAGGCAAGCGAGTACATTTTTGCCTACGCAGGAAGGCTTGGGCTTTCAGAGCGCGTGGCTAGGGAGGCGGTTGCAATATCATCTAAAATGCCACAGGGCGCTGCGCCCATCGTTTTAGCCGGCGCCTCGCTGTATGTTGCTGCCAATAAATCAGGGTTTAAGCTGAGGCAGTATGAAGTTGCTGAAGTGCTTGGCATAACGGATGTTGCACTGCGCAGGCAGGCGCACATTCTTGAAGCAGGTTTGCAAAAACAAAGTTCTACTGTAAAGGTTGTGAATTAATTAAGCCCAAAGTTTTTTTTAAAAAAACCAAACTTTTCCACCAAACCGTTGCGCCCACTCCACTTTTTAGCCAAAAAAGACCGCATCACCGCATCACTTTAGCAGCAAGAAAATACCAACATATCCAAGTTGGCGCGCCGCGATTTCAACCCACATGTATATCAGCGCAAAGCCGATTAACGCCGCAGCCGTATTCGCGGCAAAGTTGTTGTAACGCAGGTGCGCCAACGCAGCCCTGTGGATTATGTATATACCGCCTTCGGTCAATGAATCAAGAAACAAGTGTGTGAAGGCAGAAATTACGCCGAAAGCGCAAAGAACCTCAAGAGCAACATTCAATGGCGGGATGTAAGGGAAGATTTGCTGTCCTAGCGCTTCAACGCCTATAAAAACGGGCAACACGGTTACTATAATTCCAATAAACGGTGCGGTAAATACAGAATGTGTCCTAAAGGCGCGAACTGGGCGGTATGGCGGCGCAAAAGGGTTTGGAAGGTTTTTATACGGTGATGGTGCAGGCTTGTTGTCATGCCCAAAAACATCAATAACCCAATTGACTGCGATGGCGCTCCACATGGCAGACACTATGTAAAGCCCACCGTTCCCAAGCAGGGCTGTGAGAAATAGCAGAACACCAACAGAAAAAATATAATGGGTAAAGAGCTTCATGGTTTACTCGCCTTCTGGTTCATTTTCATTTTCCGTTTCATTTCCATCTTCGGTTTGTTTTTTTATGCTTTCAGGTACGTTTTTTCCAATGTAGTGCCAGCTAACAACGCGCGTTTCGCCTTTAAGCAATTCATAATGCGCAATATAATAATACGGAATTTCATTACCATTGGTAGTCTTAATGTATTTTATCTGTAGCGACCCTTTTTTTCCACAAACTGGACAAACGACATTTTTCATAATATAATTAGGTAAACACCACTATATAAAGAGACCGTTTGCCAATGAATTAGGTAAACACCATGCATTTTGCGCCAATTTTTGTGCGGGAAAAGCGCGCGGGCGCGCTGTGCACCTTGCGTTTTATAGCCTTAATGAGCGCGCATAAGTGCTAATCTTAGGGCATTTTGTAGCTTGGACACCTACACTCTTTTTGCTCAAATGGCATGGTCATGCACTATTTCCGGCAATAGAAGCGGTTTTGTAAAAGTTTTCACTGCATCTGAAACCAAAAAGCCAAAAGCTGAAAAATAAAGGTGGTTAAATTTTACGCGCTTATCGTCTTTGGAATACAAAGACTTCAAAACTAAATTGTAAGCCTCCCGTTCGCCTACATCCTCGATAGACTTAATGTATTCTTTCGCAAGACCTAAAGCAATATGCCGATGAAAGTTCTTGAAAATAGACAAGCGTAATTTATAATAGTAGTTGTTGCTTGAAGGACTTTTTGCAAAATATCCATTGTTTATATGAGCGTCATAACCGAGCGCTTTTGAAAGAAAAATTAAATCATCGCGAAGCTTATAATTTGTTGTAATTTCGACTTCAAACAAATCTTGTTCTTTACGAAAATGTCCGTCGCCCGCTAAAAAGCCATTGAGAATGCCTTCTAAGAACTTCCATGAGCGATTATACACGTCGTTCTTTATGTGTTTGTTATGAGAAGTTTCTCCTTCTGTATAATCCTTAATCAAGTGAATATATTTTAAGTCAGATGAATAAAGTTGGTACCCGTTTTCACTAACTTTGCTAGGTTTTGAAAATTTGAAATGCTTTCGTAAAATATCTACATATCCTCTTTCAAAGTCCATTTGCCCGGCTGCTAGTTGCACCTGCCGAATATCGGTCGTATGATTTAGATATTCTTCGACTGTCATCCCTTTCTGTTTTGCATACCTATTTAAGTTTGCCAAAGATTGTTTTGTATTTTTGCGCTTTCTGTAATGAAAAGTTCCCTCCGCGACAAAGAAACCAAGCGCAAAACCATAGTCATAATCTTTTTCATCTCCTTCAGGAATGTTCAAAGGAATGCGTGTTGTAATAAAAATAGTATCATTACGCCTCGGGTCTTGTGTAATTTTCAACTCGTTCACAAATTTGAATTTCAAATTTATTTTTTCTATCTCCACCTCAAAAAGATGATGACTGAATGCATGAATTATTGCGTCTTCAGTAAGTTCCGCGACAAGGCGCGTTGTGGTGAGCGTAATTCGTTTCATTCTTTGCTTCCCGAAGCTCACAACGTCTTCGACGTCTATCCAGCCAACGTTTCCATGCTCATCCAAAAGAGCCGGCACTTTGATTCTATGCCATTGATTGTGCAATTCATACAGTTCTTTCAATGTATAAACACCATATTTGCCGTCAACCTCTGCAAATAATGGCGTGTTACCGCTTAATGCGTTCATACTATAATAAACGCAAAATTTGTCGGTGTTTACCTAATTTTATAGGCGCAAAAAACAGCTACACCACGTGCGTGTTCGGCTTTTAAAACAAAAGTTGCTTATATTGTTATGAAGCTTAAAAGGCTGTTGCCCGTGGCGCTGGTTATTTTCATAATTATTTTTTCGGCTGCTTCGTTTGCGCCAGCCTTTGCCACGCCGTCTTTTGCGCAGAGCAACTCGCCCTACATTTATATTTCACCTTCAAGCGCTGAACTCGGTTATGCGCAGTCTGCTGAATTCACAATTTCATGGGGCGGGTTTGCAACAACACCGTATTTTTCTTTAAGTGGCGGCGGAAGTAATCTTGCAATTCAGACAACCAATGACGTAATAACCGTGACAAACCAAGGGGCTAATCCTGGCACATATACCATCACAGTAGATGGTTATACGAGAAACCAGAGCGCTTCGGCGTCTTTTTCAATTTATGTCCCCGTGCCATCTTTTTCGCTTTCAGCGACGCCAAGCAGTGTTGTGGCGGTTGAGAATTCAGCCAATAGGTATGGGGCTGCGCGGTTCACAATCAATGCGCAAAGTGATGACCCATACCAAACAATTACGCTTTCAGCAAACGCTTCGTGGGTTATTTTTCCATTCGGCAACACATTAAAGCCAGGGCAGGGCGTTGTTGCCGAAACATACAGGCCACCTGTGGGCAACTTCACGGTTGTGATTACAGGTAAAAACAGTGGTGGCTTTACAGCAACTACAAACGAGAGTGTAGAAAGCGTATATGGCGCATTGGCTACAAGCGCTGGCTCTTTTCTCTTTATAAACGGCACGGCTTTGGATAAATTATTTGCCGGCGTGTTTACGTATTCTATGGCGCCAATGGGTTACATATTATCACAGGGTCTCGGGACTGTTGTCGCTGACATTGCGTCCTTTCTCGGTGGGCAAAACGGCATTTATAACTTGCTCATTGAACTGCCCGCGCCAAACAACCCCGACGGAACAACATACGCGCTGTGGAACCAAGCCATAATGCCTTTGTATTGGAAAGTTACTTATGTTGTTCTAATTTTCTTCGTGTTTGTCATTTTCATAGCAGGGCTTGAATGGATGTTCGAGAACTTTAGAATTATGAGAGAGGGAACTGCAATAAGCTTGCTTACTGGAGCGGCATTAACACTAATTTTGCTTTATTTATTCCCGCCAATATATGGTTTCGTTGCGGAAATAATTAACAACATTACATACCCTGCAAACAACATGCTGCTGCCAAACGGCGCAATTTATACTGTAATTAGAGCCACAATAGCCGCAACCCCAACGGCTGGGCTTTCAGAAATACCGGCAATAATACTTTCAGTCATAATGTTTGTGCTTGACCTTATAGTGTTGCTCATGATTGGCATAATGGGCATTCTGCGTATATTTTTCATTGCAGCGCTTGTGGTAATGATGCCTCTTTTGCTTGTCCTGAGGCTTATTCCATTCACTAAACACGTGGCTGAGGAGCTGATGAGCATGCTCATTGGGCTCATGGTTTCTTCAATGTTTGTTGCGGTGTTCTTTGCCTTTGCATACGCGGTAGTTAATTCGCAAACAAGCTACTTTGCACAGTTTGGCGCGCTTGCAACCCTCATAGCTGGGGCAATGATGCCTACAGTGATGGCGCCACGCCTTGGGCGCGTGTTTGAAACTACTGCGATGATGGCAACCGGCGCGGTGATGACTGGAGCCATGGTTGGCACTATGGCGGCTGGCGGCGTGGTTGCTGGCGGCGTTTCAGGTGCGCAAATAATAGCAGGCGGTGGCGCGCAAGCGTTGGCTGCGCGCACTGGTTTATCAAATACTGCTGCGGCTTTACACATAATGGGGCAAAACATAACTGCGCATGGTTTACGTGGAGCAGGGATGGGGCTACAAAGTGCAACGCACATGCCGATGGGCGCGCATATGCCATTGAGAGGCACCGGAAGTGCACTTACCGCATTTGGGTCTAAAATAGCTATGAACCCTCAAGAAATGCAACACTACACTGCAGGAACACATGCTGAAGCTATCCTTACGCACCATGTGGCAAACAATTTGCAACCAGTTCCAACAGGCATAAATTACCACGAGTCTCTTGAAAATATGTCTGACAGAGCGTTAATCGAAGGTATGAACAAAAACTACGGCACAAACCTCGGTTTAGAACACGCTTACGAATTAAGAAAGTTTTTGCACAGCCTTGACAACGACCGGTTAGGCCACATACTTATGAACCCAAAGAAATATTCGCAGGATGAAATTAAGACGGCGCACGATAATTTGATTACTAATCGGTTGCAATTACAAGACGCATTAAAACAACAAGGCAAAGAATTATATACTCCAGATTGGGTTGTGAGCGCAAGGCGCTATTTCAGAAAACACTAGTGAACTACCCTGACCTTACGGACAGGGCTTCCCGGTTCATCGATACGCTTACGTGTGGAATGTTTGCATTTCACTATCGCAGAGGCGTTTTCATCTTTGGGCGTCTCGCCTGCGTTCCACAGGCAAAGCCCATTGGGGCACTAATAATATAAAATTTCTTATATAAAAACCTGTTTTAAGGGCTATCCATCCCCTACCTCACGGAGGGGGACTTCCGCCCCTTAGCCCCAAAAAGTTAAATAAAATGTTGTTGAATAAATATGTGAATGAGTAGTGGGAATAGGGCTCATGAGGAAGTGGTTAATGTTAGGATTGCTGACTTACTTTGTGAGGAACTTGGTTTGAACTGTGCGCCTGAGCGCCCTAGTGGTAGGAGGAGGCCTGATATTCGTTGTTACTATAGGGGATTCAACATTGTAGTAGAGTCATCTTACGATAAGAGCGATGCGAAGGAGGATGCTATGAGAAGGATTGAGAGGGAGGAGGGTTTTGACATTGCAATAGCTCTGTGGCTTAAGGATGGAGACAAGTACAGTTCTGATTTAAGCGAAAGTAGGCTCAAGGAAGTAATAAGGGGTTCAAGATTTGATGTGGCGCTCTTCACATCATCCCCTCAGTCAGAGTTGATGAAGTTCATAACTGGGAAGGTTAGTACCGCTAGGTTGAGTGCCGATTGGTTTATCGACGTTAATCTAAGTTTTATCAAAAATTTGATCGAATACTCAATTGAGTATTTAATTGAAGAGAAGGAAGTTGAGAAAATTATTGAGGATGTTAATAAAGGACTTGAGAACTTTATAATAGCGCTTAAGAATGAGCCTCAGAATACTTGGCAAAGGATATATAATATTCTCTACAGGCTTTATGGATTGCAATTAACGGAGACTAGGGATGCTGATGTAGTTTACGGTCAAGCAGGACTATCAATACTACTGTCCTCTACATTCTATGAGCATGTCCGTGCATTATACAACTTAGACTCGCTTAGTATTTATGCCAATAGGTATGGGTCTATACAAGGTCTTAGTAAAGCCCTTAATGATTTATTGCAGATTGATTACAAAACTGCTTTGAAAATGACTATTGAGATTTTAAATACATTACCCCCCGAGGCGAGTAGTGTCGTTAGGCAATTGATCGAACTCGGCGTTAAAATTGCACAAAAGAGATACTTGTTGAGAAGAGACTTCGCTGGTAGGGTTTACCACAGGATTGTTGGCGATATTGTCCATAGGAAGGGCTTTGCCACCTTTTACACGGAAGTACCAGCCGCCTACCTATTATCAACACTGGTTGTTAATACACTATTTGGTACTGATGAGAAGTCGATTACTAAGTTAGGTAAAGAGGGGGCTCAAGCCATAGCAAGTAAAATTAGTGAAATTAAGGTTGGCGACTTAGCATGCGGTAGTGGTACGCTACTAACCGCCGCCTATAGCTCTCTAATGGGCTTGGAGTCAGCGATTAAACTGTACTATAACCTAGACAAAAATCTTGATGACGTTGGAAAAGCATTAATCGAGGGTGGCGTGTACGGTATTGATGCGTTAAGGTACGCCTCACAGATAACGGCAATAAACTTAGCCCTAATAGGTCCCCAGGGTAAAATAACAAGGGAGAATGTATTCGCAATTTACCTAGGCATATTGAAAGAACCCAATGCACTTTCTAATGGCACCTGGCTGGGCTCACTTGAACTGCTCAATAAGAATAAGGGTAAGAATGTTTGGGGTATGTTAGCATTTCTCGAGGGCGGGTTGCAAGGTGGTGCGGAGAAGGTTACTGTCAGTGGCGTTGAGGGGGAGTTCAAAATACCTGATGAATTTGACCTAATAATCATGAACCCACCCTTCACGAGGGCTACTGGTAGGAGTGAGGCTTACGGTGAGAGAAGGGGTTTATTCGGCTTCATTGCAGATGAAAATGCCAGACAGAGACTACTTGAAAATCTTAATAATGTTAGGAATGGGGCTAGTGAGTTCCTCTATAATAACGCTAAGGCTAATAAGGGATTGTTCCCCTCTGTTATCCAGGAGATTATTGAAGGTAAGGGTAACCTTGGTGCTTACTTGAATATTGGACAGGCTGGAGAGGGGCTACTATTCCTATACCTAGCCCACAGGTTCATTAAGGATGGCGGTGTAATTGCATTTGTTCTACCAAGGAACCTGCTAATGGGCGTCTCATGGTTCCTTGTCAGAGTCCTCCTAGCCACCACGTACCACCTTAAGTACGTTATCGTGAGTAGCGATTCTGAGAATGGCTACAATTTCTCTGAGGGTACTAGCCTAAGTGAGGTGCTTATTGTGGCTAAGAGGCAGGATGAGCACAGCCCTGATGAGGAAACGGTCTTCATAAACCTACTGAGGAAGCCTAGCACTGCGTTGGAGGCAGTTTACTTGGCAAATATGATAATGGATGGTCTTGTTGAAAATAGGAGTTCACAGTTCTTTAGTATTGGCAATGCTGTTGTTTACAGGGTTAAGAGGATTGACTTAATAAGGAATGTTGATAATTGGGGTAAGTTTGTGGCGCTACCTAATATTGAACTAATACAATATACCATGGGGCTCATTAGTAGTGGTGTGATTAAGCTTGGTGGTACTAAGGTACAAGTGCCTATAGCGTTCCTTAATGAGATAATCGTTAGCATGGGCATTGACGCTCATCAATATCATGATTATTTTAATATTAGCACAGTACCAAGGCCTGATTACCCATACCCAGTTCTTCATGGTGGTGGGGAGGAGGTGAGGAGCAGTATGATTGTTAAGTCTAATGCATACGCACAACCTAAGGTAAGTAAGGCTAATGAGGCATATGGTAGGTATAGAGGAAGGGTGCTTTTGCCTGATAGGGTTAGGTGGGATACAATGCATGTTTCAGCGCTTTACTCTGAAACACCCATATTAGCCAATATATTCTATGCAGTACGGCTTAGGGTTGATGATGATGTTAGAGAATTAGCGGAGAAGGCTTTAGTCCTCTGGCTTAACTCCATTTGGGGGTTACTGTCAATATTTATTAATAGAGAGGAGACTGAAGGCTTATTCACCCGTTTAAAGATGACGCAATGGAAGTTACTACCAGTGCTTGATGTAACGGCACTAGGTATTGATAGGTTAAGGTGCCTGACGGAGGCTTTCAATAAGCATGCAAGTGCCCAGTTTTTGGTTGGTGGTAGGTTGATTGACCAGTTTAAGAATGGTAGTAGGCTTGAATTGGATGCTGACGTTGCTAGATGTTTGGGTATGCATGTGGATAGTCAGGAATTGAATGAGTTGAGCAAGTTGTATAGACTGTTCGGTAATGCCCTCAGGCAAATGAAGAGGTAAAAAGCAAGATTTTTCTCGTGAATTATTCATCTCTCGTGGACGGGGTCTTTTGTGGAAAAATGAAATTTTAACTTTTTGGGGTTAAGGGGCTAAAGTCCCCCTCCGTGACAGTAGATCAAAACTTTTTAGTGCAGGATGGCTGTTTAACGTTATGGACAGCATAAACAGCATCCTGCGATCTAACAATGTTAACAAGTACTTATTATATGTTTATGAGTCTATCGACAAGGCTATGAACATAAAGGCTCGAGATAGAGAATCGATAAAGAAAGTAATAGTTCTTTCTTCAATAACGAACTCTTATGTTG
>Ga0080003_1000743_pt1 | contig 19964 bp, 19 predicted proteins | sample JossMetagenome_FD_69206 | JGI IMG/M metagenome (GOLD analysis project Ga0080003, IMG submission 69206) | Hot spring microbial communities from Joseph's Coat, Yellowstone National Park, USA - JC2_E (SPADES assembly) (version 2) | ecosystem: Environmental > Aquatic > Thermal springs > Hot (42-90C)...
CCCATTTAAATATGATGCTATTATTGAATCATAATCATCCAGCACATATCCTGACAAGGCCAACCATATTAATGCATGCATTATTCTTATAACCTTCAATTCTAATTTGCTAAATCTTTCTCTAAATGCTTCCTGTGAAACTTCTTCATAACCATTAGACTTTATAATTAAATCTCCTTTCTTGCCATTCATATCCAACTTCAATACAAATCTTTTGAGATTAAACTGATCATAATTTCCAATGCATGAGTAGTAAAGCTTGGCAAAGTCATAATAGGGGTTTCCAAAAATCTCTCTTTTTCCATAGTAACCTCTTGGATCAAGTAGCTTTACCTCTCCACTAGCAGTAATAAGCATGTTTGAAAAGGTTGGATCACCATGTATAACTGTAAAATTTGGCTTTAAGTTTATTTTTTGGAATGCTGTTCTTATATTGCTTTTAACCTTTTTAAGATTGATATCTACGCCGTTTAATTTGAATTTTGATTTAGGTAGTATAGGTTCAACAGAATCTATCCTCGAAATTGTCTTATTTACTAGAACTTCTCTGTCTTCATTAGCATCATACTCTATCTGCTCAAGATCGTGTAATTTGAATAAAGTATCAAATATTTTATCTAAAATCTTTTTCCTCTCAAAATTCGAAGCATTAAAATCAAATGGGTGTTTTCCATTTATAAAAGATATCTTAAGCGGCGGAAAACCTATTAACTCTGGTATATTTTTATAGTTGTATTTTGAAACATACTTATACCACTTGTACTCTAAATTAATGAGCTTTGTAAATCTTTCATCCACAGCTCTTTTAACTACTATGCCTCTCTTCATTTCTATGCTGTTAAAAAATCTGGTGTTTTTTATATCTGGATCACTTATTAATGAGTTGTACTTTTCAAGTGTTCCGACTTCATATATATCTAGATATAATGGCTTAAAATTTATCTTATTTTTTTTGCTCAAATATTTTACAAATTCACCACTAGGGGGCACGTCCTCTATTACTTTTTTATTCTTAAAGATGAAAAATCCAAAAATACCATTCTTTGTTCCGCCCTCTTCAACTAATTTTTTGTTCTTCATCGTCCACCTGCAAAAGTTGTTATTAGTCAACCCAATATAATTATCGTTATTTAGCTTATCTAATGGCACTGGCTTCCTAAAAAGTATATCTGACCATACAACACCAAAAGGGGTAGATTGGGGTATGTATTTTAGTGCGGTTTTGATCCCAGAAGCAGAGCCTTTTCCTTTTGTATATATTAGATCATAGTCAACCTCATTAAAAATAATTGGTAGATATTGCTTTAATATTTCAAATTTATATGAGCCTATTATAACTAATTTTGAATCTTTGAACGCAGATTTAAGATGTTTTATCAATGGTGAGCCCAATACAGATATCATACATTTCGGTTTGTTTGTTGTAAGATACTGCATTCTTGTGCCTAAGCCGCCACATTGAACAATTAGATATAGCAATTTCAACTACTTCACCTCTGTTTGCCCTATTTTACCCCCCGGGTGTCTATGTATAAAATCCTTAAGTGAAAAACCTTTCTTTGAAGCAATCTCAACAGCTATCGCCTGTAAAATTGCTTCATATGTAATGGTAGAAGCCAATGGTACTAGATTATTTAAGAAATCACCTTCACTTTTTATGGGTAAAACTAACTTGAAATCACTGTTTTTTGCCAAATAGGAATCATTATTTGATGTTATGGCCATAGTTCTAATATTTCTGGCTTTTAATTCTTCAAATAAATGGAAAAGTTCTTTAGTTTCACCGCTTTTTGAAATAAATATTACTAAATCGTTGTTAGTAAAAATACCCATGTCCCCATGCAAAGTATCTATCGCATCTATATAGAAACTTCTTATTCCTAAAGAATTGTATGTACTTGATACTTTTGCTGCAACTAGTCCACTTTTACCTACACCGGTAAAATAAATTATACCATTTGTGTTTATTATCAAACTTATTAGCCTCTCGACTTCGTTTTCAAACACGTCTTTTTGTTTTGAAATGTTTAACAACGTATCTGCTTGTTTTTCAAGACTTTCATACCATTCCATTATTACACCATATTTCTTATTTTGTTAGAATCAATTTTGCTAAAATTAATCTAATCTTATCTTTATAAACCTATATGATGTATGTAGCAAGGTCTTGCAAAGTTAACTTTTAGGGGCCAATATAATATACTTAGTTGCATACTTGACTATTTAGCTCTGCTTAACCATATTATTTAAGCATTTTCTGCCATTATTTCTTATGACCGTCATGAAGAGCAAGAGAATGCGCCCGAAATCCAACAACTTGCTTCTAGAATGCTAGTGCCCTCGCTGCTTGCTGGCTATGCAAGGCAAATAAGTCAGATTATGCAAGCAGCATACAAGCACAACGCACAAGCAGAAATGCAAGCAGCGTGCAAGTAGAAATATTGCCTTATATGACAGTTGAATTGAGCTTATTCACACAGGTATTAACACACAAGCAAACACACAAGCAGATATAGAAGCTAGAATGCAAGCAAGAATACAGGCAAGTTTGTAAAGAGCTATGCGCTTCCGGCACAATAGGCTAATTTGGCAGTCTGGGCCTTGCCTTTATGCCCCTTGCCGCTGTGGCAAAAGTGCCTGGTTTGTACTCGCCCTTGCAATGATTGCAACACACAGCGAGCACCCTCCCGCCGCTGCAATCGCGTTTGCATTTGTGCTCTTCAAGGTCGGCATTCTTGGCATACTTGTCATAGCACTAGGCATTTTGATTATCCTTGCAGTGCGGTTTGCACTCGAGAGGCTTATATTCAGGTTTGATTTGTCTGATACTACATTTCGCAAGGAACAAATATCTATCACTCCAATATAACAATATAGTTATACACAGATGATGATGTGAAGGAGCTTTCCCTTTACAAGATAAGGGATCTTGCAATTGCCTCTGGCAGAGGCGTTTTTACAGCACAGCAGCTTGCTAACCTTATAGGTAAGAGCAAGGCCGTCGCTACAGTCTATATGGCTAGGCTCGTTTCAAAAGGTCTTGCCACACGGCTTTTGAAGGGCAGAATAGCCTTTACCGAAGACGACTTTGCCATAGCAACGCAGCTTGTAGAGCCATCTTATATCTCTCTTGATTCTGCGCTTATGCTCAACGGCTTGGCAATGCAGGTAACAAAGCGCGTACAATGTGTGACAAGCAAAAACTCAAAGGTGTTTGACTCGCTTGGCATAGAGTACCACAAAATACCAGGCAGGCTCTTCTTCGGCTACGAAAAACAGAACAGAGGCAATAGCTATGCATTTGTAGCTACTCCAGAAAAAGCTCTAATAGATGGTTTATACCTTGGTATCTATAACAAGGAGCGTGCTGCCGAGCTTGCCGCGCATCTTAATCTAAACAAAGCTGTTGAGATGCTAAATAATTTCAAAGGAAAAGGATCTGTAAAGCTCAAAAAGGTGATAGCATCATTGATAAAGAGGAATTGAATTCGCTTGCAAGGCTAAATGGCATGAGGCCTTGGCAGCAGGAAAAGCATTATATACAGGCATTGATACTAAGTTCGCTCTCAGATGAGCCTCTTGTTTTCAAGGGTGGCACGTACCTGTGGTTTTTTCATGGGCTCAGAAGGTTTTCAGAGGATCTTAACTTTACAGCTATTGGTGCAATACGTGATGATTTGCCTGTTCGTGTATCAAGAGATCTTGCACTTCTTGGGGTAGAGAATAATGTAAAAGATGTTGAAAACAACAATACTGGTGTTTCATTCAGAGTTGCTGCAAAAGGTCCGCTTAATACAGGCGAGAAAGATAATGTATATGTTGAGATAAGCACTAGAGAGCATGCCATAATGAAAAGCATATCCCTAAAGCTTGATATCTCAGCGTACAAAATTCCAATAAGGATTATTCCGGGCATGGCTTTGGAAGAGGTTGCAGCAGAAAAGGTTAGGGCGATAATGAGCAGGAATAAGGCGAGGGATGTATATGATCTTTACTACCTAATAAAAGAAAAGGGCGTCAAGTTTAACCTAGATTTGACGAATAAAAAGCTAGCTTATTTGGGCAAGAGTTTTTCAAGAGAAAAGTTTATCGAAGAGCTAAACAGGAAAGAAGATATTTTTGAAAGAGAGCTGAAGGGCATACTATTTGTCAAGCCCCCAGACTTCAACGAAGCAAAGCGCATTATAGAAGACTGGACCGGAAAGTGAAAATGCCTGTTCAAGTACGCTTGTAATCAGATTTTTGTATAATGGACTATACAAGATAAAAAAAGAGCAATAGCAAGCCAACAGGCACAACCAAAATAAACAGCAAAAACAACAAAACAACAAAAGCAAAAACTGCAACAGCTTAAGCCCATTGAGCTTGAGCTAGAGGGTCGGGCGGGCTGCAAAAATTATTGAGCTCGTCTCCGATCAGTGCGAAGCAGCCGGCAAAGGTGCCTACACTTTTTGTAATATAAAGAGGATCAATTTAAAAAAGAAATTTATCTACATATACAGGAAGTTTTACAGAAAAGAAGTATTTTAAAATCCAACATGCTAATAGAGGGAAAACTATAAACAAGTTTAAATAAGTTACAATCTTAATAAAGCACAATTAAGATGATAATATGGCTGAAGATGCAAAAACAGACAAGGAAAGAATGCTTCTCGAGGCAGCTTCTAAAGGGGACTATGCTCAAATAGAAGATCTCATTAAGCAAGGCGTAAATGTTAATGCAAAGGATGAAAAAGGTTGGACTGCACTTATGCATGCTGCATATGGTAACCTTGATATTATAAAATTTCTAGTAGAGCATGGTGCAGATGTTAATGCAAAGGATAAATATGGTGAGACTGCACTTATGCATGCTGCAGGCCGAGGACGTATTGATGTTGCAGAGTTTCTAATCGAACACGGTGCAGATATTAATGCAAAGGATGAAAATGGCTGGACTGCACTTATAAATGCTGCATTTGAAGGTCATCTTGATGTTGTAAAGTTTCTAATCGAACATGGTGCAGATATTAATGCAAAGGATAGTAAGACTGCACTTATGTATGCTAAGAATTCTGAGATAGCAAAGTTTCTTATTGAGCATGGTGCGGATGTTAATGCAAAGGATAAATATGGTAGTACTCCATTTATGTCTGTTGCAGGTATCGGTAGTCTTGATGTTGTAAAGTTTCTGGCTGAACATGGTGCGGATGTTAATGCAAAGGATGAATTTGGGTGGACCGCACTTATGCTTGCTGCAGGCGAAGGTCATCTTGACGTTGTAAAGTTTCTAGTAGAGCATGGTGCAGATGTTAATGCAAAGAAGAATGATGGTGAGACTGCACTTATGCATGCTGCAGGCCGAGGCCGTATTGATGTTGCAGAGTTTCTAATCGAACATGGTGCAGATATTAATGCAAAGGATAAATATGGCAGGACTCCACTTATTTGGGCTGCAGGCGAAGGTCATCTTGACGTTGTAAAGTTTCTAGTAGAGCATGGTGCGGATGTTAATGCAAAGGATGAAAATGGTTGGACTGCAAGCGAATATGCTCGTAAATATGGTTATAAAGAAATAGTAGAATACCTTAAGAAACACAAAGCGCAATAGCTTTAAAGATACCACATTTGCCGCAGTCACCACGGTTTTCTAATATTATATCTTATTGGATTTTTAAACACTTTCTCTTCGGATACTACTCTAATTTATATAGCCGGATTAGTAAACTATTAATAGAAATGAGAAGATTGGCCAGCATTTAAGCCTCAAGCAAAAGCAAGCACAGGCGCATGTAATAGGATTTTTGTATAATTGACTGTACAAAATGGGCTTTTTTTTGTATAATAGATTATACAAAATGCAAAGATTTGGTTCACTGTGTGAACAACCTTTTTTTATTATGTTGCGTCACATTTGTATAAACCTTCGCTCGCTTCCATTCCCCATCTTGCGAAAGGGGGCTTCTCGCGAGCAGAATTAATTTAGATACGCAAGGGTGTGGTAGTTCACTACTTTCAATCATTGATTAGATTGTATATTTTGTCGTCTCCTATGCCGCAGTATACTACATTATCCTCAGGCTCAAGGGGTTTGCCGGTAACAGAATCTGTATTGCAGTCAGCCTGCACCTCCTTTGCAGAAAACTGATGATATGCAAGCCTTTTATTTTCAACAGCAAGGAAGTAACTTCTGAGCTCGGCATATTGGCTGTGCGTTTCTGGCTTCTTCTTAACCACTCTGTATAGAAGTCCAGCGTAGTTGTATTTTAGCATATTCCTTGTTACTCTCTCTGCAAACGCATCAAAATCAAGTGTTCTGTTATACGTGCGAACCTCTGAAAAACTAAGCGCGTCAGACTGCTCGTTTATAATCCAAACCTCTTGCAGCGACTTCGAATCCTCCTTGTTGCTATATGAAAAGGTCAGATGCGCGTGCCTGCTGCCTCCGAGATATGTAAGAAGCGCTGCAAAGAACTGTCTTATCTGCGCTATTGTATCAATCGAATTGCTGATGGCACCGACGCCTTCGCCACCGTTTACTTCAACGCTGCCTTTTTTATCTTGCATTTATGCGCCTCTTATACAACAATATTAATTCTAAGGCAAAAATTAAATAATTAATTGGGTAATCTTGCTTTTGTATAATGGACTATACAAAAATAGGCTTTTTTGTATAATGGGCTACAAAATGCGAGATTTAGTCCGCTATTTAAAATAACTTATAATTTACTTCTAATACTTTAAGCCATTATAAGTTATAAGTAAACTTAAAGTAATTACTTATAATTTACTTTAAACCTTTATAAATTATAAGTAAACTCAAAACTGCAGCCGAATTAAACAAAATAGGCGATTTGTTTAATTAGTGCTATTTTTATTAAAGTAGGTTTAATTTAAAAGAGAGTTATTAAACTAAAAGGGCTAAAAGCTTAATCAAACGATTAGTTTTTAAGCCTTTATTCTGATACTTAATAGGTTGATCCGATGGAACTTCTTAATAAAAATAAAGAAGATACTAGGTTTGACTTTTGCAAACTTGTGCTTGGCAAAGATGACAATATAGCTACAGTATACAGGGAAAACGGAGTAGTTGCATTTATGGATGCCAATCCAGCCGTAGATGAAGGGCATGTGCTTGTCGTACCAGTCAAGCATTACTCTCTTATTACGGATATGCCGCCTGAAGAAGTTGCGCAACTTGCATTAGTAGTACAAAAGGTTGCAGCGGCAGTAAAACGCACATATAATACCGACTCTGCAAAGATAGAGATATTCGATGGAAAGGGCTCAGGCGGAACGGTGAATCATCTCCACATACATGTAATACCAAGATACGAGAACGATGGATTTTAACCAAGTAGTGGAAAGCCCGTATATTGGAAAACCTATTCCGAAAGGCATAACGGAGCGAAGCTTAGCCTTGATCAACTTAGAGCTACAGCGAAAAAGATCGCACAAAGTATATCAAAATAGCTCGGTATATACTTTTGACTCAAAGAGTGGATTGAAAATATATAGACAGTACCTCGAAAGGACCTCCAATATTAGACAGGCAACCTTCTCGTTGCCATCTGCGTGAATATTTACAGCAGAGCAGGCGCATTTCTCTAACCTCGCCAGAGCCTATCTGCGATTGCAATGGTATTCCGTATCTATTTTATTGTATTTTATAATTATCATTTGATAATTAAAACTAATCAAAAAACATAGAAATAAATATCTTTGCTGCCCAATTTGATTATGGACTCGCATGAATTCATAAACAAGCTATCTGCGCTTGGTATGCCTGTGTTTAGTGTAGAGGCAGCAAGCACCATACTTGGCAAGCCCCGTGGCTATACTGCCCTTTATCTTCTAAGGCTTTTAAAAGCAAAGAAAATTGAAAGGGTAGAGCGGGGCAAGTATTACCTGCCAGGCACTAAGCTAGATACTATTGCATCAAGGCTTATACCAAATTCCTATATCTCGCTGTATTCTGCACTAGAGCATTACGCACTTACAACGCAGATACCTAAAGAGATCGAGGTAATAGCAACGAGATATCACAAAAGCATAACGATAAAGGGCAGGAAGATAAGGTTCTATAAAGTCAAGAAAGGATTTATATATGGTTATATCTCGTTTGCAAACGGACCCGTAATTGCAGAGCCAGAAAAGGTCTTTATAGATGACCTTCATCTGCATGGCAGGCTATATTTATCTGAGGAGCTTGAACACGCGATAAAACGCGGCAAGCTCAATATTGATAAATTGTGCACCTATGCTATTCGCTCAGGAAAAAAGAGCATAGCAAGCCTGCTTGGTTATTATTTGGAGAGGCTAGGAGTTAATGCAGATGCTCTTATTCCTTATCGTTCAACAACCTATATAAAGCTCGCAAAGAAAGGCGTGCTTGATAGCAAATGGCATATATATGGTGATTAGTTGGGCATATTCGAGAGCGTATGGCTAGGCGAGAAGCAGAAAGCGCAATTGAGTATTTTGAGGGACTTGCTCATAAATATATTCAAAAGAAATAATGGCATTGTATTTAAGGGTGGCACTGCCGCGGCCTTTTTCTACGGTAGCGAAAGATTTTCAGAGGATTTAGACTTTTCTGTAGATTCTGAAGAAGCATATTTAAGAATAGATGGCGCGATAGAGGATATATCAGCAAAGGGGAAATATGAGATAGTAAATGACTGGGAGAGCGAGATAGAAAGCAATGGAGGATTTCGAAGGTATTTGCTAAGGTTTAAATACGGCGTAGAAGAGAGCATAAATATACACATAGATTGTAGCATCGAAGAAGTGGTGCTCGAGCCGGAGCAGGTAGTGCTCTCGAACGGATATGATGTTGCCAAAATACTAGTCATGAAGAAAGAGGAGATGCTTGCAGAAAAGGTGCGGGCAATTTATACAAGACACAAAGGCAGGGACCTCTACGATCTCTACTTCCTTGCAGTTGTATTGAAGACAGTAATAAGCATAGGCCTCATACATGACAAGTTTAAGCGTTATGGCGTAGCGGAAAGGTTTTCTTCTAAATCATTTAACAGAAGAATTGAGGAATTGAGGCCTTATTGGAATGACCTTAGGGGTCTTGTTAACAATTTTGAGGCACTTGATTTTGATTCGGTAAAAAACGGAGTAGTAGAGGCGTTTAAAAACATATAGAAAAATTAGAAAGGCGGTGTGCGCATTTCTTCTGAATTTTGCCTTTGCGCTTCAACTGCTCTCCTTATTGCCTCTTAGGCGCAGAGTCCACTGTACAAGAGCCATCACCAGCTCCTTTATGAGCTCACGCGTCTGCTCATCCACGACTCTGCCGCCCTCTATCTTTTCTGAGGCTCCAGTGATATACACCTGCGGCTTTTCAACCGGATGCATATTGAGGAATGAAAAGATCTGGCGCATGTGCAGCTGCGCCGCAGAGGTGCCTATGAGCCCGCCTCCCGTGGCCCCAAATACTGCTACGGGCTTGTCGTTGAAGGAATTATCAGCAGACGGCCGCGAAGCCCAATCTATTGCATTCTTCAGCACCCCTGGTATAGAGCGGTTGTACTCCGGCGTGGCTATAAGTATTGCGTCAGCCCCCTTTATCTTGCTTTTGAACTCCTTTACAGCTTTTGGCATCTCCTGCTCCAAATCCTGGTTGAAGAGGGGTATCGGTGCAAGATCAAATACTTCAATCTCCACATTCTCAGGGGCCAGTTCCTTTGCCGTTTCCACGAGTGCCTTATTGTACGAGTCCTTTCTGAGGCTTCCTGCAAACGCCAGTATCCTTATTACACCATGCTTATTTTTTTCGTCCATGTTTTCTACCATGTTGAATATTTTTTACTTGCGCGTATAAAATTCTTGTGCTGCATGCCAGGGCAACAAAGTAAAATTTCACCGCGATAGCAAACCATTATAGCGGAACAAGGTGGTGGATAGTGAGCCCGAAGCAGGGTCTGCAAGATCAATGCAACTTATAAATAAATTCGCTTGCAAATACGAGAGATGGAGATTCGAAACAATATACCTAATGCAGGCGAGCAGCGCGGTAGGATCACCCACGGTGAGCTTTTCAAGATTGCCGTTTTTATAATAATATTCGCGCTCCTTGTTGCTGTACTATATACACTGCTGCTCTTCCTTAACGTGAACAAGGATTATGCCTCGTGGCTTACCGCAATAGTCGTGCTTGTGTTCGGAGTTCTACTATCGGCGCTAATTGCGCGTGCAATAAACGAGTACATAAAGAAAAATGGAGTGAAGCAGGAGGCAGGCACTATCTCGAGGCTGTTCAGCATAATAGCGTATACAACAGTAGCAATAATCGCACTATATCTTATGCACATAAATGTTACGGGCCTGCTGATAAGTGCTGGCTTCCTTGGAATAGTGCTCGGCCTTGCCGCGCAATCTACTCTGAGCAACGTTTTCTCAGGTATATCGATGATTATTGCAAAGCCCTTTGAGCCTGGCGACTACATAACAGTGCAGACATGGCAGTACAGCAGGATGCCATCAACATATCCGCACGAAGAGTTCATACCCGGCTACAACGGAGTCGTTAACAAAATAGGCCTGCTGTATACTGAGATAATAGAGAACAACATACCGCTTTATGTACCAAACAGTATCCTCAACCAAGCTCTTGTTATAAACCACCACAGGTCAGAGACGCGTGCGCTTAGATTCAGGATAGAACTTACAAGCGACATAAGCTTTGCAGAACTGAAGAGAGTTATAAGGGCCGCATTGAAAAAGTATAAAGCCAACAGGGGCGTTGCGATACAGATAGAGCACATATCACAGAATTCATACGGTGTATCGGTAGCATATTCCGTTAAAACAGGAAAGGATTCCGGTCCGTTAGATCCAAAGATCAAAGAAGCGGTGATGGAAGCAGTGCTGTCTTTTATAAGCAAGCGCAGACACAGTGTCAGATAATATGGCTGTTAAGATGAAGAAAAAAAGAAAGGCGTAGTTGCTTGCAATTCCCACGCCTGCGGTAATGCTTATTTCTCAGTGGCTATACGCTTTTATCGCTCCTGTTCTCCCTTCCTCTGACAAAAGAGAATATGCCCGCAATTATCAGCATTATCAACAGCACAATAAACGCAGCGTGCATGCCCCCGACAAACTCGCTGCCTATGCCTCCTATAACTTTTGATGTTCCCGCAAAAATCTGAAACGCCATATAGCGCGGTATGGAAGATGCGGCGGCAACAAATGCAATTACAAAACTTCCTATTATTCCAAAATTGCCGAACAGCCTTAGCGTCCCGGATGCAGCTCCGCGCATCTCTGCATTAACATTCGCCATAACCGCGCTGTTGTTTGAAGGCCAGAACATTGCTCCGCCAAAACCGGTTATTATAGTGCCTAGAATTATGTAGTAGTAAGGAGTGCTTACGTTGAGCACTGCGATATAGAATAATACACCTGCGATCATGAATAGTATTCCGGCTGTTGCTATAGGTCTTGCACCGAATTTATCCGAGCGCCTGCCCATGTAGGGTGCAAAGATTGCGCTTACTGCATAGCCGGGGAATAATATCAATGATGCATACAGCGGTGAATAACCTCTTACGCCTTGCAGGTACATTATGAGCATGAATGTTACCCCCATAAAGCCAAGGCCCTGGAAGAGGGAGGCAAGCAGGGAGTTTCTGAAAATCCTGTTTTTAAACATGCTGAAGTTTATCGTGGGCATCTTCACTTTCTTCTCGAGCATTATAAATACAACAAGAGATGCGATGCCAAGCATTAGCATTATCTCATTTGCGATGTTTAAGCCTGCTGAGGCGTAGTTTATTCCAGCATAGGCGATCAGGCCTATGGCGATGCCGAGGGCCGTCATGCCCTGCAGGTCAATTTTGTCGTTGCTCCTGTAGTTGTCTTTTAGATATTTAAGCCCGAGCAGCACCGCAATTATGCCTATTGGAACATTGATGAAGAATATATATCTGTAGCCTATAGTTGTAGTTATTATTCCGCCAAGCAGTATGCCGAGTATGGAACCAACATTCCAGCTCAGGCTTGTATATCCGTATGCCTTGCCGATCCTGTGCCTTTCGAATGTATCAGCTATTATGGCGCTGCTGTTTGACGCAATCAGCGCACCGCCAATTGCCTGCAGAGCCCTGAACGCAATAAGGCTTATATCGCTGGGAGCAATGCCGCAGAGAAACGAGGCGATGGTGAACACCGCAAACCCGAGGTTGAACATCCTGCTCCTGCCATATATATCGCCTATCCTGCCGAACTGCGTCGAGAATATCGCAACGACTAGCAGGTAAATCAGTATTACCCAGATTATTGTGGATATGTTTGAATGGAGGGCCTGTGTCATTGCAGGAAATGCCAGCAGGACGATAGTAGAGTCTATCGATGACATCAGGGTTCCTAGCACTATAACCGCAAGAACGGTATTCTCTTTTGATAGCATAAAGATCTGCACCCTAAGATCGAAGCCAGCTTAAAAGTGACAAAAGCAATTGTTTTACTGAGTGTAAAGCTTACAGCAATATGTTTTTTAAAACCTTTCAGCTTACGCATAACCATGACTAACAAACTTGGAGTAGCGTTGGGTGTGATAATACTGCTGGCGGACCTTTACTGGATTGCTACGAGCTATAGCGTTGCACTGTGGCTTGTATTGGGTATTATAATACTCGTAGCAGACCTGGTCTGGATAGCAATTGACGCAAAGAAGTAATCTGCGATTAGGGATGGGGCGGCCGGATGCGGCGCATTGCGAGATCGGCAGCGTATCGTGCGCATGCCATGAGACAGTGCGTGCACCACCCGTATAATAAGAGGTCTGTTGCATGGATTTGACCCTCAACAAGTCGGGCTCTGGCAAAGCGGGAATTAGGACAGGTATCGGCGAGTTAGAGAGAAACCGCTACTTTGCGGCTGCTTCGCAGGCCGCAGACTACCTGATAGACAAAACGGCAGACAGCGGTTATATCTCGGCTTCGGCAGACTATGCATGGTACCATCCACACTGGTTCAGGGATTCATCCTGGATCGCAGTATCACTGCTGAGATATGCGGATTTTGCCGGCAGAGCAGGTGCACAAAATGCAGCTGCGGCAAGAGACTCTGCGGTGCACATAATAAATTTTAACCTGCGAGCAATAGAAAACTTCTCGCAAAACATCAGATCGCTGGATGAGATCTCTTTCGAAAATTCGGATTTCTTCAGCCTTTCACACCATATGCCCTCGAGAGTGGGCCCTTCAGGAAAGCTCTATTCTGGCAATTCAATAGATGACAAAAAGGAGCTTGGAGTAAATAGGAGCTGGCTTATACAATACGACTCTATACCGCTTATACTCTACTCATTAAATGAGAAATCAAGGCTTTTTGGACTGGATGCCAATGAAATCAGCTTCTTAAACGTTCATGCACGTGAAATTGCAGAGTATCTAGGCAAGATATATATAACAGAGTGCGCCTCTGCCTGGGAGATAAGCCCGCACCTGCTGCATGCATATGATATTGCATCGATACATGCGGGGTTTGAATCTTTGAAGGAGCTCTCAGTAAAGTATGAAATAGGAATAAGCCCTGATACTATAGAAGGCATAAAAAACAGGCTGTTTCCAGGAGGTCCCACGGCTTTCTTGAAAAAATTTTTTATAAAGGACAACACCCTGTATAGCGAAAAGAAACCATTTGAAAATGCACCACTCTCTGATAGTCTTGACGCGTCAGAGATATTTATATTTTTGAACTTTGGAATTTCAGGGAAATCTCTTGGCAATGAAGATATAGAGGGCAATACCATAATCGGGATGGAGAGGAAGCTTTTCAACGGCAACATGCTTCCGATACGTTTCGCTGGCGATACTTACTACAAGGGCGGCAGGTGGCTGCTTCTCGGGCTTGCGTTCGCCGAATACTATACAGGCAAAGGCATGTACGAAAAAGGTGCTAAGATATTAGATTACGTAATAAATAAGTACGATGGTTCTTATCCGGAACAGGAAATCATTAATACGGCAAGCGAAGTGGACATGAACAATTTCTATGCGCTGAACGGTTATAAGCCGGTGCAGAACCTTGCTTGGTCATATGCTACTGTAATAATGGCGGCTGTCGCATTGCTTGAAGCAAAAGAAAGTGAACCGGCTGTGCATAACTCACTTCGTGAATAAAGATTTCAATTGCGGAAAGGTTTACGCAGTAAATTAGTAAGTATCGGCTTGGGAATGCTGCTTGGGGCGGTGTTCTTTATACCCGCATTTAGATCTCGCCCGAAACTGAAAAAGGCATCTTATCTGTTGTTCAGCTCTTCCTCAGCATTCTTCATAGTGATTTACAATTTGCTTCTCTTCATCGCATACCTGAAGTACAATCTTGCCAGTATATATCCATTGATAGGTTTGTCTGCGCTTGTATTATTCAACGGCCTTACTCGAATACTAAATGAAAATATTTAAATATCTGGAAATTCCCTACAATATTAATGAAAAATGGTGTATAAATATGATAAAATTCGCAGGTAGAGACCGTTCTGTTGAGACAAAATATAAAAAAATATCAGAAGGTTTGAAGGAGGACACAAATTCGTTTGTTAAAACTATCTCATCAATAGTTGAGGGAAGTACAACAATAAAAAACAACTTAGAGGAAAGGATAAAGGGTAAAGAAGCCGAAATCGGAAAGCATAGAGATCACCTCTCTGATTTGATGAAGGAAGCAGGTATATCAAATCTGGGAGATATAGAGGATAAAAAGACAGAATACAAGGAAAAGCTCGAGCTATACGAGGAGCAAAATAAAAAGCTAGAAGCAACAAAGCAGAAATTACAGAAAGATTTAGATGAAAAACATAAAGAAGAGGTTGAAAAGGAAAAACAGAAACAAGACCCCAACATAACCGAGGCCCAGAAGAATGAATTGGATAAGGAGTTGAAAAATCTGAAGAAAGAGATCTCGAGCCTGGAAAGTAAGATCAAAAAGACGCAATCAAAGATAGATGCTAAGCTTAAGGAGGTGGAGGATGCAGACAAGCATCTAAAGCTTTTCGATGAAATAGAGACCGCCAATAAAGTAATGAAGGCTACGGAAGAAGAGTATAAGCGTCTCGCTGAATTTGCAAAGGATCCAGCTACAGCACTGCTTAGCATGGTATATACTGGTATCGACTTAGGCAAAAAGGAGCTAATAACTGAACTTACTAATATAAAGACCGAAGAGGAAGCAGTGAAATTCCTAAAGAACAATGACAGCTTTAACGATGCAGTTAATCTGTCTAATAGCTTCCATGAATTTCTCGAAGATATGAATAAAGCGCAGAAGCTGGCGGAGAAGCAGGGCAAGAAGATGACAGCGGAATTTGCCACAACCTACTGGGAAAGAATTAAGGGAAGGATAGGGCCACATATAGGAAGGGCAGAATCTTCAGACATATCGCAGAAACGTGTCAGCACCATTAATAGTATAATAGATGAAATATCTAGTAACCCAGAGGTCCTGCAAGATGTTGGAAGAGCGTACCTCTTAGTATCCACACTTGGTAAACTCAACAGAAACGCAAGAGAGAGGGCCGAAGGCGGAAAGCTCAAGAATGAAGTAGAACCAGTTCTTAAGACGGTAAAGGAATACATATCAAATTATGATTTCAACACGCAAAAAATAAAAGATGAGATAGGAGCTAAAGTTTCATCAGGAAGTTCGAAGGAGAATAGACAGTCTGCCCCTACAACCACAGAAGGCACATACTACGGCTGGAAGTCTAAGGCGGCCATGAACGAGTGGCTGAACGATCTTGATCACTACCTAAAGGTAAACCCTAAGCAAAAGGAATTGGTCGAGTCCGAATACAAGAAATACGAGGAAGAGATAATGAGCCGCAAACTGACGATGGATCACGCCCTGCAGCTATATACCGCAGTCGTATCTGCAAAGGCAGAGGTCTTAAAGAGTGAAAGGAACGAAGAAACACACTTCAACCACGCAACAAGGCACCTCGTGAATATGTTCAACAAGGAGACTGACATAGAAAAGAAGAAGGAGCTGGCAGACATGATATATAGGGTAGATCTTGCGTATACTGCAAGTATAAGCAGCTGGGAACCTTCAGAACGAGCAAGTAATAATGAATTGATAACTATGTTCTCACAGACAAACCTATATCTAAGGTCACTATACCCTGATGCTAACGCACAGCCTGAGTATGAGGAGCTAAGGAAAGAGCTACAGAAACTAGCCGAGCACCATGCAAGGAGCATGTATAACTTATTGAAAGGAAAAGCATTACAGGTGCCTACAGAGACATCAGGTATGGGGTCACTTCTCAGGACCCCGACCGACTTCGGACAGCCTTGACGCGTCAGGGATATTTATATTTTTGAACTTTGGAATTTCAGGTAAATCTCTTGGCAATGAAGATATAGAGGGCAATACCATAAGCAGGATAGAGGGGGAGAGGTTCAAATAACCCTGCATAAAACTTTAGTTCGAGTATTTGCAAACTCTGCTTCTGAGTCCCGGATCGTATAAGTCGTAGCCCTGCACCCATAACCACTGGCATTTACTTTATAAATGTTTAAATATTTTTGTACCTCACTTTTAGCGTGGTTCGATGATAATTATAGACGAACTAAAAGAAGGGTTTAATATGATGTTGCACCCGAATAGTGCAACCCAAAAAGAGAGAAAAATCGGAGAAGCACTTGCGTTCTATTACAAAATCAGCATCATACCGCTTATTCTATACATAATATTCGCATTGGTTATACCCAAAGCCCCTACTACATTGGGAGTGTTTAGTGGTCTTATATCCGGCGTTGGTATAATCAGCGGTATAATAGATATCTTGATCTTTACCCCTATAGCATCCTTTATAAGTGCGTTGATTATACACATATTCGGAAAGCTATTCAGAGCGTTTAGCAATCCTTACTCAAATACATTTACAGCGAATGTTTATGGTGAAGTCCCAGCTATACTATTCTACTGGCTTCTCCCGATTATGTCACTTCTATTAGTCATATTTGCAATATGGTCGTTTATTGTTTTGATAATAGCGGTTGCAAACCAGCAAAAAACAAGCAAACTTAAGGCTTTTGGTGTAATATTTGCTCCTGCAATAATAGCCTTAGCAATAGCCTTGTTGTTCGCTTTAGGAATTTTCTCAGGCCCAACAGCATTTAGCTCAGCTTGCATTCCAAACCCCGGCTTCTATTGCGCTAACCCTGCAATACATAGTGGGGTATTAATGATGACACTGGGGCAGGCTACAGGTGCAACTATCTCTAATATAACATTCTGCTTTGTACCTCAAGGCACGCCAAAAATATCATCATGCAACGGATACCCGAGCTATTACGTTAGCAAATTGTCCAGTGGCGGGATTGTAAATGTGTCATTTAGCGGAGCATCTATATCTAAGAGCAGTACTCTAACCGGTGCAATATGGATGAGCTACCATAATAGCAGCGGTGCGGGGCCGTTTATTACTAATGTAGCTTCCGTAATGGTGCAGGCGAAATGATCAGCAATTTTTCTTTTTTTATTTTATATTAGCGTAATAAGTACTTTCAGTTAGTTGTATGCACGCCGAGTTTACTGCTCCGGAGCTAACTTTTTCTTTTGGGTATGCTCTCTTTGCCTAAGGTAAAGAAGGCAGGCAAATCTGGCCTAGTGCATGTCATGACATTAGCAGATATATATTTTAATTTCAACAGTATTCAAAAAATGGGTGCGCTCATGAAATACGTTGAACTTGGGAAAACCGGGGAAAAGGTTCCTGCAATCGGATTCGGCACATGGAAGCTTGGGAACGATGGCATAGATGCAATAAAAAAGTCCATAGAGCTTGGTGCTAATTTTATTGATACTGCTGAAATGTATGGCAACGAAGCGATAGTTGGCAGGGCAATAAAAGGTGCAGACGCATTCATTGCAACCAAGGTTTCAGCACACCATCTGCATTATGACGATGTGATAAAGGCATGCAAAAACAGCATACGACTTCTCGGCGTCAAAAAGATAGACCTCTACCAGATACATTGGCCAAATCCTGCGATACCTATCCAGGAGACAATGAGGGCGATGGAAAAGCTTGTTGATGAGGGCTTAGTCAGGCACATAGGCGTGAGCAATTTCTCGCTTGGAGAGTTAAAGGAGGCGCAAAGCGCCATGAGCAAATACGAGATAGCCTCAAACCAGGTCGAGTACAATATCATGGTCAGGGGAATAGAAGAGGACCTGCTGCCATTTTGCAAAAAGGAGAAGATAACAGTTATAGCATACAGCCCTCTTGCGCGAGGTGCGGTTTTCAGGGAAAAGAAGGTCTATGGACTGCTTAATGAGCTCGCCGGCAAATATGGCAGGAGCATAGCGCAGATATCGCTTAACTATCTCATAGCAAACGGCGGTGTTGTTGCAATACCAAAGGCTTCAGGCATTCCGCATGTCGAGGAGAATGTTGGCGCAGCTGACTTTACCATCAGCAAAGAAGATCTTGCAAAGATAAGGCGTTTTTTATGAGTGCCGCCTCTTTGAAGGCGGAAAGTGAGAGGTTCAAGAGATTTATTCCTGCAGTGTCGAGGCTCCTCACATTTTACTATAAAATCAAGGTCCGGCTGAAGTGAATGATTCTGGCTGCTGAATGCCGAAAAGTTAAGGTTTATAATATCCTGATGTGATAAATCACTGCGGCCCGAGTGGTATCTATGCTGGTAAACAGAGCAGTAGACACCTACATTGCCCTGGTAAGTAGCATAATAGTCTATTCTATTAACGGCATTTTGGACTACATTGTCATATCAAAGATAGGATTGGGCGGTACAGTATTAAGTATCGGCTTGGGAATGCTGCTTGGGGCGGTATTCCTCATACCAGTTTTCAAGTCTCATCTGAGGCTGAAAAAGGTATCTTATCTGTTGTTCAGCTCTTCCTCAGCATTCTTCATAGTGATTTACAATTTGCTTCTCTTCATCGCATACCTAAAGTACACTCTCGCCAGCATATATCCATTGATAGGCCTGTCTGCACTTGTGTTTTTCGTTATAGACGTGATCAGGTACAAGCGCAAACTCCCTGTGCAGTTGATTACAGGACTAAGTTTTGCGGTCATCCTTGTTACCTTGGGCGTTTTCTTCGCAGAAAGCACCAATTTCAATTTCAGACTTGGCACGCTGCCTTTTGTCGTAGGTATAAGCCTTTTCGCAGGAATAGGCTACTACATGAATTTTTACAAAATCAGAAAATACAGCATAGGAACAAAAGTAGCATTTCAGCCCATATTTATGCTGCTCTTTGCACTCCTGTTTTTCAAAAGCACTGTTCCAGTTAATAACCCTTATTTCATTTTAGGCATACTCGGAGGCTTTCTATTCATTCTGGCAGTCTTCTTGGAGTTAAAAGCCATGAAGATAAATAATACTTCATCGATAAAAAAGACAGTAATTACTAGAAACTTCATAAATGACTTTGGATATTTAGATACTGTCCTTGTTTTGATAGGTAGCATATTGATCGGAAGCTTCACTTACGAAGAGATATTCGGTGGCTTGCTGATATTTGCGGGTGTGTTGTATTTGGAGCACATAAGACGGGGCAATATCACAAAAGAGTAGCAACTGCCTGTATGTCGCTTTAAAAATTTACTTAACAATGAATTTTTATCAACTGCATCTGTTCATTCAGCACTAAGTTAAAACAATTTATAGCAATTTTGAAATTTACTATAAAATCAAGGTCAGGCTGAAGTAAAGCTGCATGCCTTGGCGATGCGGTCAGAGGCTCAAACATTGTATGGCATTTAAACGGCTGGTTTTTAGCATATGCGTATAAAAAGGTTTCACAATAAGAAGCTTACACCAAAATAAAGAATTTAAGGCCTATGGTCTAGGCGATTTATTTTCCTATTTACTTAATGCTCAATCTAATGGTGACTGAATGAACAAAACAGATAAGAAAGCGATAGCTTTGTCAAAGAGGCTCAGAGGCAAAATAGCGATAAAGCCAAAGATGAAGATAAAGTCATTCGA
>Ga0080003_1000745_pt1 | contig 19948 bp, 19 predicted proteins | sample JossMetagenome_FD_69206 | JGI IMG/M metagenome (GOLD analysis project Ga0080003, IMG submission 69206) | Hot spring microbial communities from Joseph's Coat, Yellowstone National Park, USA - JC2_E (SPADES assembly) (version 2) | ecosystem: Environmental > Aquatic > Thermal springs > Hot (42-90C)...
ACATTACTAGCCTGACCAGGGTTCACGTCAGGTTAGCGTCAAGGCCCAGGTTAACGGACTACGCGCTCTTCACTGTTAATGTGGCGCCTTACGCATACCTACTTTATCCAAGGCCGCCGGCGTGGTTAGTCATACCAGCAATACCGCTGGCGTTGTTCATAATCGAGGCGGCCAGGGGGAGGGGCAGGGGCGCCTTAGCTAACGCTGCCGGCACGGCGCTCATAGCCTCAGCTTACCTGCCATTCTACGCCCTGATGGGTGGAGTTGTGTCGATAGCAGTGCTTTACACGGCCTTAACATGGGTAGCCTATCACGCCTTCTCCGCTGTTTACGTTGAGGGCAAGCTACCCTTTAGAAGCGTTAAACCTTGGTTATCCAGCGTGCTGTGGTTCACGGTTATGCCTCCCCTGGCCGCGTTAGCCGTCATCCACCTTAGCTGGTACTTCACTATGTCCCTCATAGAGCCCAGCATAAGGGCAGTTCACGCACTGGGCGAGGGCAAGATCGACAGAGAGCTGAGGGCTAGGATTAGGAGGATCGGCTTCGGTTCCCTAGCAGAATCGCTGGTGCTGGCGGCGACGCTGCTCGCATTAATTGCACTCTATGGGCACTAGGGGGCAGACAGCTATGCTGACGTCGGACATGCTTATAGAGGCGTCGAGCCTGTTATGGGCGGCGTTCACACGGCTAAGAAGGTACAGGAGGACTATGAGGTCGTCTCATTCTAAGCCGCCTCTCCGCTTCTTTATTCCTAGGCCCTGAGGTACCCCAGGTGCAGGGCTTGGCTGTCCCGGGCCATGTGGCCAGGTCATACATTAAGGACTCGAGGGATGAGCAGGTGCAGCCGGCAGGCGTCGACATAAGGCTGGGGGAGGTGATGGAGTTCCTCAATGACGGCGAGCTGAGGGCGACCTCTAAGAGGCTCCCAGACGTCAGGTCCGTGAGGCCAGTTAACGGCCTCTACAGGCTCCAGCCGGGGGCCTACAAGGTAAGGTTCCTTGACGTCGTCTCAGTCCCCCCTGACGCCGTAGGCATCTGCTACCCCAGGAGCACGCTGCTCAGGATGGGCATCACCATATCGTGCGCAGTCTGGGACCCGGGGTACATGGGGAGGGGGGAGGCCCTCATGATAGTTGCCAACCCCCACGGGGCCGTGATAGAGCAGGGGGCGAGGGTGGCCCAGATGGTGTTCATTAGGCTTGAGTCAAGGCCGTCCTCGCTTTACAGCGGCTCATACCAGGGCGAGAACCTCTGACCTCCTCCCCGCCCCTTCAGGCTTGCCGTTCATTTTGTCGGGGCACGCGCCTAACGCGAGCACATTAAAGGGACTGAAGCCCCAAGGTCCTCTACTGCGGCATAGCACACAAAAGTGTGTGCTATGGTTGACCCTTGGAGGGCCCTTCAAGCCCCGGCCTCTGCGCATTCAGCGTGCTCTCTACTTCTCTGCCAGTGTCAGTAACTATCTTGATGAGGTCCTCAACCATGCCTTTTATCTCGTTGAGGTTACTTGAGAGCCGCGGGTACTGCTCAGGGCTCACCCTGTCAGCCTCGACCTTCTCCTTCAACGCCCTTAGGATGCCCTTCACGTACTCTAGTTCCCTCCCATCCTCAACAAGCCCCTTGAAGGTAAGGCCGGAGTCGGCGTGCAGGCGGGACACGTTGACGTAGTCGTTAGGGCCGAGGTAGCAGCGCTTTACCTTCCTGTGTACCGTGCCGTCAGGGGCCTTGCAATATGCTACGCCGTGCACGGCGTAGTAGTAGGTACGGCTGTCCTTCCTGCGCTTTTCAATGTAGAAGGTACGGCTGTCCGCAGCGAGGGCAGATGTTCCTACCCTTGTCCTGCCCGCCTGCGGCCTCCACCTGCCTCCTCACGTAACTGCAGGCAGCCCAAGTATTTTATGTCTAGCACACACTTTTATGTGCTGTTGGTGTTAAGGGGTAGAAGAAAGACAGCCCAGGCCCTCGAGGGCCCATCAGCCTGGTGTTTCCATGTAAATTTGCGTGGAAAACGCTGCAGGGGACCACTATGTAAGGCCGCGGCAGGACGTGCCCAGCGACCGCGCCGCCGTCAGCACCAAGGCCTCAGCGCGAGCGCAGCGCCTCCTCCGCGACCTTCAGCTTGTAGGTAGCGAATGCATAGCGCGGGCTGCGGGAGTTAAACCCGAAGGCCCGCCTTCAGTATAACTTTACCGTTACGCTGATCACCTTGGCCTCACTGAACTCCCTCGCCTCGACCAGCCTCCTGGCCGCCCTCTCAGCCCCCCACGAAGTTTGGTACCCTGTCGTGGACGGGCCTCGGAGGGGCAGACCGCTCCTCTCGAGGGGGCCCCAGGCGGCCCTCCTTACCCCTGTCCTTCTCAGCCTGAGCCTCCCCTAAGTCCAACTTAACCTCCCTCCGAGAGGTACCTGACCCACTGGGCGGCTATAGAGGCGAGGAGCTGACCTGGGTCCTGCGTTGGGCTCTGAAGCCACGAGAAGACTGGCCCGTTGAACGACGGTATCAGGTAGGGGTAGGTCTGGGGCACAGTCGGCGGCGTCGCCGTGGCGTTCTCATTAGCTATGAGTATGGCCTTCAGCCACTCCCTCTCGTAAGCGGGAACTGAGGAGTTTGACATTATCTCAACGTAGGCCTGCCTCGATATGGGCAGGGAGCCCTGAAGGTAGAAGGCCTGCTCCTGGAACTGGGGCGACAGCACGAACCTAAGGAACTCCAAGGCCAGTCCCTTGTGCTGGCTGTACTTGCTTATCCCGAGGAAGGTGGAGCCTGGCTCGCCGTAGCCGCCAGGCAGGGGGGCCATCAGGAGTTGTGAGGCCACGCTGGAGTTTAGGCCCATTATGTCGTTGGCCCACGCTATGGCCCCGGCCACCGAGCCCTCACCGACAAGCTGGGCGAGGGTGTCATAGCCTATGGCTATATCTGACGGCGAGGGCTCGTAACTTACCAGCTCCCTTAGAACCTCCAGGGCGTCAACCCCGGCTGTGCTGTTGAAGCTGGGCGGCGGGAACGGGTGCCGCCACCAGCTCGGCGCGCAGCCCATAAACATCGTGCCATAGCCAGGCAGCCCAGCTGGGCTACCGCAGTCCAAGGTTGAGTTGTGAGCGTAGTACCACTCGAAAATCGCCGGGTAGGTGTCTATGAGCTCGTGTGAGGGCTCATCCTCGACAAGGAAGCCGTACTTAACAAGCCCCTTGCCTACAAGGAACTTGTCGGCGTCAATTACGGCTGTCCAGTTCTGCCACGTCCACGGGTTAAGCTGCACGTGGTACTCGCTGTAGAACTCCTGCTGCAGAGTTACGTTGTTGAAGAGCGTAGCGTTGTACGCCAGAAGCTCAACCCACGTCTGGATGGCGACGCCTATGACCTCGGCGCTTCCGTTGCTCAGCTCATAGACTCCGCCAAACGCCTCCTGGTCCCATATTATGTCGCTCTGATTGAAGTAGCTCATGTTAAGAGGAACCAGGTATGGGGCTAAGAGCTGAGAGGAGGTCGGTGTGAATGTGACTACATCGTACTGGGGGCTGTGGGCCTCGAGGACCGTCAGCTCGTTTTGAACGTAGGAGTTCCAAGGGAACGGAACAACCACTACCTTGACATCGGGATGCGAGGCCTCGAACTCCTCGGCAGCAAGCTGGACGACAGGCTCTACATCGCTGTAGGTGACTATCACAAGCCTCTGGTTCGCTGAGGGCGCCATGTGGAGGGCCAGCCATCCGACCACCGCAATCACTATCACCAAAATTACAGCTATTGCCAGCAGGGCGCTCCTCCTCACATCAGCTCGCCCTCATAACATGCTTCCCCTGGCGCGCTTAACGGCTTATTGAATTTTCAATACATAGCTGCAATGCCTTGTAAAGTTATTGAGTGCCGTGCTTTACTTAGAGCCAAGATAATATGCCAATTATCCCACTGGCCATCTCTTGCTGTGCTTACTTTGCTTTAGGACTTTTCCTGCCCAGAGATATACGGGCGTCTAAAGTGAGGCAGGGCCTCATAGGTGCACCACGGCTGGCATCAGCATAGGTATGATAAGGGTTAGAACTACTCCTTGAACCATGCCCTCAAGGCCAACCTCGGGGCCACCATACCTAGTTATGACGCCCAGCGTGGTGTCCATTGACGTTGCCCCGCCCATAACCACAGAACCCTCGCCCACGTACCTCTTAAGGAGCGGGAAGAGCGCCAGGGTTATGTCCTCGCGCAGCTGGTTGCCCACGAAGCCTATCACCCCCATGGCTGGGCTGAAGAGCGAGAGGAAGGGGCCGGTGAACGAGTACCACCCGGAGCCAAGGGCCGCGGCCACCGCGAGCCTCACGGGCAGGTCAAGGGGTAGCGCTATTATGAGCCCTGCCACGACGTCGCCCACTACTGCAAATGCCGTGAAGGCGAGCCCCCTGCTCAGGATCCTCCTGCCCGCGGCCGCCAGCCTTCTCCACGAGAGGCCGACGTATATCCCGGCGGTGCCGACTACTATGTAGAGGAATACGTAGGCGTAGGGCAGCACGAGCTCAGGCCTCGGCCTCAGCAGGGCCCCAACAGCTATGCCTACCGCGAACGCTGTCACTGTCCTAACTGCTGCCCTTAGCTCCTCCCTCAGACCTCCTCACCTCCACCTCGGCCAGGTAGGAGCCCAACAGGCCGGGGAGCACAGCTATTGCAATAGAGGCGGCTATCACAGTGAACACCAGCCCGCCCAGTGAGAGCACCTCGGAGCCCACGACGAGCCCCATGGAGAGCACAAGCGCTATTATGGAAATCGTTGAAGTGACGTCAACGGCCTTTACATTATTAACGCGCCTGGTGGAGAGGACCACGCCAATGAGAACCCCTGCCGCCAGCGATATGTAAAGTGTCTCCTCCATTGAAAGCACGCTGGGCACCTGCGGCCTTAGGCTCCTTAAGGGGTAGTTAAGCCTTCCGCAGCTGTTTAGAGTTTCACATAGTTTTTAGGGCTCAATATACCATCATGTCTATCGGCGGGATCCTCCGTGAGGGGTGAAGGGCCTGGCGGCTCCCCCGAGGCTACTCAAGGTGTGAGGCCCCAGGTAACCCTGAGCGCCCCCAGGCCCTATGGGACCCCGAGCGGGGCGCGGGGGAACAGGGGTAAGGTGATGACTGTAAAACAGTGAACCCATGTAGGAGCTGAACCCCTATGAGGTCCTGGCAGGCTAGCGTGGGCCTCTAAATATGAAGGGGCTAGGCCAGATCACGCGTAGCCGAGTCTCCTGTAGAGCTGCGCAGCCTCGTGCAGGTGCTTCCTGCCTATCCTCATGTGCTCGCCCATCTCGACAAGTATTTCCATCCCAGCTATGAGGCTTTCCAGCGCTGCGTGCGACGTGTATATTCTCCTTATCTCGTCCTCCCCGGCCCTGTAAATCAACATCGCAGGGGGCTTCGAGGCGTCATAGACAGCTATCTCCGCCGGCCTGTTGGGCTCTATTAGGGCCTCGTCAAGCCCCGCCGTCCTCCTGAGCCGCTGGCTTATCGAGAGGACGTCGCCCAGGCCGTCCATGACATAGCCTCCTCCGCCCGTGAGCACCAAAAGCCCCCTGTCGCCGTCCTGCACCTGCCCCCCTGGACAGCCCTCGCCCCCTATTGTGACCAGGCCCCTCAGTATGGGCTGCAGTGAGAACTCCTCGCTGCAGCTGGGCCTGGCGACCCCGTAAAAGCCCCCTATCCTGCGGGCCAGGCTGAGCGACAGGGAGGGCGAGAGGCCCTCGACGAGGGCCGTCGTGACCCCCATCATGTGAAGCTCGTAGACCCCCGGCAGTGACGCAGTGAAGAGCTCCTCGTCCTTCAGCCTCCTGTAGAACTCCATCCTTGCAGTCAGCTTAGGGCGCATGTACCTGAGCGGGTAGGCCGCCACGTCGGCCACGGCCGTCAGGCCGGGCACGACGACCCTGCCCTCCCCACCTATGAGGAGGGTGGCGTCCTGTATCTCCTCCGGGGCCGGCTGAGGCCCCACGTCCCTTATTATGCCGTCCTCTATGTAGACGTAGGAGTCCTTTATCAGCTCCTTGCCCGTGTAGATAGCCGCCGCGTTTATCAACACAGACAGGGTCATGTCGCATCAATAACAGACTGTAGGCTTGGAGTAATTACGTCTGTCGCAGGGGCACTGCTGAGGAGGCGCTACACGTGAAGTTAAAATCGCCGGGCTGCAGGCTAAATGACGGGACGTAAGGGGCCAGAGGGAGGTTGAGCGCAGAGCAGCCGATGACGTACATAGTTGACCTGGACTCCATAATAGATGGCAGCCTCAGGAAGCTCGTGGAGGGCGGCAGGATAGCAGGCAAGGTCCTGGTGCCAGCCGGGGCCCTGGACTACTTCTACTCCGAGGCTAAGGCGGGCAGGAGCGTGGGCTTCACAGGCCTGCAGGAGCTCGGGAGACTCATGAGTGTTACCAGCCCGCAGGTCAGCTTTGAGGTACTTCAAGACATTAAGTTGGAGAACTACGACAAGCTGAAGTTGGCCATAAGGGACTTCGCCGCTAGGAGAGGGGTAGCCCTCGTAACAAGCGACCCCATCCAGGCCCAGGCCGCTGAGTTCGCCGGGGTCAAGGTGCTTTACACGGGCGCCCCGAGGGAGGGCAGGCTTAGGTTTGAGGAGTACTTTAATGAAAAAACCATGAGCGTCCACCTGAAGGAGGGGGCCCCGCCCCTGGCTAAAGTTGGAAAGCCCGGCAGCTGGCTCTTCGTCAAGCTCTCAGACAGGCCGCTCGAGAGGGCGGAGCTGGAGGAGATGTCGAGGGAGATAATTGAGAGGGCCCTGACGAGGAGCGACAGCTTCGTTGAGATAGACAGGGCTGGCTCCACAATAGTGCAGCTCGGCGACTACAGGATCATAATAACGAGGCCGCCGCTGAGCGACGGGTGGGAGATAACCGCTGTAAGGCCTATAGCCAGGCTGCGCCTTGAGGACTACAGCCTGCCAAGTAAGCTCATGGACAGGCTTCTCTCAAGGGCTGAGGGGATACTCATAGCTGGCTCCCCTGGCGCCGGCAAGACTACCTTTGCCCAGGCCCTTGCGGAGTTCTACGCGTTGAAGGGCAAGGTAGTTAAAACCATAGAGAGCCCCAGGGACATGAGGCTGCCCCCGACCATAACCCAGTACTCGAAGAACTACGCCGACCTCTCGGAGCTTCACGACATACTGCTGCTCTCAAGGCCTGACTACACGGTCTTTGACGAGATGAGGGATGATAATGACTTCAGGCTCTACACCGACCTGAGGCTTGCAGGCATAGGCATGATAGGCGTGGTGCACGCCACGGCGCCAATAGATGCGGTGCAGAGGCTGGCCACCAGGGTCGAGCTCGGCATGATACCGAGCATAGTTGACACAGTAATATTCATAGACAGCGGCCAGGTCAGCAAGGTCTATGAGATCAACATAACTGTGAAGCTGCCAAGTGGCCTCAAGGAGGAGGAGCTGGCGAGGCCCGTGGTGGAGATCAGGGACTTCCTCAGCGGCGAGCTTGAGTATGAGCTCTACACCTTCGGCGAACAGGTCATGGTGATACCCGTGAGCCAGAGGAGGGCAGCGCTCACCGTTGAGGAGAAGGTGGCCAAGATAGTTCCCGGCGCTGAGGCCGAGGTTAAGGATGGGGCTCTTATAGTTAAGCTCCCAAGAAGGGCCAACATAACAGCCAAGAAGGTCAGGAGCCTCAAGAAGCTGGCCAAGGAGGAGAACCTGGACCTGAGGTTCGTGCCGCGCGAGGACTGACCCTTTACTAATACTCAAAAACCTCGCGGCGCTTGCACCCGCTGGGAAGCCTCTCATGACAGTTTCTGAGGCCGCGGAGCTCACGCGCAGGTTCTCAAGGGAGGCCCTGGTAAAGGGGATAGGGGAGGAGGGCGTCAGGAGGCTGAGGAGCTCAAGGGTTGCAGTGATAGGCTGCGGCGCCCTAGGCTCTACTGAGGCAGAGCTGCTGGCCAGGTCAGGCGTGGGGTTCATAAGGGTCGTTGACAGGGACGTGGTTGACTACACGAACCTGCACAGGACGCACATGGTTGGCGAGGCCGACGCCGAACAGGGGACCCCAAAGGCGACGGCCTGCAGGGACGGCGTCATTAACATAGACCGCTCAATCAAGGTTGAGGCCATTATAGATGACGTTGACTCCGACAACGTTGAGGACATCATAAGGGACGTTGACATAATCCTTGATGGCACGGATAACATGGAGACCAGGTTCCTTATAAATGAGGCCGCTGTTAAGCACGACAAGCCGTGGGTCTACGCGGGCGTCAACTCGTGGTATGGGACAGTTATGTTCATAGAGCCTGGGAGGGGGGCCTGCCTGAGGTGTCTCATGCCTGAGGGCTTTGAGGGGCGGCAGGCCTCATGCGACGTCATACCTGCCATCGGTACAGTGACGACTATGGTAGGCTCTATCGCGGCTAACCTCGCCGTAAGGTACCTCGCGGGCGACAGGCCTGAGCCAGGGGTGCTTTACTCCATAGATGCCAGGGAGGGCTCTATTGAGAAGATCAGGGTTGAGAGAAACCCCCAGTGCCCGGTCTGCGTCATGGGACGCTACGACATGCTTGCCAGGAGGCCTGCGCTGGGGCTCCTGACCAGGGTCTGTGGGAGCGAGGCGTTTAAGCTGAGGCTCACAGCTGACGCCCCGTCGCCTGAGGAGCTCTCATCGAGGCTTGCGAGCAGGTTTAGCTGGCTCATCTCAAGGCCTAACTACGTTAAGGTCATAACTAAGGAAGGCGTAACTGTTACGGTCCTGGGAAGGAGGGTGGTAGTTATAGAGGGCGCGGCAAACGAGGATGAAGCGAGGAAGGCCTACAACGAGGTCGCCGAGGCGGCCGGCATGCCGGTCCTCGTTGACGCAGCTCCCAGGCCATAGGAGCATTAGCCCCAAGCCCCAAACACACCTCTGTAAGAGATCATCACCTTGTATGATACAATTAAAAGGCGGCCAGGTCATAGCTGTTAATGGTGCGGGCGGACGACCTGGAGGTTAACGTGCCGTTTGTCCCTAGGTGCTCACTCTCATCAGTTTATGGTCGCTCGTCGCGCCTAGGGACCTCCACCTTGCCCACAGGGCCCTTGGGACCCCTGCGGGGCTCATGGGCGGCCGTCAGGCCCAACGGCACGGGGCCCCCATCTATAGGAGTTAAAGCCCTCATGCGGCTTGGGGCAGAGCCCCCATTGCCGCCAAGGGCCCTTAAAAGGAGGTTATAACAGGCTACCGCATCCCTGTGCCAGGTCTCGCCTCCCCTTGAGCAGGTGCCGTGCCTGTCCCTGCCATAGACTATCTCGGCGCCGTGTATAGGGCACGTCCTTGAGGTGTTCTTAGGATTAACGTAGATTACTGGCACCCCATACTCCCTGGCCTTCTCCTCTATGGCCCTCTGCACTCCTTTAAACGCCGCCTGGAATATCCTGTATCTGAGCTGGGGGTCCTTGATGCGCTCTATCATGCCCTTGGCGGGCTCCTTGCCAAGCATCTCAAGTACTATGGCCGCCTGCCTTTTTGCTGCCTCCCTGACGATCAGCGCTGCGATCTTCCACCTTATCTCCCTCTTGAGGGCCCCCTCGTTGCCGCCCAGCCTCCTGAATACCTTCCTCTCGGGCCTGCTGCCCAGGCCGTAGGCCCTGTCATATTTCTCCTGGATGCTCTTCCTCCTGTAATAGTAGCCAAGGGTCACCCTGCTCAGGCCTGTCTCAAGGAGGTAGACGACGCCGTCAATGAGGGCGGCCTCAGCGTTCTCGTTAACGCCGACTGTGATGTAGGCCTTCGGCCTGTACACACTAGTCTCCTTCCTGAACGTTATATAGAATACCAGCCTCCTATCCCTATGGTCAAGCTTAACCTTTGCCTCTGACACCAGCCTCCAGCCCCTGTTAACGTACCTCAGGAAGTGCCTGTTGAGCTCAAGGGAGACCCTGACCCTGCCCCTGTGGGTGGCCAGGCTCACTGACGTCAGCCCCTCGGCCCTCCACAAATGGTCGTCAAGCCATATGCTGACGCCCCTGACCTCGGGGTAAGCCTTCCTGGCTTTGCCCACCCTCCTTAGCCTAAGGAAGGAGTGGGCCCTCTCTGCGGCATCCTGGCAGGCGGTGTAGGCGTAGTGTGAGGGAAGCTGAGGGTAGAGGGACCTGACATCATGGTACCTCTCGGCCTTTAGCCTAGTGAACTTAGTTATGCCGTTATTTATGGCGTAGAGAACCAGTTGCTCAACCATGTTCCTGTACATGCCCTCGAGCTCCACGAAGGCCCTGAAGACCCTCCTGGGCAACGCTACAGACCTGACGACAACAGTCCTAGTAACTCACTCGTGCTCCTCAACCTCCTTCAGCAGTTTCTTAAATCCCTCGACAAACTCCCTCTTCCTACGGCTCCTCAGCCCATAAAGCCTCCCAGCGAAGGAGGTCACGAGCTCCACCAGGTCCTCAACGAGCTCCTGGTGGGAACCCTTGGGCTCCTCACCAAGGGCGGCCTCGACCCTGACGCCGTACTGCCTGAAGAAGAACTCCAGGTACTCGAGGCCGAACCTCGTCAGCCTGTCCCTGTAAGCCACCACGACCACGTCAACCTGCCTATTGGTAACGTAGTCGAGGAGCCTCAGCAGGCCCTTTCTGTCGGCCCTCAGCCCGCTCGCAACGTCGCTCAACACATCAACAACTTTGTAGCCCTTGGAGGAGCAGTACTGCTTCAGGTACTGCACCTGCCTCTCCAGGTCGCCTTTCTGGCCTGGGAGGCTCACGCGGGCATATATTACTGCCCTGACCTCCTTGCTAATTGGCACCCCTTCGGCTATCCTCCTGACCTCGCTCTCGGGGACCCTGTACTTGCCGCCGGCCGTCCTAACTGCCTTGATCCTCCCCTCCCTGACCCACCTGGCTAGGGTTGGGTAGCTTATGCCAAGCCTTTGGCAGGCCTCCTTGGGCCTCAGCAGCCTCTCCGAGGGCCCTGAAACGGCTAACACCTATAGTAATGAACAAAACTAGAGCTTATAAACTTTACTATCAATAACCAGCAGTGAAACTGCCCCACCGGCAGCTTTAAGGACAGGGGGGTCTCCTACTCGCTCCAGCTGGCCAGGGACCTGGGCTACAGGTGCGTCGTGGAGGACTCCAGCGGCAACGCTGGCATCTCAACGGCGGCCTACGCAGCCTTCCTAGGCATGAGCGCCACAGTGGCCGTGCCCAGGGCCGCCGCGCAGTCTAAGAAGTCATTAATAGCCTCCCTTGGGGCCAACGTGGTTGAGCTCGGCGACAGGGAGGAGGCTGCCAGGTACGCGGAGTCCATGTCAGGCAAGTGCTTTTACGTGGCCCACTCTGTCAGCGCAGCCTTCCTTGAGGGCATGACCAGCGCTGGGGCGGAGTTGCCCCGGGGCTCAGCTGTAGTCATACCCTCGGCCAGCTTCTCGCTGCTTCTCGGAATGTGGAGAGGCTCTACGGGCAGTGTGAGGCTCTACGCCGTCCAGGGCGTGGAGAACGCCACCCTGAGCGGCCTGCTTGAGCCCCTGGCAGTGGGCTCCGGCAGGACTTCATCCTTGGCCGACGGCCTCGTGCTTCGCTCAGCGCCCAGGGCCCCTGAGGCGGCTGAGGCCATAAAGAGGAGCGGCGGGGGCCTCGTCCTGGTCTCAGATAAGGAGATAGCGGAGGCCACGAAGGACCTATGGTCGATGGGGCTCATCGCTGAGCCCACCTCAGCCTCAGCCTACGCTGCGCTTAGGCTCCTCAGGGAGGCCGGCGTCGACGTAAACGACTTCATAGCTGTGCTCACGGGGAGCGGCCTGAAGTTCTACGACATAGTGGCTAGGCTCCGCACTTAGCCTTCAGCTCCTCCACGCACGCCCTGACGCAGCTTTCGAAGTCAGCCCCGCCCACTGACCTCTCTGCGCAAGAGTCCCTGCAGACCTCCACTATGTGACCCCTTGTAAAATCGTCGCAGGCGCCCTCCACCTGGCAGCGCCATCGTGTATTATTAGGCCAGTATGTTAATAAAAGTTTGTATACAGTATTACAAGGATATTTCCAGGTAAACACCAGGAGAAACCTATTTTAAGCTTCTAGCAATCTATAAAATAAATGGCGAAAGGGTGAGAAAAATGGAGAGGGGGTACAGGCAGGCTAACAGGCAGGGCCAGAGGCTAGAGGCTCTAGCGGACGCCTACATAACTGTCCAGAGGGTTAGGGTCGGCGGGTGACTCGCTCTTTAACTTGCAATTATATTCACTAAGACTTCTGCACTACATTGTCTGTAGTAGGTCTTCTTTCTAACTTTCCTTAAGGTGTTTAGTAGCTGAGCGCGCTCTAAAACGTTGACCCTAAGCGCCTTCAGGCGGCAACAAGTGCACGATGCGTGGCTGTAAGCAAATAAAGCGGAAGGCCTACGCAAAAGCTGAAGTGGCTTAGAGCGATTAGTCCGCTAGCTTCCCAAGCCTCTGAAGGGACTCCTCGACGTCCTTCATGCCAAGCCTCTCAAGCGTTGACCTCCTTATGAAGCCCGTCCTAGTGTCCCATCCAAAGGCCTCATAGGCCTCGTTGACAAGCCCTTCAGGGTTCTCAACCTTGAGCCCCTTGGCGGGCCCGGTGAGTATTGGAGTTATCATCCTCTTCGGCAGCCTGTCGTGCTCCTTCGTGAAGCCCTCCCTCAGGTTAAACGCCCTCTTCAGGTTCCACGTCCTCTCGCCCGCCAGCAGCACGTCCTGGGGCGTAGTCTCTATGCCTGTGAGCGCCGTGTATATCTTAGCTATTCTCCTCGGGCTCATGACCCCGCTCTCAGGCCCTGCTGAGTAGAATATGCAGAGGCCGACGTTGTTAAAGGCCTCGCCGTAGCTCGCGAGGACCTTGTAAGCTAGCCCCTTCTTGACGCCCGTCTCTGAAAGCGCGTCCGGCAGAGGCCACGGGAGGCCGAAGTCCTTGAGGCCAGCGTCCACCTGCATCATGTCATATGAAGGGTATATTGGGTGCACGTGGCAGGCACCCCTAGGGGTTACGGCGTACTGTATGCCCAGCAGCTTTGACTCAACCCTTGGGTCGTGGGCCGGGAATTCAAGGCCCTTGACGTGGTTGACTAGCTCCTCAGCGCCCTTACCTATAGCCTTAGCGGCCCTGTAGCTGCCCTCTGCCAGTACGTTGCCAAACCCTCTCCTGTAAGCTATCATCTCAACTAGCTTCACGTGAGTCTCAGGGTCGTTCCACTTCAGCTCAATGCCGCCTGTTTCGTCCTTCGTTATAAGCCCCTTCTGGTAGGCCTCCACAGCCCACGCTATCGTGTGGCCAAGTGATATCGAGTCAAGGCCATAGTTGTTGGCCAGGTAGTTGATCCTTATTATGGCCTCCATGTTATCTATCATGTTCATGGGCCCATTCATGTCGGTGGTCTCGTACTCTGGGCCCTCGTTAGGGGGCGTGGCAAACGGGCCCGCGGCCACGTAGCTGTACCTGCTGCAACCTATGACGCACGAGTGGCAGGCCCTCCTCTTTATCATGTAGTTCCTCTCGAGCGCCTCGTGAGAGACCTTGTCGGCAGACTCAAAGTAGCCCGTCTCGAAGTTAGCCGTGGGGAGGGCGCCGGCTGCGTTAAGGCCCAGGAGACCTCCAATGGTGCCGTGTTGCCCCATCGCCCTCTGGCCTGGGTCGGCCTTTATCCCGGCCTGGGCCTCTAGGGCGGCTGCCATAAATTCCTCTGGGTTATAGACGTCTATCCCCTCACCGCCGGCCGCCACTATCGCCTTAAGTTTCTTTGACCCCATTACTGCGCCTCCGCCCGTCCTCCCAGCGGCCCTGTCGTAGTCATTCATTATAGCGGCATACCTGACTATGTTCTCCCCAGCGGGGCCTATGGCTACCACCGAGGCGTCATGCGCGCCGGTGTCCTCCCTCAGGGCGTCCGTGACCTCGTGAACAGTCATGCCCCAGTACCTCTTGGCGCTCCTTATCTCAGCCCTGCCGCCCTCCATGTAGAGGTAGACCGGCTCAGGCGACCTGCCCCTGATCACTATGAGGTCGAAGCCGCTGTACTTCATCCAGGCCCCGAACTTGCCCCCTGACCTGGTCTCCCCCCAGCCGCCAGTCATGGGTGCCTTGAAGGCCCAGTATATGTTGCCGCTCCCCGGCGCCAGGGTCCCCGTGAAGGGACCGGCCGTAGCTATCAAAATGTTATCAGGTGACAGCGGGTCAACGCCGGGCTGCAGCTCGTCCCAGAGGATCCTCGCGGCATAGCCGAGGCCTCCCATGTACATCTTGACATAGTCAAGCCTAAGCTCCTCGACGCTGGTCTTCCCTGCGGTAAGGTCAACCCTGAGAACCCTGCCCTTGTAACCGTACCACTTCAAACCGAGGTCCCAGTTATGTGGGTACCCTGCAGGTATAAGTCGCTATGCCAATTTTTGTAAGGACTGCTTAACCCTGGCCCCTCCTCGCAGTGAAGGGCGAGGCCTTCGGTTGTAAGCGCATTAACTCCTCCCCTGCACCTACAGCTGGGAGAGGCCTTGGAAGTCTACTTCGTGAAGGGCATGTCTAACTCCTACATAACAAGCGACGGGGTTCTCATAGACGCTGGCGTCAAGTTAAACGACGTCGTTAAGGTCGCGGAGCAACACGGAATAAAGATAAGGTACCTCTTCATAACGCACTACCACGTTGATCACACCAGGTACGCCGCTGACATCGCCAAGGCCCTTGGCTGCGCAGTAGTGGTGCCGGAGCTGGACTCCGACGTGGTGGAGGGCAGATCAAGGCCTCCAGGGGGCCTGGCAGGCCTCCTCCACTCCCTAATGCGTGTGAAGCCTGTTAAGGCTGACGTGAAGGTTAAGGATGGTGACGAGGTGGAGGGATACAGGGCCTTGGCAGCCCCTGGCCACACGCCTGGCAGCACGGCTTATGTGAAGGAAGGAGCTATGTTCAGCGGCGACGCCGTGCTCAGCTCAAATGGGAGGCCTGTGTTGCCTCCAAAAAGGTATAACTTTGACCAACATAGGGCTGAGGAGAGCTTCAGAAAGCTCCTAGACCTAAAGCCTAAGGTTATATACCCCGGTCATGGGACGCCTATAAAGTTCATGCCCTAAAGCTTAAAGAATAGCCATAGGCCATTTGGCCTAGGTCGCCCCGAATAGTGAAGCGCCGTTATAATGGTTTAGAGGATGGAACCGCTTTGATTAAAACCTGCGGCTCCTTCTGCCCCCGAAGCCTCCCCTAGCTCCGAAGCCTCCCCTGGGCCGGGACTCCTCAACCACCTTGTCGGAGAGATTGTTGGAGGTGTTCACGTTCTCTATTTGAACGTCGGACTCCCTCATAGTGCCCTCCCTGCCAAGGTTCAGCCTCATGTGGCCCTTGAAGGTACCCACGAAGCCGTTCCTTACACTTATCACAGCGCCAGGCCTTACGGCCTCTATGTTCTTGTCCCATAGCGTCATGACTATGCTCCCAGTCTCGTCGCCTACCAGGGCGTCCGCAACCCTGTGAGTCATGCCATCCCTTCCGCTCACGCTCCTTGGCTCCTCAACCTTGACAACCTTCACTGTGAGGCTGTCAACGTTGATGCCAGGAGCCAGGTCCTTAACCTGCACTCCTTATTACCGCATAGCTGGTTCTTCAGGGGGTTTTAAACTAAGATGAAGGATTAGCGCGAGTACCTGTTCTTTATAAAGAGATATTCGATAACCTGCAAGTGGTGTGTCTACATCAAAGCCTCTGTCTCTCTTTTTAGCAATGGGCGACCCTTCTGACACTGAGGACTTCATAAGGTAGCTATTGCATATCACCACGTCTTCAATGACGGGGTAGGTTGCCAATTAATCACGGCATGGACAAAAGCTTAAGATCTTATGCTAGGGGGCAAACCTTTCTTTATTTTATCTATACAACGTATCCCGGCGCGCAAAACTTTAATTTGCCCCCTTTGACGCCTCACATTGAGGGCCCGTAGTCTAGATTGGTTAGGACGCCGCCCTCACACGGCGGAGGTCGCCGGTTCAAGTCCGGCCGGGCCCACTACCTTGCCTATCAACTCTTTGCTAGCGACAATCCATGTCGTAGTGCTTAAGAGCACGTCTAGGCTAATAACGTCAGCTCCTAGCCCTTGGCTAGCCTGTAGAGGTAAATAAATAAGCCGGGGGAGCCTTAAGATGCGGGGATGAAGAGGGTCTCATTCAGGCTAACTGATGGCCGAAGCGCTCTTCACCGACCCTCATGCCATGTTCTCAAGCTCCCTGAACATGTAGGCTGAGCCCCCCAGGAGGAGGCCAGCTATTACATATGTGTAGCCGAAGCCTATCCTGTTCGCCAGGAAGCCTGAGGCCAGGGAGCCGGCGAAGAAAGCTGAGCCTGTCAAGGTGCTGTAGAGCCCAAGGCCCCTTCCCTCGCTCGAGCCCTTGAGGACCTCAAACACCATGATGTTTGACGCGGTGTAAAACGTCGCAAAGGCTATGCCCGCGGCCAGAGGATAGAGCGTCAGCCCCGTGCCCAGCAGGTAGGCCTGGGAGCCCGCCAGCCTCGTGGCTACCCCTATGCCTATGTAGGAGGCCCCCCTGGTCAGGAGTGCCCTGAAGCTGGCCCTCGCGTTGTTCCCTGAGCTCGAGATCAACCTGGGCGCCAGCTGGTAGCCCAGCGCCTGCGCCGCCATCCCAGCAGATATGACCACAAAGACCTCGGTGCTGCTGAGCCCCAGCGCTCTCAGCCCATATGGGTAAAGGGTGTTAAATATGCCGGACGATACGTAGAAGACTGTTATGGCAAGGAAGAGCGTGGGGATGTAAGCCGCTGGGCTCCTCCCCAGCTTTAGGAGCCTCAGGGGCTTGAAGGTGCTCCTGGTCGGTAGCCTAAGGAAAAACATCGGCACGACCCTGAGCCTCACCAGGAACCCCTCAATGACGTGGAGCAACGACTCCCTCTCAAACCGCACTGCTGACCTGGGTACTGCCCGGAGGGACCAAGCCACGGAGGCCGCCGTCACGGCTGCCATTATCTCGTCCAGAGCTCTCGCGCGCAGGAACCCTGAGAGCGCGGCGGCACCTACGTCGCCTGCAAGGTAACCTACTGATGAGAGCATGTTGTACCTCGAGTACGCTGAGCTCCACCTCGGCTTCTCTATGGTGTCCATTATAAGGACGCTGACAGCCATACCAACGGCTGAAGAGAAGAGGGAGGCTGAGGCGTAGTACGCGGCCACCTGGGCCGTTGAGCTGGCGAAGGAGAGTGCCAGCAACGATAAGAAGGTGCCCAGGAGGCCAGCCAACAGAACTCGCTTCCTGTCATACCTGTCGAGCGCAAAGCCCCACAGTATTGAGGCCAGTATTGAGGCCGCAGTGCCAGCGGACATTGCATAGCTGACGCCAACAGCCCCTCCCCTGAGGTCATAGATCTCAAGCGTCACCAGGGTCGAGAGGGGACCCATTGCTATGTTGAACGGTATCAGCGACGCCATCCAGTCCTTGGAGTTCAAGTCCCTCCCGTCACATATGTGCTGGCCCTCTTTAAAGCGCTGGCGAGGTGTGACCTCAGGGGAGCTCTGTGGGCAGCGTAATTGATGACCTTAGGGACTACGTATCGGACCTAACAGCCCAAGTGGAGAGCGCCCTCGTCAACGCAAAGCTTGACGTTGAGACCCTCAGGAGGTTCACGCTGAACGAGCTCTACATAGCACCCTACGACTACAGGGCGCTCTCGCTCTTCGTACCCAAGGCGTCAGCCGATGATGAGGTGGACTTCGTCAGCGGCCTCCTAGAAGGAGGGCCTAGGTGGACGCGTAACCTAAGGCACCTTGCGGAGGAGCTAAAGGTAACCTACAGGCCTGAGCTGGTGAGCCCCGAGGCCGTGGGCTACACTCACTTCCTCACCTGGCTTGGCATTAACGGCAACCTTGGCGACCTGGCGGTCTTCGTCGGAGTCAACTTCAGGTCGTTCTGCGTCAACACATCTAGGCTCGCGAACCTGGCGGAGGACCTCGGAGTCAGGTCGGCGAGCTTCCTAAGGTGCAAGGGCGTCAACGATGAGAGGGAGAGGCTGATCGATGCCATAGCTGAGAGATATGCGAACGATCTAAGCATGTATAGGCACGTCGCGAGACAGGCTCAGTACTACGAGCTAGCCTTCTGGAGGCATGTCGCAGGGCTGCGCTGACAACAGATCCAACCATCAGTATAGTTAATACCAGGCTATTAAAAGCATTTATTAAAAAGAGCATCTTATTTAGTCTAACATCTTTTAAACTCAGGGAGCTAGAGCACGCAGAGGGATCAAAAATGCCCTGCAAGACCAAGAGTGCTAAGAAGCAGAAGGAGCAGGGCCAGAGCTGAGGCACGTTTGCCCTTTATCAATCATAGCATTGCATTATTTTCATATGCTCTAGGATGGGGGATAAGACCATATAATATCGTCGTCATTTTATTAGACGTGAACCTTAAGACGCGCGGAGCTGTGCTATACGTAAAAACTGCCTTGGGCGTCTCTCTGTAGGACCACCATGGATCTCAGCGAAATAATGACAAGGTTGGCTGAGGTGGCCAAGTCCGTCCCCGTGCACTACAGGGACGGCCTCCTGGGCTCTATGACCACGCAGCCGCACCCTATAGCTAAGGTTGCCTTTGACATGTTTCAGAACCTTAATGCTAATGATCTGGACCTCTACGAGCCTATCAGGGAGCTCGAGCAGGAGGCCATAGAGGAGCTGGGCAGCTACGTGGGCTGCAGTGGCTGCAGGGGCTACATAACCAGCGGCGGCAGCGAGTCAAACTTAGCGGCCCTCTACCTCGCAAGGGAGCACGGCCTTGAGAGCGTCTACTACACGGCCGCCGCACACCACTCCGTAGCGAAGGCCGCCAGGCTACTGAGGATGAAGGCGATAAGCGTCGGCATGAAATCATACAAAATGGACGTCGACTCCCTTCGCTCCCTTTGTAGGGTGAACGGCCCAGGGGTCGTAGTGGTAACTGTCGGCACTACGTCGATGGGCCTCATAGACCCGGTTGAGGAGGTCTCTGAGGCCGCGGGGGAGTGCGGCTCCATCGTACACGTAGATGCCGCCCTTGGAGGTCTCGTGGCCCCGTTCATATACCCGGGGAGAAGGTTTGGCTTTGAGAACAGCTCGGTAATGAGTGTCACCCTTGACCCCCACAAGCTGGGCCTGGCACCTCTCCCTGCCGGAGGGCTCATAGTCAGGGATGAGGGCTGGCTGAGGCCCCTTTACTTTGAGGCCAACTACTACCCTGCTGGGGTCCAGCTGGGCCTCCTTGGCACCAGGAGCGCGGGACCCATAGCTGCCACGTGGGCCATAACCAAGTACATGGGCAGGGAGGGCTACGCGGCGCAGGCGAGGGAGCTCATGAACAGGACCCAGCGCCTAGTTAAGGGCGTTAAGGGGCTCGGCCTTAAGATGCCCGCTGAGCCCGAGGTACCCGTAGTCTGCATCGAGAGGGATGACGATGTGAGCCTCCTCAGGGCCCTCAAGTCAAGGGGGCTCTACGCCTACAGGTGCGGCCTCGTCAGCGGGCTAAGGGTTGTAGTCATGCCGCACGTAACAGATAAGCTGATAGATAAGTTCATAAGGGCCCTCGGAGAGCTTACGCGCTCTAGCTAGGCCCTTGCACCTTCCGTGGCTGTTTCAATTTTTCATATAGGTATAGAGTGTCATTGCAACCAACGCCTACAGGAGGTATGTGACCGAGTACTCAAGGTGTGAGGCCCCCGGAGTAACCCTGAGCGCCCCCAGGCCCTATGGGACCCCGAGCGGGGCGCGGGGGAACAGGGGGTGAGGTGATGACTGTAAAACAGTGAACCCATGTAGGAGCTGAACCCCTCTCCAGGCCTGGCAGTCACATGGGCATTGATATTAGGCCCCTGTCTATCAGCGCGTCTATCTTCTGCCTGACGGTGCCGATTATCTCCCTGGCCCTCTCCAGCTCCTCCCTGTAGGTGGTCGTCCTCCTGGCGACCCCCTCCTCAACAGCTTTAACTGCTATGGCAGCAGCAACCCTCGGG
>Ga0080003_1000746_pt1 | contig 19939 bp, 20 predicted proteins | sample JossMetagenome_FD_69206 | JGI IMG/M metagenome (GOLD analysis project Ga0080003, IMG submission 69206) | Hot spring microbial communities from Joseph's Coat, Yellowstone National Park, USA - JC2_E (SPADES assembly) (version 2) | ecosystem: Environmental > Aquatic > Thermal springs > Hot (42-90C)...
CGGGCCGGGCCCCTCAGCCTTGCCCCCTTCCTCCCCCAAAACCCCCCGCAACCCCCCACACCTACCGAGAAGCCCCGAGCCACAAAACGTCCTCCTACACGCAAGCGGGCTTAGACCCCCCTTTCCCTTTGCGTGCTGATAAGCAGGAGGTCGGGCACAGGGGCTGAAAGCGCTGGGCCTGGGGCAGTGCCAGACCTGTAGCTATGCCAGTCAACTCAAGTATGCCGACCTGATGGTGGAAGGGCGTCTGCTGCTGTGGGCGAGCGATAAAGGGAACCCACCCTTAGTCGGCAATTGGCGCGGGAGTGGGTAGGAGCATGGCTCAAGGAGCGCTTGTTGACCGAACTTTCTGCTGCATCTTGATCCAGCCCCCTAAACTTAGACACTTTTACCCTGCCTCCCGTGTGACAACCTGCGTGCTTTGCCGCAGCGCCGTTCCAGCTTGAGGACTCAAAGATCCCTCTTCTGGAAGAGGAAGATCGCGATGCCAAGGATGGCGAGCAGGTACGTGAGGCTCCAGAGGAGCAGATGGGGTGAGGGGGGATTTTGCCCGATGAACGGGTTGATTCCCTGCACGCCGAGGGCTTTTTGGCGGTCTAAGAAACTTGGATCTTGCAGATAATAAGAGGCTCCTCGCCAAAGAGCATTGGTGGGAAAAAGATAGCGGCTGATCTGCCCTAAGCGGACAAGAAGAGGCGTGGCCGTAGCCCGTCCGATTGCTTCGGCGATTCCCCCTGCCCAAGCGAGTCCGTAGAGGAGCAGAAAGAGGACTGCATTGGGCAAGGTTCCTAAAGAGGTGCTCCCCATCAGGGTAAAGGTAACCAAGAACGCTACGCTCAGCAGCATGAGCCCAAGAGCAGCGAGGGAGGCGGGGGGAAGGTAACCCGTGAGCCGATACTCCCCAATGATCAACCCCCCACCCAGGAGCACGATGAAGCCCAACGTCAAGACGAGAAGGCCGAGCCAACGCCCAAGAAGCAGGGCGGAGCGGGAGATGGGCTTGGTGACCAGGGTGAGGAGAGTGCCTGCCTCGAGCTCGCCGGAGAGGCTCCCGGCGGCACCCAAAACCGCAATGAGGCTACCCAGAAAGCTCACCATGTAAAGCCCACTCACGCTGAAGAACATCCAGATGAAACGTGTGGCAGGAGGGGCGTTGATGCCGAGGCTGGCGTCGCGGCGTTCAAAGGCGGCTTCCTGAAGGTGGATTCCGAAAAGGAACAGCCCTAGGAAGAGGAGACCGAGAAGGCCGATGAGAAGAACCAGACGGCGTCGGAGGGCTTCTTGAAGCGTAAAGCGAGCGATCACAATCACGAGGCTTCCTCGATGAGCTGAACGAAGAGATCTTCTAGATGTGCTCTGGGAGTGAGCTGATAGAGCTGGCTGCCAGCTGCGAGTACCCGCTGGGCAATTTCAGGAAGACGTTCCCGAGAGGAGAGCCGGAGGATGAGCCGCTCTCCTTCCTGAACCAAGTGCCCAAGTTGGCTCAGCGAGGTTGTGAGTTCAGGGCTTAGAGGGCGAGCGAGGATCTCAACCTCTAAAGCCCCCAGCTCATCCATCCTGCCTTGTTGAAGGAGTCGACCACGGTGAAGGATGGCGATCCGGTCGCAAGTTTGTTCGACTTCAGAGAGCAGGTGAGAATTGAGGAGCACCGTGGTTCCTTCCTCGCGCAATCGCTTCAAAAGCTCCCGAACCTCCTTGCGCCCTAGAGGATCCAGCGCGCTCGTCGGCTCATCGAGGAGGAGCAGGCGAGGTTGATGGAGGATCGCCTGAGCTAGGCCGATACGTTGCTGCATTCCCTTTGAGTAACTCTGGATCCGACGTTGCTCATGGCCAAGGAGGCCGACCCGCTCGAGGACTTCGGGGATCCTTGTTTTGAGAAGCTCGGAAGAAAGCCCGTAGAGGTTGCCGTGAAAGCGGAGGAGCTCTGCTCCGGTCATCCACTCGTGGAAGCGAAAGAGCTCAGGCAGATAGCCCACCTGGCGCCGTACGTCCACATCTTGAGGGGAACGCCCAAAGATCCGCACCTCACCCCGAGTGGGGTAAGCGAGCCCTAGGAGGAGACGAATCGTTGTAGTTTTTCCTGCCCCGTTGGGCCCCAGAAAGCCAAAGATCTCGCCTTCTTCCACGCTGAGATGGAGATCCTCGAGGGCCAATTTGCTCCGATAGCGTTTGGTGAGCCCTTGGGTTTCGATGGCTTTCACATTGATCACGCAAACCTGAAGAACGCTCGCCTCATCTTATCAAGCGGTCAACGGCTTTACGCCTAGGCCCCCTGTGGCATAACTTAAAGCATGAAGCCGACCCAAGCCTTGCACGATCTTGGTCAGAGTCTCTGGCTTGATAACATTACCCGAGACCTTCTCGACTCCGGTACATTGGCGCATTACATCGAGGAGCTGTCAGTAACCGGTCTGACCTCTAATCCAACGATCTTCGATGCAGCGATCAAAGGAAGCTCGAGCTATGACGCCTCGATTCGACACGCTGGGGATATAGCTCCTGAAGAGATCTTCTTTCAACTCGCCCTTGAAGATCTAACTCGGGCTGCGGATCTTTTTGCTCCTATCCACCGGACTACGTCTGGTCAGGATGGCTATGTCTCCCTGGAGGTCTCACCCCTTTTGGCCTACGATCCCGAAGGGACGCTCGCTCAAGCCCGTACCCTCTTTGAGCGAGCCCAGCGGCCTAATTTTCTGATCAAGATTCCAGGAACTCCTCAAGGTTTGAAGGCGATCGAAGAGGCAATTGCCGCTGGAATTCCAGTCAACGTTACCTTGTTGTTTTCTTGGGAGCAGTACCGAGCTGCCGCTGAGGCCTACCTGAGGGGGCTTGAACGGCGCCGAGCTCAGGGACTGAGCCTCAAAGTTCCCTCGGTGGCTTCGCTCTTCGTGAGTCGTTGGGATCGAGCGGTTGCCCAGCGAGTTCCCGAAGAGCTGCAGAACCGCTTGGGCATCGCGGTGGCCCAGCAGGCCTATCGGGTCTATCGGGAGCTTCTGGCCTCCGAGCGCTGGCAGGCTTTGGCCCGGGCTGGTGCGCTTCCTCAGCGCCTTCTGTGGGCGAGCACAGGGACGAAAGATCCCAAGGCTTCCGATGTGCTCTATGTGGAGGCCTTGGTGGCACCGGAGACCATCAACACGATGCCAGAGGCCACCCTGTTGGCCTTTGCTGATCACGGGAAAGTGGGGGCGCCACTCCCAGCCGATGGGGGATCTTCCCTGGCCGTGCTCCAGCGCTTTGCTGAGCTCGGCGTTGAGGTCGAAAAGCTGGCTGAGCAACTGCAAATCGAGGGAGCCCAGGCATTTGTCCAATCCTGGAATGAGCTGCTGGCTCAGATCGAGGCTCGCCGAAGCCGCCTAGCGAGAACCTGATCCGCTCTGAACGGGAAGAGAGGGAAGCTTGGGGACAGCTGGGGGCGCTGGCTTTGCTCCTCCGCTGACCCAGAGATAGCTCTGCTGCAGAAGAGCGAGATCGTCCGCGAGGGTCTTTCCAGGAAACCCGGGAACGGGACCTTGGCCAGTTGCTTGAGCGAGTTTGATCAGGTCGGGGAAGCCATAGGTCCCGGAGGTCTTGGTGCGCTGGAGCGTGGGGCTATCGGGATAGGCCTTCCAGTTTTGGTCGTAGAAGATGACGATGGGATTCACTTGGGGCAACGTGGAGGTCTGGGGGCTCAGGGTGATTTGAAACAGCTCTTGATCCTTGCGGGGAGGCCCTTGGAACGCTCCATCCAGGTCGAGAGCGGAGGTCTTAGGGTTATAGCGAATGACATACAAAAGTCCTGGGGCTGCTTTAAAGGTGGTGAGCTCAGGGGTCAGTTTGGGAAGCACGAAGCGCGCCTGGAAGGCTCTGAAGAGTTGTCCTCCCTGGGTCCGAACGGCGAGGATGAAGGGGCTTGAGATGGCTGTGCGGGGAAGAATGAGCTGGAGTGAAGGAGGGGGAGGGGTGAGGACTTGGAGCGTGAGGTTTTGCTCCTGGGTCGACAGCCCTGCATCCTCAGCTCCTAGAGTGAGGGTGAAGTTGCCGAGCTGGAGAGGAGTGCCTTGAATCCCAGTTGCGGTGGCGCTGAGTCCTTGGGGCAAGCGCCCTCCCAGGCTGAAGCTGTACGGTCGGATGCCCCCCTCAGCGATGAAGTTGACCTGGTAGGGCTGCCCTAGGTAGGCCGGAGGAAGGCTCGTCGTCAGGAGTCGGAACGGTTCTCCGGGCCCTCCTTGATCGGTGCTACAGGCGACCAGCACCAAGGCTAAAAGAAGCCAAGCGCGGTGCATAGACCGAGTGTAGCCGACGCTTTGGAAGATTTGCTGAGATGATCGTGTTAGAGTGGACCGTGATGATTCGTCCGGACCGCTGGATCCGAGAACGGGCCCGCCAGGGGATGATCGAGCCTTTTGAAGAGCGATTGGTACGCGAAGGTGTGATCAGCTATGGCCTTTCCAGTTTCGGCTACGATCTGAGGGCGGCTCGAGAGTGGAGGATCTTTACGAATCTCTTCAACACTGTGGTCGACCCAAAGAACTTCGACCCCAGGAGTTTTGTGGAGTATGAGGGGGACGAGGTCATCATTCCTCCCAATTCGTTCGCCCTAGCTCGCTCTTTGGAGTACATTCGGATGCCCGATGATGTCCTCGCTATCGCAGTCGGCAAGAGCACGTATGCCCGCTGTGGAATCGTCGCTAACGTGACCCCCATCGAGCCGGGATGGGAAGGGCACGTGACCCTCGAGTTTTCCAACACCACCCCCCTTCCCGCTAAACTCTACGCTGGCGAGGGAGTCGTGCAACTCATTTTCTTTCAGGGAGAACGCCCTGAGATCACGTACCGAGAACGACAAGGTAAGTACCAGGGTCAGCGTGGAGTGACGCTACCAAAGCTTTAGGCTTGGTCAGTGCCGATAGCGCACGGCGTGGACTTTTTCGAGAAGCACCAGGCCTTCGCCCATCATCTCGTTGAGGAGGGGGAGGAACTGATTGATTCGCTCTTCCCGGTCGGCGATCTCAATGAGGATGGGTAAATCCTGGGAGAGCTGGAGTAAGCGGCTTGAGTGAAGAACAGAGTGGTGGCCGAAGCCCATGATTCCCTTAAAGACGCTGGCTCCAGCGAGTCCCCGTTGACGGGCTGATTGGACCAGCGCCTCATAGAGGGGTCGGCCCTGCCAGCGGTCGTTTTCTCCAACAAAGATTCTTAAGAGCCAGATCTCTTCCAAAGTCATGGGTGTCCTCCGATGAGGGGGGTGACGAACAGCGCGATGAGGAAGGCTAAAAAGATGTAGAGGGTATAGAGGGTGACGTAGCCGATCTGTAAGCGGCTGGCCCACCGGCTCAAGCTTCTCAAATGACGGTCTAACGATGGATACAATCGCTCCTCGAACCAATCTCTGAGCTCAACGCGATATCGGCCTTCCTTGAGATGCCAGCGAGGCCGATAGAACAAGGCAAATGTCCTCTGGAGTGAAGTTGTATAGCCAGTCCCGCTCACTTGAAGACCCTCTCGCTGAGAGTTGGCCCCATTCCAGAATGGCACTGCTCGCCGAGGTTGATGTTTGCTGAAGCGGTGAATCACGAGAGTAGCGATGACGAGAAAGATAGCCAGAACGGTTGAAGACATCGTGGAGAAGCTTGCGTGGACGGGGTGGATTTGAAGGTTTGCGGGGGCAATCTGCTGAGCTAGGTGCTCAAGGTGGAACCCTTGGCCAAGCTCAGGGAAGATCCAGAAGGTCAGCAAGCCTAAGGCCAGCACCAAGGCGCTGCTTAAGAAGAGGCTGAGCCTTCCAATGCCTGGTTCGGGAGGTAGGGGAGGACGAGGAGTGCGGGGCTGGCCGAGAAAGCCGACCCCCAACGCCTTGGTGGTCGCGACCAACAGCGCAGCGCTCAGAAGAGCGAAGAGAGCTCCGGCGAGGGCAAGGAGAAGCCGTTCGGCGAGAGCGGGAAGCTTATAGCCTTGGAAGAGGAGCTGAAAGATCAGCCACTCGCTCACAAACCCAGCAAGGGGAGGGAGGCCTCCAAGGCTGAGAAGCCCGACCGAGGCTCCTAAGGTGGTCCAAGGCCAGCGGCCAAAACCCCCCAGCCGGTCGAGTGAAGTCGCTTGGGTTGCCGATTCAACGAGCCCGGCAGCTTGAAAGGCAAGGGCTTTCGCAAGGCTCTGGTGGAGGGCGAGATAGACTGCGAGGAGCAGCCCAAAATTCGCGAGCTGAGGATGGCCACCCAGCCGAAAGAGCTGACTCGCTCCCAGCACCAAGACGAGGCTTCCTCCTTGCTCAAGGGTGGAGAAAGCCAAGAGGCGTTTGAGGTCTGGTTCCGCCAGACCCCTGAGAGCCCCATAGACGGCACTCAAAAGGCCCCAGAGGAGGAGGATCCAACCCGTTGCCAGGGTGGGGGTGAAGATGGCCTCAAAGCGGAGCAGCCCATAGACGGCGACCATCCAGAGCGCTCCGGAGTAGAGAGCTCCTCCGCTTGCGCGAGTTTTGCGATAGAGCTCAGGATACCAAACCCCTAGGGGCAGCAAGCCAAGCTTGGCACCAAAGCCGACCAAGAAGAGGAGGAAGAGAGCAGGGTGATGTGGGGGATGGCTCAGGAGATCAGCCAGCGATGACGAAGGGAGCAAGGCCCAGCCGATGAGCAACGCAATTCCCCCTACTTCGAGAAAGCTGGCCATGCGGCTGGCTGCTCGGGTGCGCAGTCCGCTCAGCGCATAGCTGGTCAGCGCCAGGCTCTCCCAGCCGAGGAGAAAGGTCCCCGCAGTCCCGGCTAAAAGGGTGAGGATTGAGCCAGCCAGGAGCAGCGGGAGGAGGCCCCGTTCGCCGCGCCGTTGGGGCTCTGTGAGGCTATAGAGGTAGATGGGGAACGAGAGGCCGCATAGGCCTAAAAAGAGTCGGCTCAGAGCATCAAGGTAAAGCCCCAACGTCAAAGGGCCCAACGACCACAACGACTCTTCCTGTGGAGGAGCCGAAAGGTGGCCGAGTTCTCCGAGCAGTATAAGGCTTGCCCCAAAGGCCAGAAGGCTGCTGAGGGGTTGTTTGGGTTGCCAGAGGCCTAAGAGCGCGGCGACCAGGAGGAGGCCGAGTGAAGCCAGAGCCAGACTCATCGTCCCTCCTTGAGCTGAAGGAGTCCTTTGAGAAGGGCAAGGGGGCTTGGGGGGGATCCAGGGATCGCTAAGTCGACCGGTAGGTAGGCTCCGACTCCATGAGGAGCGAAGAGACTGCCGGAGATCGCATCGGTGCCGAAAGCGACCACCCAGCGAGGAGCGGGCATCGCCGCATAGGTTTCCAGGAGCGCCTCTCGCAGCTCTTCGAGGACCGGACCGGTAACGAGGAGGACGTCTGCATGGCGCGGCGTGGGGGTGAAAAAGATCCCAAGCCGACCTACATCGTAAGGGGGGCTCTGGAGTTGGATCAGTTCGCTTTCTTCGCCCCCGTCGCTGCCCCCGTCGAAGTGGAGCAGGTGAAGGGAACGGCGAAATGGGGAGGGAAGGGGGCCCTTGGCCTCGATGGGAGGAAAGCCAACCTCCATGCGATAGCCTTCGGGATCGAGTTGAGCGCATAGACCGCAGGCCAGGCAGCGGGAAGCGAGGAGGCTCCCATCTTCTTGTAGGGCCTGGGTGGGGCAAAATGACCGTGCGGGGCTTGGGCCTGAGCGAAGCGCCTGAGGCCAGAGGAGGCCGAGTTCTTGTGGGGTGGGCGGGGCTTGCGGATAGCGGGTGGTTGCCCGACCATACCTTGTCCATCGAATCCAGCGCAGCACAGAATCCTCCTAGCGGTCCCAGGATGACTGAAGGGCATGGAAGCTGACCTGGGTGATGAGATAGTCCATTTGGCTAGGTGCGAGAGTGAGGGTGGAAGCAAAGGCGGGCCAGAGGAGAGCTGAGGCGGGGCGTAGCGACCAGCGAAGCTGTCCATGTTGGGCCTGGACGAAGGCTAAGGTCTCTCCCCGCGGCCCCTCAGCAAAGCCAAAGCCATGGCCGTGCGCTGGTCGGGGAGGGGGAGGATTGAGCGTCGGTCCTAGCTGGTCATCGAGCTCCTCTAGACCACGGCGAACGAGCTCGAAGCTCACCATCAGCTCCTCGATTCGGATCTGGGCACGGGCAAGTGCATCTCCTGCCTCGCGCCAAGGAACTCCTAGTCCAAGCTGAGGATAAAGGCCGTATCCAGGCTGGAGGCGGATGTCCTGGCTGAGGCCGGAGGCCCGGGCGGTAGGACCGACCACCCCGAAGGCCTGGGCTGCTCTGCGCTCGAGGACTCCAGTGCCTTCCAAGCGATCGATGAAGAGCTCATCATTCAAAAGATCCTCAGCTAATTCCTTGGATCGGTGGGCCAGGGTCTCGAACCTTTTGAGCCACTCCGCTTGAGGAGGAGCGAGGTCTTGGCTTAACCCCCCAACTGCGAGCCAGCCTCGCAAGAAGCGCGAGCCGGTGAGGAGAAAGTTAAGCCTTTGAGCCTCCTCCTTGAGTGTGAATCCGCGAGCAGCAGCCATGCGAAGAGTGGTGCTTTGGGCTTGCTGAGCGAGAAAGTCCAGATGGTTGTAGATGCGCTCTAGCTCGGCGAGAATCAGGCGGCCTATCTGCGCGCGGGGAGGCACTTCAAGCCCGAGCAAATCCTCTGCTGCCTGCACAATAGCGAGCGTGTCGGCGATCGAGCTCATCGCTGCTAAGCGCTCAGCGACTCGAGGCAACTCCAGCCAGGATGCTTGGGCGAGGCGATGCTCGACCTTACGGCGTTTACGGAAAGGGTGCAGCTCGAGTCTGAGGATGAGCTCTCCTCCACTGATCAGCCGGTGCTCGATTGCCTCGGCAACGGTCTCTCGGACGGGCCCATAGGGAATCGTGAAGGCCGCCGGAGAGCGCTCCAAGCTAGGAGGAGGGGCGAGAGGTGTTTGAAAAGGTACCTTGAAGAGCTCCTCAGCTTCCCATTCTGGCCACCACAGGCCTGGCCACAGAGCGCCGAGTCGGGGCAGAGGAGGCCTGAGGCTTAGGGGACGGTATTCCTCTCCTTCCCAAAGGATATAGAGACTCTCCTGAGGATCAGGGACCAGCTGGGCGACGCGGATCTGAGCCCGGAGGAGGCGCTCGTGAAGGGATTCAGTGAGCATGAAGACCTCGGAGCAGGAGCTGCAAGGGTAAGGGGGTCATCAGCGAGAGCCATACGAGGAGCCCGAGGCCCAGGACCAGGGGAACCAAGCTTGTCCAGGGGGCCTCGTGTTCGCGCGGCGGAGGGCTGCTCTTAGGAAAGAGGAGCTGACTCCAGCGGCCGATAAAGAGAAGAAAGACGATCAGCAGGAGCAGAGCGAGTAGGGCTCCCAACCAGGGGCTTTGGTAGAAGGCGCGTTGGAGGATGCCAAACTCGCTGGGGAAAAGGTTGAGCGGCGGGGCTCCTGTAATGGCCCACCCGCCGAGGAGGAGGCTAATGCCGGTAATAGGCATGCGGAAGAGCACCCCGGAAGCCTCGCTCAGGGTCTCTCCGAGGCGATGCACAAGATTGCCGGCGGCCAAGAAGAGGCTGGACTTGACCACCGTATGGTTGATCATCTGCAGAAAAGCCAGATAAGGCGCCGAAAGGCCTAGGGCCAGCGTGATGAGCCCCATGTGTTCGATGCTGGAGTAGGCCAGCAGCCTCTTGGTCTTGCGCTGGACGCCAAGACTTAGGGCGGCTACTGCAAGGCTAAGGAGTCCGAACAGGAGCAGGGTCTGGTCAGGCCAGTGGGCTCCTAGGCTTGCCCGGGCAATTTGCCAGAAACGCACCAAGCCGAGGAGCGCGGTGTTGAGGAGTGCCCCTGAAAGCATCGCGCTGATTGGCGAGGGAGCCACGCTGTGAGCGTCAGGAAGCCAGGTGTGCATGGGAACCAAGCCCACTTTGGTGCCGTAACCCAAGGTAGCCAGAAAGAAGGCCAGGAGCACCCAAGGTCGGTGGAGCGAGGCGGCGTTTCGGAGCAGGAGAGGCCAGCTCAGGTGGCCTCTGGCAGCGTAGAGGAAGAGGGTAGCCAAGAAGGCTAGCGAGACCCCCACGCTGACCACGACGACGTACTTCCATGCTCCTTCGAGGGCTTCCGGAGACTCCTCGAAGGCGACCAGAAGCGCTGAGCTCAAGGTAGTGAGCTCGATGAGCCCCCAGTACAGGGCGAGGTTGGCCAGGAGGGGAGTAGCGAGCATCGAGAGGCCGAAGAAGCCCCAGAGGATCCAATAACGCCGCGCAATTTGGGGGGGAGCGTTGAGCTCGTCGAGGTATGCCTTCCCCTGCCAAGCGGATTGGAAGATCAGAAAGGCGACGCTGAGGAGGACCAGAGCTCCGAAGCCGTCCAAGTACAGCGCACCGCCTGCTAGGGTCAGGGGTCCTTGCAGGGTAAGGCGGGCGAGGTCCAGGCTAAGAGCAAGCACACCTGATCCAAAGATGAGTGCACTCGGGAAGAGGCTGGCAGAGGGAAGCCACAAGGCGGCTGGGAGGTAGAGCAGGGGAAGCAGCAGAAGGCCGATCATCCGCGAAGCTCCCGAAGATGGTGAGTTAGAAGATTTTGAAGCCGTTCGGCGAGAACCTGGATTAAGAGGCGAAGGACAACGCTCAGGACGAGAAGATCGAGAAGCACCACGCCCTCGAAGAGAAAAGGAAATGTCGGGGCGATGGCGAGGGCGAGGAGAAAGATCCCATTTTCGATCGTGAAGATGCCCAAGGCTTGAGGAAAGGCCTCGGGGCGGCTAGAGGTGAGGAAAAAGCCCAGCAGAACGAGGCCAAAGCCGGCCGATCCGGTGATCTGGGTGGCGGGGTTGGGCCCGAGGAGCTGGAAGCTAAGGTAGACTGCGATCATGAGCAGCGCGGCTCCTAAGACGATGGAGCTCGGAATGCTGAGCCAAAGTTGCTCGCGTCGGGAGGGAAGAGCCTGAGCGGCTTGCCTGAGGAGGTGAGGGATCCAAAGTCCCCGAACTCCCACAGTGAGGAGGGCAATCAGGTAAAGGCTGGGTTCATGGAGCATCGCAGCCAGTAGGCCGGCAAAGAGAGCCAAAGCCCAGGACTGCACCTGATAAGCCAGGAGCTGACTCAGAAAGAAGCGAGTCCCCAGAAGCCAAAAAGTGCTCAGTAGGAAGCAGGCAGCTGCACATTCGCTGATCAAGATCACCGGAGACCTCCGAGCTGGGCAGCGGCGATGGTTACGATGGCAAGGAGCAAGGCAAGGGAGAAATACTCAGGGTATCGGTAGTAGCGCAGCCGAGCCAGGCTGACCTCGATCAGGGCGATGAGGCCGCCAAGAGCGAGGGTCTTAGCCAGCAGACTGCTCAACGCCTCGAGGAACCCCAACAAGCTGAATTGGTTGGCCATGCCCCATGGGGCGACAAAGACGTTGAGCAAGATCACCATGAGGAGGAACTGCTTGGCCATCCCGCTCCATCTGAGGAGGAGGGCATCTCGTCCTGTGTATTCGAGAACCCTAGCCTCCTCGATCATGCTCACTTCTGCTCCACCGCTATGGTTTTCGATGGGGAGTCGACCGGTATCGACTAGAAAGATTAAGAAGAAGGCGACCACGGCGAGCAGATGGGCTGGGTCGAGGTAGCTGATCCAGCTCTGCCGATATGCTGCGCCGGCCACGTAGGGATAGGTGGCGTGGGCAAAAAGGGCCACCGCGATCAGGACGAGGATCAAAGCGGGCTCTACGAGCACGTTGAGAAAGCCGCTGCGCCAGGCGCCGATTCCTCCATAACTGTTACCTGTCTCCAGACCTGCCAAAGTGATGACGGTACTGGATAGCGCAAACAGCATCCCTCCCGCGACCATATCTCCCATCCACCCCAGCGGCAGAGGGAAGGTCGTCAAGATGGGAATGAGGGTTGCGATCGCGATCATCGTCGCCAGACTGAGAGGTGGCGCGAGCTGGTAGAAGATTCCTGCCGAGCCGGGAAGAAGGAGCTCTTTGTGGCCAAGCTTGTAGAGATCGTAGTAGGGTTGGAACGGAGAGACCCCCTGACGCCCCTCCAGGCGGGCGACCAACCAGGCGATCCACCCCTCGAGGAGTGGGGCGTAGAGAAGCATTGAGAGGATTTGAAGACCTTGCCAGAACAATGCATCCATGCATCCTCCTTGGAGGGGAGGAGCAATTAAAAAAGCTCCTACCCCATGGGGTAGGAGCCATCGGCCTTATCAGGCGGTTATGGCGGACTCCATCGCCTTAAGAGAGGAGTTTAACCTGGCCCTGGTCCGTCGTCAAGCCCTAAGACCCAAAGCGGTCTCCAAGAGTTCGCGGACCCGCTCAGGTTGAGCTCTTCCTTGGCTGAGTCGCATGACCTGGCCAAGAAGGGCGTTGAGGGCTTGATGCTTGCCCCCTCGAATCTGCTCGACGATCGAAGGGTTATTTTGAAGGACCTCGGCGACGAGAGCGCGAAGAGCTTCAGGGTCAACTACAGTGCTGAGCCCTCGGGTACGGACCAGCTCCTTGGGGCTTGCTCCTCCCATCACCTCAGGGAGCAGCTCTTTGGCCACCCGACTGGTGATCTCGCCTCGTTCCTGAAGGCCGGCGAGCTCTGCGAGGTGGTGGGGAAGCAGGCGGCTTTCTTTAAGGGAAAGCTCTCGCTGATTGAGATAGCCCAAGACATCGCTACCCAGCCAGTTGGCTACGGCTTGCGGGCTTGCCTCTTGGGCATTGAGAGCCTCATCAAAGAATCGGGCTAACTCGAAATGGTACGCGATGAGCTCCGCGTCGTAAGGGCGCACTCCGAGCGCTTGATAGCGAGCGGCTCGCTCTGCGGGTAGCTCAGGTAGGGCAGCTCGAATTTCCTGGATCCAATCAGCCCCAAGGACCACCGGAGGGAGATCGGGCTCTGGAAAATAACGATAATCGGCTTCTTCCTCCTTGAGCCGCATGGGGTAGGTCTTTCCCGAACCCTCGTCGAACCCTAAGGTTGCTTGCTCGATCTTGCGTCCCTGGCGCAATAACTCGGTTTGCCTCCGGATCTCGTACTCTAAAGCCCGCTGGACGCTGCGAAACGAGTTGAGGTTCTTGATCTCCACCTTCGTGCCCAGAGGCTCTCCAGGTCGATGGAGTGAGACGTTGACATCAGCCCGGAGCTTACCTTCTTCAGGGCTGGCTTCGCTGATCTCCAAGCTTTGAGCGATCGCTTGGATGTGCTGAAGAAACAGGCGAGCTTGCTCGGGGCTCGTGAGGTCAGGCTCGGTGACAAGCTCGATGAGCGGGACCCCGGCTCGGTTGAGATCGATGAGAGCGTAGGGGGATCCCGGTGGATGGATGCTCTTCCCGGCATCTTCCTCTAGGTGGAGCCTCCGGATGCGCACCCGACCCCCCACGTCAAGAGATCCCCCGCGTCCGAGTGGAAGCTGATACTGGGAGATCTGATAGTTTTTGGGCATATCGGGGTAAAAATAATTCTTCCGGTCGAAGCGAAGCTCGTGGGCGACCTCGCAGTGGAGCGCCAAGGCGAGGCGGATGGCGAATTCTACAGCTTGGCGGTTGGGGACCGGAAGAGAACCGGGCAATCCAAGGCAAACTGGGCAGATATGGCGGTTAGGTTCTGCGCCAAACGTGTCAGCCTGGCAGCCGCAGAACATCTTGGTTCGCGTGTTGAGCTGCAGGTGGATTTCCAGGCCGATCGTCGCTTCCCACATAGGTTGAAGGGCCGGGTTTCGCCCGGCCCAGCCGTTCAGCGGAGTTCGACCTTAGCTCCGGCGTCCTCGAGCTGCTTCTTGATCTTCTCGGCCTCTTCCTTGGAAATACCTGCCTTGATCACCCCACCCTGCTCGGTCAGATCCTTGGCCTCTTTAAGGCCGAGTCCGGTAATGGCCCGTACCTCCTTGATCACGTTGAGCTTGTTAGCCCCTGCCTCCTTAAGAACGACATCAAACTCGGTCTTCTCCTCTACAGCGGGAGCGGCAGCGGTAGGAGCTGCGGCGGCAACGGCCACGGGAGCCGCGGCAGTGACCCCCCAAGCTTCTTTGAGTTCGTCGATGAGAGCCTTGAGTTCAAGTACGGTGGCGTTTGACAGTTGTTCCTTGATCGCAGCGATATCCAAAGGCATAGCTTCCTCCCTAGTTCGTGGATTGTTGCCCCACGTAGGCATCGAGAATTCCTACCAGCTCCTGGCTCACCCCACTGAGCACCTGAAGCAGCTGGCTCAAAGGGGCCTCTAGGACGCCAACCAACTCGGCCCTGAGCTCATCCCGGCTGGGAAGCTCGGCCAACGTTTCGGCTTCCCGGAGGCTGAGCAGCTTACGAGAAAGCACTCCCCCCTTGAGGCGAGGAATCCCCTTCTCGTTGCCCCGAGCAAATTCCTTGAGGGCCTTGGCGGTCACTGAGGGATCAGCACCGAAGACAAGGGCTGAGGGACCCTTAAGTTCGGGTTGAGGGATGTTGAGATCCTGAAGCGCTCGCTCGATAAGCGTATTCTTGGCTACAACGAACCGGGCGCCGCGCTCTTTTAAAAGCTGACGTAGGGTCCCTTCGGCCTTCGCATCGAGCCCCTGGTAGTCCACTAAAAGGAAGGTGTCGACCCCTTCAAGCGAAGACTCTAGAGTTTCAAGCAACCGACGGTTTCGTTCGCTGGGCACAGGTCTCCTTAGACAACAACAAGAGAACCCCGGCCAGGGTACCGGGTCTGCTGAGTTATCGAGCCGCTTTCCCTGCAAAGCGCCTCGGCGAGATGTTTAAAGCCCATAGGCTCCTCGCGGTCTCCGGCGTGGATGCCGAGCATCCTAGCGGGGTGCAGCAACCCCTTGGGCTAGCTTAGCATATCCCCGCTCGTTTTCAAGAACTCCTGTACTGACTTCCCCCCTTGCACTCGAACATAGTGCGGGCATGGGCTGAACTCGGATCAACGCAGGCGAGACTTTGAGGAAAAGAGGGGAACCCCTCCAGCAAGAAGGAGGTTCCCCAGCTGATCGCTTGGCAAACAGGGAAGAGGCCTCTTGCGCCTGCGGGGCAAGGTGCGTTGGGCCTTCGAGCTGCTGGTGCGGGTTGAAGGTGTGAGGAACGAAAACCCCACCTGGGGGGCGCTGACCCACTCAGTGTGCGGAAGGCGGGCTCTACACGCCGAGCGCGCGGTGGGCCGCATGGGCGCATCGAGCGGGTGGCCAGCTTTCTGGCCCGGGCGAGGAGGGGGCAATCCACATGGGGGGCGCACAGACCCTACGCCCAGCGGAAACCTCAGGACGATGAGGTCCCATCCGGGGAAGCGAGTTTATGTGGTGGTTGAGGAGGCCCGCCAACACTAGATTGGTGCCTCGGAGAAGCTCAATGGTCGCGTGGAGCGAACGCAACGGACCTCGGCCGAAGATCCCACATGGCCTTTGAAGTTCTCGGCTCCAATGCAAGAGGAGTCGGCCCCCCAGTCTTAGAGGCTGTCGTAAAAGTTTTCCATGGGCGGCTATGCGGTCCTGGCCAGCCGCTTCACCAACAAGCGTAGCATGCCCAAGTACACCCAAGCTTCGCTTACTCCAGGGCTAGCTTCATAGTCCTTGGCAAGCCGCTGGTTCCGCCCAAGCCAGGCAAAGGTCCGCTCCACCACCCACCGCTTGGGTAAAGGCTTGAACCCACCCTCCCGCGGAATCTCCGGCACCTCCTCTCCCTCCCGCACCCAGACCCCTCGCACCCCCGCGTAGGGACGGGCCACCACCTCAAGCTCCAGCCCCAGGGAAGAAGCCAGCCCCTTGAGGCCCCGGTACCCCCAGTCCACAAAGAGCTTCCGCACCCGCGGCCACAAGGAAAAGTCCATCCCCAGGAGCAAGGCCTCCCCACCCCACCTGTCGTGCTCGTTGGCGGGGTGGGGAGGCCTTCAGCAAGCGGCCCCCCGTGTCCATCAGGATCTGGCGTTTTCTCCCCTTGACCTTTTTGGCCCCGTCGTTGCCCCGGGGCCCCCTTTTTCCGTGGTCCTCACAGACTGACTGTCCATGACCAGGGCGCTCGGGGAGGCGTGTCGCCCCTCCCGCTCCCGGTCCCGGCGAGCCAGGGCCTGGACGGCCTTCTCCCAAATGCCTTCCTTCTGCCACTTGCGGAAGTAGTGGTAGACGGTGGACCAGTGGGGCAAATCATGAGGCATGGCCCGCCATTTGATGCCGTTCTCCAGGAGGTAAAGAATGGCATTCACTATTTCCCTCCTCGGCACCTTGGTGGGGTGGCCGCCGGGCTTGGGGGCAGGGATCAAGGGCTCCAGGAGGGCCCACTCCGCATCGCTGAGGTCGCTGGGGTAAGATCGCCTAAGAGCCACCCTCCGAGCATACCAAACTTTTACGACAGCCTCTAAGAAGGTTTGTGCCGACTTGCTCAGGTTGTGAAAGCCAGCTGTTTGCACGCGTCGATCTGGTTGCTGCCCCGCAGGGCTCAGATGGCTTCTGGAGCCAATACCCCCTCAGTAATAGATGCCCCGACCAAACCAAAGTCCAAATCCCAGGGCGATCGCATCAGCGATCCAGGGCCCGATGGTGGGAGGCAAAGCCCCCGAGAAAGCCATGACCTTGCCGATCGCAGTCAGCAGATAATAGCCCAAGGTTAGGACTAGAGCAGCGGCTAGAGCGTGGCTCTGGCTATGGGTCTTACGGATTGCGAGGGGGAAGGCCATGATCAGAATGACGAAACTTGCCACGTCGAGAGCCAAGTCGGCGTGGAAGTGGGTTGCGGCTTCTAAGTACTCTTGGGGACCAAGTTTACGGTGAAGCTGGTTCCACCAGTAGGAAAGAGAGTGGGGATTTTCGAACCCCCCTCCCGCATAGAAACTGATGAGCTGCTTCTGATTGAGGGGGAGCTGAACGTTTAAAAACTGCCCAGGAGCCCCGATGTCTTGGGCAACAATGAACTTCTGAAGGTGTTGCGCAGCTTGGTCGAGTTGGGTAAAGCTCGGGAAGGGCAGTTGGTCAAAGTTCAAAGTAAAGACGCGGAAATTTCTCAGCCTCAGCTCATATCCGGAGAGCCAACCCTGCTGGGCTAAGATCACAGTTTCTTGGCTGCCTTTCCAGGTTTCCAACCGGACACCCAGCATTGCGTGATCGGCGAACTGATATCCGTTGAAGTAGAGATGATAAGGGCCTACGGCGAGGTCTTCGTGAGCGAGCCGGTAAAGACCGTTGCCGTGAGTGGCGAGCTCGTTCCACCAAATCGTCGCAACCTCTTGGTCAGCTTGAGGTACGAGCTGTTCGTTGAGATAGAAGGAAAGACCGACCAAGAGGAGGGCAAACAACAAAATGCCTTGACCAAGGCGAAGCGGTGACAAGCCGCTTGCCTGCATGACGAGGAGCTCATTATCGCGTGCAAGCTTTCCAAAGCCCAAAAGGATGCCTAACAGGAGAGCGACCGGAAGAGTTTGGGCAACGGCAAAGGGAATTTGATAGATCAGCCACTTGAGAATGCCTCCCAGGGGCAGGCCGACTAGGTACTGGGCCCTTGGGAGGAGATTAGAGAGCAAGACGAGCCCAACATAAAGAAACAATCCGAAGAGGAAGGGGGGGAACGTTTCACGGAAGATGTAGCGGTCGATGCGTTTCATGTAGCTATCTCAGCGTGAGCCCAAAGATGAAATTCCCTCCTGCTCCAGTCGCTCCGTAAGGGCGAGGAACCAAAACGTCTTCGTAGCCTAAGCTCCAGATGAAACAACAATCGGCATAGTTCGCGACAAGACCCCATCGGCTCAACCTATGACCAAGGAGATCATACCCTAAGCTAGGGGCTAGGCTGAGGCCACCTGCACACTGAAGGGGGTTTGGTTGGAATCCGAAGCGCAATTCCGCCCAGCTCAAGACCCCTTGGCTCCAATCGAGGTAAGCTTGGGTTTGAACTGTTCCTGGAGCGAGAGTCCAATCGTAGCTGGCTTGACCCTGAAAGAGCTGTTGGACTGTTGTTCCCGGTCCACTGGACGAAAAGAAGGTATAGCTCCCGGTCAGATGAAGGCGACCTAAACTGAGACTTCCAGAGAGGATGCTCTGGGCTGGATGCCGTTCGAATTCAAAGAGGCTTGGGCGGTTTTCGCTACCTAGAGCGTAGCTTAGGCTCAAGGGACCGTCGCTCAGAGTCAGATTGAACCCGTAAGCCAAATACGTAGGGTAGTCGTTATACGCTGTCAGCACGGCGTAAGGATTCTCCGATAACTGGACATTTTGCTGGGCGAGGTGGATGCTTTGAGTGAGCTGGCTGCCGAGAAACACTCCCAAGCTGAGTCCCTGTACGTTCGTCGATTCGCTGGGCAGGCTGGGAGCCTCCTCGGCTGCCCGTGCGAACGGGGTGAGTGTCACGCTGTTCCAGGACCACGAGTGCTCTAGGAGGGCGGAGAAGAGACCACCGCCTCCGCTCATGGAGACATCCCCGTTTTGAACCTGGAAGCTTCCGCTGATGCCGGAAGGAGCCAGGGTAAGGCTGAAGCCTCCGCTTGCCGCACCCTGAACACCTGAGATGCCCAAGTTGAGGGTAGGATTGAAGCCTCCTAGGCCACTTCCGTAAAAGGTTAAGCTCACGGGGAAGGTACCCAGATCAGCCCCGGTCCCAGGTATGGGAAAATTGGCCAGCCCTAGGCTTAACCCCTGGTTATAGCCGATCACTAAAGGTGAGGCAATTTGGCCGTTCTGCATGAGGCCCGGGATAGTTCCCGTGCGGGTATCGACTTTGACCTCCTCGATCTGCCCAAAGACCAAGCGATACAGGCCAATTTGGGTTTGGTTGAGGATCAGCTGACCCGTTTGGACGTCGAACTGAGCGGACTGGGAGAGGAAGCGGAGATTGCTGCCGCAGGTGCAGGTGGTGAGAAGGATCCCTTGAGCGGTAAAGATCCCGTTCTGTACGGTTCCTGTGCGGGCCCGGATGCGATAGTGAGGGGTGATGGCCTCCAGCTGATCGAGTGTGATGAGGCCGGTCTCTTGGTTATCGCTGAGCTGCTGGGCCTGGATGATCAATCCAGGGCTTTCGAAACAGGCTCCTTGGCTCAACACCGCAATGGTCCCGTTGTAGCTAATAGCTCCCCCTCCGGCAATCCCTTCGGGAGTCTCCAGCGTGTAGGCCTGGTCCTGACAGGAGGAGGCCAAGCCCCACGACAGCAAGGCAAAACCTAGTAGGATGAGCCATCGGGCGGGGACCATTTAAAGCTGCTGGCTGTAAGCCTCCATTTGATGGAGGAGCGCTGGGGGAACCTGAGAGGTAAGGAGAAACTTTCCGCCTTCAAACGTGATGAGAAGAAGGCTATTCGCTCGATTGCCTCGAGCGACCTCAGCCCCCTGGCGATAGATGAAAGGACCGATGAGGAGAACGTGATGGTGGTTGGTGTCGATCACGGCACTCTCAGCCTGAATAGAGGGTTTTTTGGAGATAATCTTTCCTTTAAGGACTACGTATCCTTGTTTGAGGAACGCAAGCCCTTCTTGGGCTTGGATGCTTGGGAAATCTTTGGAGGAATAGACGAGGTCGCGCATGCGAAGTTCCTGACTGGCTACCTGGTACTTCATGAATGCAGCCTGGAATAGAGCTTTCGGGCCCTTCATGGTCGCCTGTTGGGCCTCGAAAAAGCTCCCCTGTTTGTAGCTGATATAGGGAGCTTGCAGAATCAGGTGATCTGTGGCGTCGATCAGCGTGCCCCCTTGGGGGAGCGTCGTCACGCCTGTGAGGGGGTTGAAATCTTGGTTCCCCTTGGGCTGCACGGTAAACCCAGCAAATTGGGCTCCAAGGAGCACAAAGGCGAAGAAGGGGAGCAAACGTTTCATGTCCCTCACTCTACTGGATGCCAATGGGGAATATCTGAAGACTCCCTAGAAGAAGCTTCAGTCGTAAGGATCGGAGTGTGAGCGACCGAGACCATCGCTCATGGTCGATTCCTTCAGTTTGGGCGGATCGACAGGTTACCCCGTACAGCTTGGGGTCTAAGCTATTCCGTGACGACTCCCCGCTCTGAAGAGCGGGGCTTCTCGGTTCATGGGACGGCTGCTGCCGCATCCACTCCCGAAGGCCCCGTCCAGGCCTTTGCCAGGATGTTCTGCGCTGCCGCCACATCC
>Ga0080003_1000747_pt1 | contig 19923 bp, 15 predicted proteins | sample JossMetagenome_FD_69206 | JGI IMG/M metagenome (GOLD analysis project Ga0080003, IMG submission 69206) | Hot spring microbial communities from Joseph's Coat, Yellowstone National Park, USA - JC2_E (SPADES assembly) (version 2) | ecosystem: Environmental > Aquatic > Thermal springs > Hot (42-90C)...
ATGCATTAATAATGAGACGGTAAATGCGAATTATTATACCCAGTACTACTTTACTGAGTTGGCAAGTCCTTCCGGCGCAGGGTCTGTAAGCCCGGGAAGCGGATGGTACAACGCCTCACATGTTCTTACCATTTCAGAGGCGCCTAATGCAAATTACCTGTTCCAGGACTGGACATGCTCGGGCACAGGGTGCTACTCCGGCACACTTTCAAGCACCACGGTCACACTTAACAACCCGATCAGCGAAACAGCCAACTTCCTCGCTCTTGTTTCCTCGACTTCAGTATCATCAACCTCCGTTTCCTCGACTTCAGTATCCTCTACTTCAGTTTCATCAACTTCGGTCTCCTCAACTACCTTGCTTTCTACCTCAGTCTCTTCAACCTCAGTTTCCTCAACCACAACCTACCAATCCTCATCTTCTGTCTTCTCAACCACAACCTATCAATCCTCAACCACCCTATACTCAACCACAACCTACCAATCCTCAACTTCTGTCTTCTCAACCACAACCTACCAATCCTCAACTTCTGTCTTCTCAACTACAACCTATATTATATACTATTCAACTTCCATATCCTCTTCAACCTCTGTATCCTCAACTTCTGTCTCCTCAACCACCGTATCAGTTTCCTCAACCACAACCTACCAATCCTCAACCACAACCTCTGTCTCTTCTACAACCACAATTTCTTATTGCTCGTGCAACTCCTGTATGTCCGCATATCTTACTTGCTCATGTCCGTCAACCTGTGCCATCCTTGCAGCACCTGGCAGTTGCTCTTCGGGCTATGTCGAGTGTGTTGCTTCGGTTTCCTCAACCACAACCTATCAATCCTCAACCTCCCTTTCAACCTCCCTTTCAACCTCCCTTTCAACCTCCCTTTCAACCTCGGTATCCTCAACCTCTGTCTCTTCTACAACCACAATTTCCTATTGCTCATGCAACTCCTGTATGAATAGCTTCACATACACTCATTGCACATGTCCGTCAACCTGTTCCTACGAGATATCTGACAGTTGCTCTTCGGGCTATGTCAAGTGTGTTGCTTCGGTTTACTCAACTTCCATATCCTCTTCAACCTCTGTCTCATCTACAACAACAATACTTTACTGCACCGGCGGAGATTATTGGTCGTCTGACTCAAATTGCGGTACTCTTTGTGTTGTGTTAGACGAGTGCTATGATGAAGTCGCTTGCTCCACTGGTGACATTATCTATACTTGTGTAAGGGATTCTGCCTCGACATGCTCGCCGTCTGGCTGCGTCTGGGCATGCCCGCCGTCTGGCTGCGTAGTATGATGATAAAATGAAGAAAAGTATAGCGATCGGAATACTTGCTCTTGTAATACTGGTCCTGTTCATAGGCGGAGTTTATATATTGCTGGGTCACAGTCGTTCTGCCTCCACCACGTCGCCTTCTAGCCTACCCACCACAGTACCTTCACACGTATTGCTGCCATATCCTCCAGGCAGTATAGGCAATTTCACATATGCTCTCACCACCCCTTTTCCTATAAATGTTACCCCTTCTATTTCTCATGGGTATATGGCCGGGGACATGTATACATATACATACTCTCAAAACGTCATGATTTTGCGTTTTCTTGCATACAACAGCACCGGCGCGGCTTTTAACTCTTACAAGACTTACAAGAATATAACAACCAATACGCTTCTTACCAGTACAGCTATTTCCCTAACATCTCTTCCCGTCAACTATTCTGGAGTAAAGATATCCCAAGCAGGCACTGTTATGTATTCGATTTCAGGATTGTACATGGCCAATGTTCTGACTGCTACTCTGATGCAGCCAAGCAACAGTTCTATGACTACATCAAATGCCACGTCATTCCTATTAAACGCACTGCAGCAGCTTATAAAGTCACCAACATAGCAAAGCGCAGCTGCGATATTGTAATTCTAACATGTACAGCTCTTTTACGCTGGTAAAGAATGCGTGCCTGCACTGTTTAAAAATGTTTTTCGCGCAGGCAGTAGCGTGATTACGTGAAGATAGTTATACCTTGCAATCTTTCGAAGGAACTTGTGCCGCTAGACATGGCTGACCTCCTTTTGGTCTTTTTCAAGTCAAATTCATTTTTTGTCATGCCCGCATGTGACTTGCCGTTGCGCTTTCTAACTGTGGCAGTATAAGACCTAATACGCCTTGAGGTGTACATACTAACAGACAAATTTAGTATGCGCTAAAAGAATTTATACCTTTTTAGAAAATTAAGCCAGGCACTCTTTGTTTATTGGTTTGTGATAGCGTCCGCTAGGTAGCTTTGAACAAAGCAAAAAAAGTCGGAGAAGAGGCTTACAAAGTCAGGCTTTAGTAACGGTATGTTCGCAGATCGCCGAAGCTCTCTGCATGTGCACCCGTCCTATCAAAGTCGTCTATTACGACCGCCCTAGTGCCTCGTTTCGGGTATGGCTTCGCCCTTAGATGCTTTCAGGGCTTATCCTTTTGGCGCGTGGCTACCCGGCAATGCATTCACAACCGGTACACTAGAGGCGCCGATCCAATGTTCCTCTCGTACTAATCGGACCTTATCCTCTGGCACTGACACTCCCAGTAGATATTACCGTACTGCCTCACGGCGTACTGAACTCAGCTCATGTAGGTTTTTAATGGGCGAGCAGCCCAACCCTTGGTGGCTTATGCACCACCAGGATAACCTAAGCCCATATCGATGTATCAAACCGCCAGGTCGATGTGAACTCTCACCGGCGACGAATCGGTTACCTCCAGAGTAACTTGTTTGACAGCTTGGAGCCCCATTAAAAGAGCTACCAACGTTCGTTAAGCCCCTCTTTCGAGTCTGCATGCCACGCTTTTCGGCATACAGTCAGCCCTGCATTTACCTTTTAGCTTACCGCTTGTTTCCCAAACAAGCTAAGCAGAGCATTGGTCACTTTCGTTTCCTTATCGAAAGCAACCGTCCAGTCTAACTACCCACCTGCAGCTGTCCTATCGCTAGTTAGCTGCGAGGCAGGCCAAGAGTGGTGTTACATTGTCGCTCCGCCAGCGCCGCAGCGCTGGCATCGACGCTCCCACTTACGCTATGCGTGGCCTGTATCACAACAACTACAGGATGTAGTAAAGCTTCATGGAGACTTCATTTCCCACTGAGAGATCGCGGCATATTCACCGCGCAGTAAGTTCACCGGATTCAAGGTTGGGACAGTGGGGCAATCGTTACGCCCTTCATGCAAGTCACCTATTAAGTGACGAGGTATTACGCTACCTCAAGAGAGTCAGAGTTACTCCCGCTCTTTGCCAGCGCTTATCCCCTTTGAAACGGGTGTTCACGTACTGGCGGTGAGCAGGCGTCACCCACTATTCTAGGCGTTTCCGCTTTGCAGTGAGTTGTGTTTTTGATAAACAGTCGTTGCCCCCTTGTCAATGATATCTGCATATCCCATACGCAGACATGACTTCTCGATAACTTACGTCACTATTTTGCCGATTTCCCTAACCTCAATTATTCCGGCACACCTCGGCTTTTTAGGCCAGCACCACCTGTACTGGTTCTAGGTACGGACTACCATGATCAATTGCAGATTCCATTTTCACTGGCCCAGGAACTCAGCCAAAGTTCATTTAGCTGCTTCTCCTCATAACGAGACTCCGCAGCCGTTTGCACGTTCTTTCTGGCCTATCCCCAGACGTCTGAAATCTGCCTTGTGTTGCCACGCTTACATGGTAGGGGCTGGAATATTAACCAGCTACCCTTTTGCTGCAGTGTTATTAGCATGCAGCTTAGGACCGCCTAACCCTCCGCTGAAAAGCGTATGCGAAGGAAACCGTGTGCTTTAGGTGTATGGGATTCTCACCCATATTTGATATTACTAATACCAGGATTTTCTCAACGGTACGGTTCATGCGTCCTTTCGGACACACTTCTTGCCATACCGCACGCCCTCTTACCCGTGCTTTCGCACGCTGGGGTCTCGGTACCTAGTTTAGCCCCGTATATCTTCGGCAATGAATGCCTCAACTGGTACGCTATTACGCGTTTTTTAAAGGGTGGCCGCTTCTGAGCCTACCTCCCAGCTGTCTAAGGCAAACACCTCCTTTGATACACTTAACTAGGATTTGGGGACCTTAGCCCCAGTCTCTGTCTTTGCAGTCTCGCGGAACTAGCTTACCCAATCCCGCCGACTCCCGGGGTCTACGCAGCATATGCATTCGGAGTTTGACGATTGGGAAGGACCTTCCGATCCCGTGCCCAATAATCGGTTGCTCTACCGCATATGCAAGCTCGCCCGAGGCTATCCTAAAGATACTTCAGAGGGGACCCGATATTGCCATGTTCGACAGGTATATCGCCGCTACCCGTAGCTCACCCAACAGGACATGCCATGACAGGATGCGGACCTCCACCAGGCGTTAGCCTAGCTTCGTCCTGGCCACGAGTAGATCACAATGGCTTCGGGTCGTATAAGAGTGACTCAGGCGTTTTCACACCCTGCGCCTCACACCTTGCGGTGCTGCGCGCCCTCGCTTTCGCTGCGCCTTTCGGCTCGCCACTCCTATACACTCCCTGGCTCTTGCTTCAAGAAGAATGATAAGACGCTGCTCCATGCCCCTCGCACCGCACTCTCGAGCGGAAGCTTCAGGGCACTTCATTCCTTTCGCGCCTTACCTGCATGTAACCACCTAGTTTCAGATCTTTTCAATCGCACTCGTGTGCGTTCTTTTTAACTTTCGCTCGCGCTACTTGTTCTCTATCGGTCTATAACCAATATTTAGGGTTGGGATTTAATGCTCCCGTATTCACGCTCCGTACTCAGGGAGCGTTACTCTTTGCAGCTATCTCCACCTCATTCCGCCTACGGGGCTGTCACCCTCTGTAGCCGCTCTTTCCAGAGCGTTCGGCTCATGAGATGGATGAATACCGCTGCACCACATCTCCACACCTTTTGCAAGGCAGGATTCGGTTCGCCCTCTGCGGCTTTCATTCGTATTACTCGCCGCATCGAATATTCTTTCTTCTCCTGCCGGTACTAAGATATTTCAGTTCCCGGCGTATGCGCGCCTTTTGGGCACAATTCGGCAATCCTGGGTTCAGCGTCCGACTTGCGACTACCCCAGGCTTATCGCAGCTTGCCACGGCCTTCATCGCGGTTATAGCCTAGTCATCCTCTAGGTGGCTTAAATTTATGTAAGCCTCTTCTCCTCAAATCCATCGCGCAAAGCACGATTTCACAAACAGCAATTAATCCAATGCATATGAGAGCAATCGCTCTCGGATATGTATTTTCATCAAGCATTTGGCGCTCTCAATACATGATTAGAACTCTACTGAAGAGCACTGGCCATGAAAGCACCGAAAATTATTTGCTGCCAAAGATGTTATAAGACAAAAAGGTATATAAATGTTTGTAGCAAGAGCACATTATACGTCGTGGCAAGCCGAAATCTGTGCGCAGGTAGAGGGCAAAAGGCCTCAGTTTTTCAGTGAGGTTAAACTGATAACATACCAGCTAAGAACTGCATGAAGTCAAAGAGCCTGAGGAAAAATGCGGCTGCGGCTTCTTCGCATCATAGAAACTTTCTCAGCGTGTTTTCTGCGTCATCCCAGTTTACAAGGTTCCACCACGCCGTTATGAAGTCGACCCTCTTGTTCTTGTACTGAAGGTAGTATGCATGCTCGAATTCGTCGACAATGAGCAGAACCGGCATATCTGCTATGTGGTTCATGAAGTGGTTTTCAACTGTTGAGATCTGCAGGTTTCCTGTTTCTTTATCATAGTAGAGTATCGACCAGCCCGTGCCCAGCAGGGAATTCGCCGCGTCTGTAAACGCCTTCTTGAACTTGTCAAAACCGCCATACTGCTTTTCTATCATATCTCCTAGCTTTCCTCCCGGCTTGCTGCCCCCCTTCCCTGTCGGAGCCATGTTGTTCCAGAACATTGTATGGAGCTTATTGCCGTTTACGTTGAATATCAGCGGCCTTATTATTCCTTGCAGATCATAACTGCTTTCGTCCCCCTTCACTATTTTCTCGTAGCGCGTGAGCAGATTGTTCGCCCCGGTCACATAGCCTTTGTGGTGGCCGTTGTAGTGTATGTCAAGCAAGTCCTTGTTTATGTAGGGCTCAAGCGCATCAAGATTGTAAGGCAAAGGCTTAAGCTCGTATTTTTTAAACTCTATTTTTTTATCCACAGCATCTTCTTCCATATCTTTCACCCCAGTGCATCTTAAAACCTAATCTATTTTAACCTTTTGCAAGAGTTTTGACTATTGCTCTACAAAAATATTGTGAAACTCTTCAAAATGCACACTGTTCGCTTTTAGATGCCCTTTTTATTTCTATTCGATTGCAATATTTTATGTTTGAATAACGTGTTGCTATGGTTCTTGCTGCCTCTGAGAAAAATCTGCCTTATATTAGGAAGAGCGGTGAAGCCGCAATAAGCGGCAGAATAAAAAGCACTCCTGACGATTTTGTAGTCGAGGAGATAACGCTTTCTGGAAAGGTGCTCGAATTAGGCAGAGTATACAGCAAGGATATTTTAGGTATAAACGAATCCCAAGACCTCAGCGGCAAGGAAGCCTTTACCGTCTTCGTAATGCAGAAGAGGGGCTGGAATACGGTGCAGGCGCTTAGGTCGATTGCAGAGGCATGCGGCCGCGGCATAAGATCTGTAGGCTTTGCGGGCACAAAGGACCGTATAGCACTCTCAACGCAGCTTTGCAGCATATACGGCGCAGAGCCAGAGGCAGTTGCGGGCGTGCGTATAAAAGACATATCTGTAAACGGGGCGTGGAAGAGCGACAAAGGCGTAAAGTTAGGAGACCTACTCGGCAACAGGTTTACCGTAACTATAAGAGATATAAGCGGATTTGACCAGATAGAAAAGATTAACAGAAGTCTCGGTGGCACCTTCCCTAATTATTACGGACTGCAGAGGTTCGGATATCGGTTCAACAACGTCAGCATAGGCGTGCATATGCTCAAGGGCGAATTCAAAGAAGCTGTAATGACTTACCTTACCGATTCCTCTAACGAGACTAACGAAGAAAACATCGCAGCAAGGCAGCGCCTTTCAAAAGAGTGGGACTTTGCAGAGGCACTTTTCTACTTTCCAAAGAGCATGAAATATGAGCGTTCCATGCTCGGCCATCTGTCCCGTTCGCACGACGATTATGCCGGGGCAATAAGGTCGCTGCCGCGGCAGGTGCAGCTCATGTTCGTACATGCAGTGGAAAGTTATGTGTTCAATGCTTCTTTGGCAAAAAGGGTAGAATCAAAAGAGTTTACTCCCAGAGAGGGCGAGCTTGTATGCAGCAGCAACGCCCTCGGCTTTCCAAACCTTTCAAGCGTGCAAAGGTATAACGGCAAGCAAGGTGGTGAGAGTAACACAGATGGCGAGCTGTTCGTTTTGGGCAATGTGATCGGCTACGACACTCCTGATTCTGCAATAAGCGCATACGAGAAAGAGGTACTCGAGCAGCTTGGCATAACGCCCTACTCATTTAAAGTACGTAAGCTTCCAGGGATAGCAAGCAAAGGCACCCTGCGGCCTCTTTTTGCTCCTTACACCAACTTCGCTGCTGTGCAAGAAGCTGAGGATACTGCAAGGCTGCGGTTCTCATTGCCTTCGGGTTCCTACGCCACAGTTCTTCTTAACGAGTTCATCAACTCCTCCAAGCAATAAAATAAAGCGTAAAGTAACGATTCAATACAAATCTTTGGCTTGCTCAAAAGATCTGGTGCTTGCCGCTTATTATCTCATTCGTGATGTATCCTATATTCTCAAGGTAGTCCTCTGCTATCTCCCTCACCTTCTTGCTCGTGCTGTCAAACTTTTTGCTGTCGCTGCCGTCAAGTATGAGGTTTATGTTAAGATGCTTCGGGTCGTTTATCGGCCTGCCTATCTGTGATACTATGGAAACCGTGCACTCCTTTATATACGGATAGAGCTTGACTGCGTCATTGGCTATCTCTCCCGCAAGCACGTTGTATATCTTTCCTACATGGTTCAGCGGGTTCTTTCCGGCCGCGGCCTCAAGGCTCATGCTCCTGAATGGTGTTATGAGGCCGTTTACCCTGTTGCCCCTTCCTACCTGGCCGTCGTCACCGCTCTCGCAACTTAGGCCCGACTTTGTTATGTATACTTCTTCGTTCTCCTGCGAGTCGCCGTAGTTTATGAATACCTCAACTTCATTATTTGTGAACTTCTTGGAGTAATCGATGATGTCGCCTGCAACTCTCTCCTTGATCTTCTGGTATTCTTCTGCATCATGTATGAACTGTGCCACGAAGGCTATCGCTACAGTCAGCGTTATCTTACTACCTACTCTAACCCCCATTACTTTTATGTCTTCACCCACGGCAGGCACCTTCAGTTTGTAATCTCTGCTGTTAAGCATCTTTTCCGTTTCAAGAGCCAGCCTCTCTGTATCGGTGAGAGGGGCGAAGCCTATGCCGAACGAGGTGTCGTTGGCAAGCGGAACGCTCTTGCTCCTTTTGAATATGCTGTTGAGGTCTGCGGAGCCTTTGAGCACCTTCGATGAGATTCTTACCTCGTTCTCCACATCAAGGAACCTCGTGTGCTCCTTAAGGTAGTCTGCCGCTGCCTTTGTCACTATCTCATCCACAGGCACAGAAGCACCGTTGAACTCCCTCGTTGCCCTGCCTGCGATTATAACCTCTATAGGCTTTGTTATCCTGCCAGAGCCGTACCTTACCTCGGATGTGCCCCCGACTATGAGCCCCTTATCTATATTATGGTGCAGCACCATTCCTGTTTTCTCTATATACTCTTTTGAGAGCTCTACTGCTGCCTTCTCCACTATCCCGTCTATGAGGCTGTCAGGATGGCCTATACCTTTTCTTTCCACGTATTCCACATCCTGCTCGCTAAGCGCCCTATGCGTGCTATTGATAACTGTTATGTTTGAGTTCGGCATGATCTCTACCACATAAATTTAGAAAAAGAGCGCCCTGCAAAGTATATAAGCAGAGTCTGAATACTTTTTTACGATAATAAAAGATTTGTAAATTCGTCTTCTGCCTAACTCGGGCATGCACTCGCATGCGTGCAGCAGAAGCACCCACTTTTTTATCCTTTATTCTCTATACGCTCTATCTCCTCAAGCAGCTGCAGATCTTCATTGCTCAGCGTTGCAGCGAGCTCTCCTCTAAGAAGCTTGAAGTCGGATTCGCTGAGCCTCGTATAAAGCACCTGGTTCTCCTCAATTTGCCTTCCAAAGGTGGGCTCATCCATAGATATTGCAACCATCTCCCCCTTCTTTGCAGACTGCAGCGGCTCGCCCTCATTCTGCACCCCCTTTATTTTACCTATAACTTTGCCCTCGGTATTTATCATGATGCAGTTGGGCCTTATTATACCTGCGAGCACCTTTACGCCGAAGATTGCGGGGTGCGACACCCTAAAGCATGAATTAGGCAGAACCTCTATCTTGCCAGGTAGCGTAACCATCTCCTCTATGCTCTTCATCCTCTCCCTCTTCTTCTCCTCGAGGAAGAGCTTGTAGTCGTCTATCAGCTTGTAGATCACGTTGCCGCTTATTATCCTTACATTACCGTCGCGCGCATTCTCCTCCGCATCCGAATCAACTTTCACGTTGAATGCAATTATTACAGCGCTGAGCGGGTCTGTAGCGTTCATGGCGAATGCAGCGGAGACGTCGTTCTTGGTTACGTTGCCTATTCCTTTCTTGCTTATTCCGAATCCTTCTTCATGGAAGAGTTTTGAGATCGCCTCTATACTGCCTATAGAGTCTGCCTTCAGCAGCACACCCTCTTTGTCGGATTCGAAGACACTGCTTATGTCTCCTTTTATCTCCTCGGCGTATCCCTCTCCTGTCACCTGTACTATCGGGGATCCGGGCATAGCCTCTTCAAGTCCGTTGGCGCTTATCCTTATACCTGCGGCTGCGCTAACCTCCTCAACTCCTACAAACCTGCTTTTCAGGTCGCGTATCTCTGCAAGCGGCGCAGGCTTCAATATAGCCTTTACCTTGGTCGTTGCCACGCCAGAAGGCACCGCAAACGCTATTATATCGTTTACCTTCAGCGTGCCATCATATATTATCACGTCTATGACAGTGCCTAGACCTTTAACTTCCTTCCTTTCGAGTATGCTGCCCTTTGCAGGGCCTTTAACCTCTATGGTAAGGCGTGCTTCAAGGAACTTTTGTGCAAGCCCTGCCACAAGCATAAGCAGCTCCGCTACACCCTCTCCCGTCTTAGCACTGACAGGCACTATCGCTATCTCCTTCTGGAAGTTTTTCACATCGCTGAACAGATTGCTTGAGAACCCGAGCTCGCTGAGCTTTCCTGAAAGCTCGAAGATCCTGTTCGTCAGTTCTTCCTCAACAATGCTGCTCTGCTTTTTTATTGCTTCAGAATACGACATGCTGCCGCTGTTAACCCAGCCTGTTATTAGGTCTATCTTGTTTGCGGCAAGTATGAACGGTGTCTTATAGCTTTTGAGTATCTCTATTGCTTCAACAGTTTGCGGCTCGAAGCCTTTTGATATGTCAACTACCACTATCGCCATGTCAGAGATGCTGCCTCCGCGCCTGCGCAGGCTCGTAAAAGCCTCGTGGCCCGGCGTATCTATGAAGAGCAGGCCGGGTATTGTTATGTTGATGCCCATGCTCTCTATAAGCCTGCCTCCTATCTTCTTTATGACGCTGATCGGCACCTCGCTTGCACCTATGTGCTGCGTTATGCCCCCTGCCTCCTTCGCTGCAATAGCTGTGCTCCTTATCCTGTCGAGTAGCGCGGTCTTGCCATGGTCGACGTGGCCCATCACACTTATTATAGGCTGCCTTATCATCTCGAGCACCAGGATATGATCGCATAGCTGTGTTACAAAATATGCACAGCCAACATTTTTATGGCTTTATTATATTCCCCAAATCCTGCACTTGGAATTAGCTGTTGAAATATGCACAGGTAAAAAATAAGAAGTTGTTCCATTGCACAGAATAGGCATCTGGAGTCAAAATTCATATCGAAGTATTCCACAGCGGAACTGACTTTATGACGAGCCTCTGCTCATCCTCTATACCATATCTTACCGCTATCTTGTTATCGAAAAAAAGAAGCGGAGACGTTGCCCACGATATTTTCTTGCCGTACTCTTTTGCTACCTCAGCGGCATGCTCCTCCTCAAGCAGCGGTATAACTTTGTATGCATCGTCTACAAACACCCACAGCTCCTCCCTGCTATGTGCATATCCATTTTCTAAGAAGCCGCGGCCCAAGTCTACTTTATTATCGTCGCTCTTAACCAGCGATACAACTTTGCCCGTCAGCTCCTGCGGCGCGGCATAGCACACCGGCACCCTCTCGGAGAAGTACACATTGCTGTATATTCTTTCATAGGCTTCCTTCTCAACGTCTATTTTTGAAAGCTCTGGCTTGCCTTTGCGCAGCACCAGTGTAAGCAGCTCTTTATCCTGGTCGCCTCTGATCAGGTCCAACACTCTTGCCTTTGCAGGCATAAAGTTTGCGGTCATTCCCTTCAAACATATATCTTCTTCCCAAAGCTTTAAAATCCTTTTATACAAGTTTCATATACGTCTATCATATTGAAAAGACGCCAACAACGGCACACTACCAACAACATCAACTGCAACTTCTTTTTCTTTTCAAAAATCGTAGGTTTTATAAATTCATGTTTCGTTTTATATTCTGCATCTGATCGCCAAAAATCAGATGCACCCCGGGGACCTGTACGTTAAGAGTAGAGTAAGGAAACTGGAACAGCCAGATATTCGTTGTGCAACACTAAGCAAGGGTTGCAGGGTATGGTATTTCGGCGAGGAGGTGGATGAGAGTAAAGCCGTAATCATAAGCAAGGAAATAAATGACATACTGCTTTATGTCGAAAGGATAGAATTCCTGCTCCCCAAAACCATCGATTCCTATCTCTCTTCTGATTTTCGTACTAAAAGTACTATAGAGCGCTACCTTCAGCTGATAAGTGACAAGGAGAAAAATATACTCTACTCCCTTTACGAGGGCAAGCTGCGAATAAAAGGGGATTTCAGCGCACTTATCACCGCCTCAAATCAGTTCGATGCGGAGCTTCTAAAAAAGATCAAGGAGCGAAACAGCTTGCGCAACACCCTCGTGCACCGCTACTCGGAAGGCGAGAACGACAGAGAAGTGTTTAGGCAGGCGGGCGACCTAAGCGATGTAAGGGCTTTTGCAATACAGGTGCAGCATATTGTAGAAGCAAAGCAGAGTTATATGGATGTGCTGCGCAGCTCAGAAAAAGAGAAAAAGCACGCAAAGCAAAGCCATTAGGTGCGGCCTTTTAGTTGTGATCCGTGTCATGCAGTGCAATACTTCTCCTTTTCTACTCATTCCTCTGCGGGATTTCATCCATGTGCTGATGCAGACAGGTTGCTGTATGAAGTGTTGTACAGAATCTTGAAGATCCGCGTGTCGGAGTTCGCATACACAAGCTTGAGCGAGACCATGCTGTTGTCATATGGGCACTCGGTATAGCCGCACAATGTTGTGAACTTGAATATATTGCTATAAAGCAGCTTCGGCCCGAGTATCTCTGCGCCTGTTATGCTGCTGTTTGCGTAAGAGATCATCAGCGTGAAATTGAGGGTATTGCTTACCGAGGAGTTGAACAGCGAGTATGCATAGCTATTCGAGTTGTAGAAGAGCACATGCTTTATCTCGTAGTAGGGGCCGTTGTTTACATTTATGTACCCTGCCGCAAGGGAGCTTCCATTCTTCAACGGCTCTATAAACACCTTCGCGCCGTAGTAGGGCGGCGTGTTGGAGCCGAATGTGTAGAGCACACTGTTGTTCGCACCGTGCGTTATCGAGGCGCTGGTCAATATGTCAATTCCATACTGCGTGGAATTCTGCACAAGCCCCTCCTGTGCTATGCCTCCTATCTCGTCGAACCAGAAGGTCCTTGCTACGAGGTAATCGGGCTTGCCTATACTGTAGAGGTATTGCGGGTCGTCGCTCGTGTTAAATAGGAACCTTGAGAAATAGTATATGCGCGTGCCGTTCTCTCCAGCCACGCTGTCCATGTAGCTGGTCCTGTTTGCCCACGCTTCTACCACGCTTCCGTCGGGCCAGAGCGTAAGCACTGTTGCATTGCTCGGCGTGTTGTTCTTCATCCAAGCCATCGCCTGCAGGAAGAGCGGGTTTATGCCGTCTGCCTGCGCCGCGGTATAGGACTGGTACCCTGTCATGTATATGTTAAATATCAGCAGCGCGAATATAAAGCCGACATACACCTTGTTGAGGTCGAGCCTTCTCCTTGCTGCACCCCGTATGCCTTCTATAATTATATATGCAAGTATAAGGTTCACTATGATCGCGCTAACCATAATTATGTTTATGTTTGGCGCCCTCATTGCAGGAGAGACCTGTGTTATAGAGAAGTATATTATGAGAAGGTCGAACAGAATCACGAATGCGGCAAGCACCCTGCCGCTTGTGATATGCACCCCTTTCGTAAGCCTGTAGAGCACATAAACCGCATATGCCGCAAAGAGTGCAATAGGCAGCGAGACAAGCGAGTTCCACCTTACTGCTCCAGACTGCAGGTACCCTGTAACGAAGAAGTACGCTATCAGCACAAGGAACGGTTCATTGAGCCCGAGCTTTAGCTTTCCATTGCCCAATCCGAATTCCCTGCCCTTGCTGAGTTTCACCCCAACAAGCAGGAAGAGCAGTGCACCAAGCGGTGCAAAGAAGAGCTGTATGTTGAAGCTGCCGAAAAGGAATGCGAGGCTGGGCCTCTGGAGCTCCTCAGTTGTTACGCCTATCGCGGTGCCTATAACTGCGCTTTTGCTCGCATTTGGATTGTTCAAGACGTTTGTAGGAACTGAAAAGCCGCCCCCGCTTATAATTCCATTGAATGCGGAGCCTATAGTCGCATCAACGCCTACTATAACAATCAGCGCCAGTACTACGAAGAGCACAAGGCGCGAAAGCGGAGTGGCGAGCGGCCTCAGCTTTCTTTTAAGAAGCGCTATGAATATAATATCTCCCGCAAGCAAAGGCACGTACAGTCCTACGAACCCTATGCCAGAGAGTGTTATGCCGCCGTATGCAAGGTGTGCGAATATGTACGCATGCTCAAGAAGAAATGCAAAGCCCAGCGCCAGTGCAAGAACCAGGCTGTTGTGCATAACCTTCTCATCTCCTACTACAAAGCCGTATAGCAAAAGAAGCACAACAGCGAGGAAGTATGTTGCAACCACATACGGCGAGCCGGACCACACCATTATCCCAAAGCTAAGCACTATGCCCGAAAGAGCCGCATAAATATACTGCCTTCTCCTCCTCTCCTCCTTCAGCGCCATGAGCATGAACAGTATCGTCACTATCGCAAACAGGCTTATGAAGCTGTCACCCCTATATACAAGCGCTGCAGTTCTTGCTATGTTGCCGCTGGATATAGCAAGGAAGAGCGCAGCAAGCAGCCCTATGCCCCTGCTGTCGACGAGATACTTGGCAACAAAATAAATCACTATTACCTCCAGCACGCCGAAGAGCACAGGCATAAACCTCATTACCTGCAGTATGCTTACGCCGAACCCGCGCAGTAGGAAGTATCCCGCTACGCTGAACCATGTCGTGCCCGGCTCCTCTCCGCGTGCATTGTGCCAGGGAAAGCCGGAGAGCGGACTGTAGTCCTGTACTATAAAGTGGTGCGCCACAGCGTTTTCAACAGCAGTATAAAAGTAGAACCCGTCAGGCTCAAAGAGCCCCTGGTACTTGAGCATGCCCACGCGCATAAACACTGCGATTATTATTATCACGAGGAAGATTGCAAGGAAGGCGTACCTGTTGTCGAGGAGCTTCTGCAGGTCAAATTTGGGCGATGAGCCAGCGGCGTGCTGCGGAGGCGCGCGCGCCTCAGGCTGCGGGCTTGCAGACGCTGCACCTATATCAGTGGAGCCTGCAGAAGGGGCAGTTGCAGCCGAGCTGCCGCTTTGCACGTTAGAAATTGTAGGTGCATCCTTGTTCTCCCTATCATTTACGCCGATTTTATTCATGAAAGCACAATCATGTCCAATATTTATTATGTAGCAGACTGCATACGCGCTTCTCGTGAGCGGAGTTAAATAATATGGCGGTTGATGCCACACAGCGAAGCAGGTGCTTGCATAAATATTTTGAAGCAAACCCCTGTCAAATTGTGTAGTAGTTCTATAAGGAAACTCGTTTTCTATATTCCTATTTCTTTTTTTCTTTTATTTTTTAACTCCTTTTTTGTATCTACAATTGCAATTCTCTCACTTATCAGGCTCCTGTCGCTTCTGAAAAGTTTGAAACGTTTCGGCTTCATCTCCTTTACCATATAGCTGAATACCGCATCCGGATCAGCCTCCCTGCCGCATGTATATACGTCAAGCGTGGCGTAGGAACCCTCAGGCCACGTGTGCAGTGAGATATGGCTCTCTTCAAGCATGGCTATTATCGAAACTCCACCTTCCAATCCGTTGAGCGGCGGGAATTTCCTCGTTAGCATATCCACAATATGTGCCTTCCCCGCAATCGCTGCCTCCTTTACCGTGCCAGTAAGCCTTTCAAGGTCTGTAAGGTTGGAGTATGGTACACCGTACAGGTTTCCATAGACGTGCTTTCCTATGACGACACTTTCTCCCCTTGACCTGTGTACGGCTGCGGCCGTATCTCCTTCACGCATTTCTTCATGCACTTTTTCATGCACGCCTGTTTGTGGGCTTAGCGTAGTATCTGACATGTTGTTGGACATATTGATCTTACGAGTAGTATTACGTGCATACGCTTAAAAAATTATCCCCAATTTTTTGTGTTTTTCGGGAGTAAAAACCAATAGAGGAAATTGCAAAGTTTGTCGAATACACAAATTTACTTCGGTAAACAATCAGATATTTGAATAAACATACAAAGCAAAGCTGCGGTAGCCGCGCCAGTTTAAAGGTTTGAGAAAATAGTGTATGATACAAAGTGCATGACGTGTGTGCTATAAATGGTCACTATTCTCGCTCATAATGCGGGAAGTTCCATTCCCTTTTTATCCAAAGTGTGAAAGGATAGCCATCCTCCTTTTGCCATCCATCACGAAGCCTTCCGTCCTCTCCGACCATACGCTCATTAAGACTTACAAATGGGGACATATACCACCACACCACCCCATAATCACTGTATTTTTTTGCATTTTCAAAATTCCTTATCATATTTATGGTCTTAGGATCATGTACTATCCTATTACCTCCCTCATCAAATTTAATAACTTCCTTTCCAAACCTGTCCACTTCCGCATCAGGGTTTATCTTATACCCTTTTATGAATATATTTACCTTATTCCCGTTGGGGTATCTTAAAGGTGTTGTAAAAAAGAGCAAATCCCTCTCTCTCCCCCTCACATAAACCCAACCGTTTATCGGTATCTTTATAGATCCAAGTTTGAATATGTTCTTCTCATCATCGTCTATTTTTAATTTGCCTACATCTTCAACAATTTTATTCATGGTGCTTGCATACTCCTCCTCTCTTCTTATTATCTGATCTTCTACCTCCTTTCTTCTAAGCATCTCCTCTATAACTGCTTTTTTGCTATTATAATTCATATTTAAATCTGCCTGCCACCAATCTCTTTCCAGCGGTTTGTTACTCATGCGATTCACCTCATTAATCCTCTTCCGGTACAACGGCTTAACACAATTACATATTATCTCTATTCAGTCCAAGTCAATTCAATATACCCTGCCCTTACTTACTATACTCTTACAATAGCACATGCGCACAATACAGCGCGTGCGCATTATAGTATAATATTGCATCTTTCCTCCTATTTAAATATTTCTTTTTAGCGGCAAAAGATGCGGGCATCGCCAAAGCTTGCTTACAGAAAGCATAGGGAAAAGCCCAATATCCTGTTCATGGTAGATTGTATTATATTGTTGTAGTATATTTAGTAACAAAAACAAGATACGTCAGTTAAAGAATAGTCTAAGTGCAAAGAGGATAACCGCTATGATAGCGGGCGCGGCTTTGTTAGGTGTGGGACTTGCGTTTTCAGGTCCTGTTTCATTCAGCAGTGTGCCGATAATAAGCAACAGCGGCCAGCCGGTAGTTCAGATAGTAGTCGGTTCAGGTGCAAAGCCTGGCGATGGAGTCGCAGCGGCAAACATCGCGGCTGCAAGCACGACATAAAGTTAGCAACTCCTTTCTTTTCTTTTTATTTTTAATTTTTGACTTACGAGGAAAGAATGTGTTAATAAAAGAAAGCATGTTTGACAAGTATCAAAGTATAAAATGCTTTATATAAAAAATATTTTACACATTCCATATACCTTTAAATACCTTTCTTTGGAAAGGATATGCAGACAAAATGTTTAAGTGATAGAATGAAGAGTCTAAGTGCAAAGAGGATAACCGCTATGATAGCGGGCGCGGCTTTGTTAGGTGTGGGACTTGCGTTTTCAGGTCCTATTTCATTCGGCAATGTGCTGATAATAAGCCCCAGCAGTGGCCAGCCGGTAGTTCAGATAGTAGTCGGTTCAGGTGCAAAGCCTAGCGACGGAGTCGCAGCGGCAAACATCGCGGCTGCAATAGGAAACCTTGCATTCACAACCATGCCGGTGACAGCGAGTATAAACACGACACAGGCGCAGAGTGTTCTTCACGTCAGCGTCTCATCGCCTACATACTCTCTAGCAAACCAACAGGTATGGCTCAACGAGAGTGCAAGTGCTCTCACAAGCGGCACATACGGATTCAGTACATTAATAGGATCAGTGCTTAACGGAGGAATACAGCTCGGCTCTCTACAGAGCACAAAGTCTCTGCAGGGCGCATCACAGTATTCATATCCTGAACAGAAATCCACTTCAGCAACTCCTGCTCCAAGCCCGTATACAGGTGTTAGCTTTGTTCCACTCTCAACCTCTGTTGTTGCGTCTAACAATGGCGGAGGAGTGAGCTTCTCCACCTTCCAGTCAGGCGCCAGCCCTGCATACGATAACATCCTTGAAGTATCACATTCACAGCTTTCAGGACTTCTCAGCAATGCAGGATCATACGGCGAGAACGAGTACCTGTGGCTTACAGGCTTCCCTGTATATGACCAGGCAAGTGGTGTAAACAACTTCGCACTCCTTGACGCAAACGGCGCATACCAAATAACATTCAACAAACCAATAAACATACACACCTCATCGAACTCAATAAACCAGGCAACATTCTCTTTGCTCGGCCAGAACTACACAGTAATAAACTACACTCCTCCAACAGGAGTCTCGTTTAGTAACTCTACTAGTTTCGCAATCGGAGGTAGCATGTATATTGCATCATCTCTAACGCCCCTTACTACAGTGTATGTAGGCAGCAACCTGACCTCTGGAGGCTTCAAAGTAGTACTCAATGACCTTGGTCAGCCTAATGCAAACGGAGTAAGCCCTGCGGCAATAAGTGTATACTACAATGGTGCACTTACAAACACATCCTCAATAATGCCACCAAATACTACAAAGTTCAACGTTTCGGGCCACTACCTGTACGTTGACGTTAACAAAACCTTTGCAGGACTTTACGCATATGAGAAGTGGGCTAAGATGAGGCTCTACTCCAACGTATTCCAGATAAAGAGCGGCTCTTCATTCAACACAACAACCAATCCAAACTGGTACACAGTGCTGCAGTGGGTTAACGCATCAGGCACAGCGGGCTCTACAAGTGCAGATGCATTGCAGAGTATAGTAATATACGGTACATCAAGTGAGGCACAGACACTGCTTCCAGGACAGAGTTTCTCATTCATAACAAGTCCTGCAGTATGGAAGCTTCAGTTCATAGGCCAGACTCTGGGCAGTGCAAACTACGACCCAGTGACAGCAACACTCAGTGCTGCAAGCCCGTTCGAGTATTCCAACCCTGTCTCAACAGTATTATCATTGCCTAACGTAACAGAGCCCGCACAGGAGCTTACAGTGACAAGCTCAATACCAAACGCATTCAGCTATGCAGGACAGACAAGCTCGAGCGTGGTATACGACCTTACACCGTACGGAGTGAATAGCATTGCGAACTCTATAAGTACTCCTGGAAATACAGTCGCTCTTGGAGCTAACGTAGTACTAACATTTACAGGATCAGGATACAACAGCCTAATCTCATCAACATACCCGCTCTACGTAACAATATCCGGCTACACAAGCAACACAGCAAGCAGCTCATATTCGCAACAGGTCTCATTCAACGGAATACTCAATGGCCCTGGTAGTTATTCCGCATACAACAACTCCATAACAAAGACCTTCTACAACATAACAGGCATACAGCTCAGCAGGGCAATACCAGGCATAGCTAACATAATAGTATATGAAGGTAATGTGTTAATGACCCCTGCTAACGCTTTGGCAGAGCTTGAATCACCTACTTCAATTTCAACACCAGCGATAGTTTACACACCATCAGGCAAGACAGTACCTTCACTTACCTCTGGAGCTAGCGTAACATACAACCAGCAGAACGGCTTGCCAACGAATCCATTTACTATAGCTCTCGCTCCCGCAGCCAAGTTTAATCCAGGTGTACAGAACCAATACGCAACCTATACAATGACTGAACAGCCAGTACCCGGCAACACAGCAGCTACCGATTCACTTTCCTTCGGAATATACAACTCCACAAGCGGAATAGGTGCAACACCCCTCTTCCAGCTGAACTACTCTACAAGCGGCACACACAACAACATGACCTACACCTCAACAAGTAATGCAATATTCAACGTGCAGTCAGGGTTCATAACCGAGAAGGGCAGCAAAGTTGCATCTATAACACCAACATCGCTTACAGTGGACTTCGCGAAGGCAGTAGATGAACTGCAGTTCGCAGTTGCACCAGTCAGCACAACAATCAGCAAGACCTACAAACTCTTCGGCCCATACGGAATAG
>Ga0080003_1000748_pt1 | contig 19922 bp, 23 predicted proteins | sample JossMetagenome_FD_69206 | JGI IMG/M metagenome (GOLD analysis project Ga0080003, IMG submission 69206) | Hot spring microbial communities from Joseph's Coat, Yellowstone National Park, USA - JC2_E (SPADES assembly) (version 2) | ecosystem: Environmental > Aquatic > Thermal springs > Hot (42-90C)...
ATAGGTATGGTGGGCCGTTACCCCGCCATCTGCCTGATCCGACGCAGTCTCATTGTAAGGCGGTTGCGCTGCAATTTGCGTACCATTTCGGCTAAGGCCCCTTCCAGGATCCCTAGCCTATGGGGTATTATCCTCAGTTTCCCAAGGTTATCCCCCTCCTTACAGTAGATTGACTACGCGTTACTGAGCCGTACGCCGCCCAATGAAGCCATTGGGCAAACTTGCATGGCTGTCGAAATCTGATAGCAGTGCCCTCCAGCAGCATCGACTGGAGTCTTCTTGCCGCAACAAGAAGCAATTGCGAGCCTCTTTGCACTCCTCAAGACTATATCCAATTGCGAGACGCAATTTTCACACTAATAACGCCAAAAGCATCAAAAAGCATTAATAATTATATTGGTATACCTTTATAATCTTTACGCTTTTTTTGTCATGAGCTGTTGAAATTTATGTCTACCCTCCAACGAATAAATTCGTGGGCTTTCTGCTATGCATTCTGTAACTGCTGTGAGGATTAAACTTACATTTTGAGAAGTTTTTAAAATTCAACAAGCTACTATCTCTTTAGTCCAAAAAATGGGTCTGAAGTAAGGCATTTGGCGCTGATTTTGCGCTTGAAGCTCTCAGGGTCTTCTATTGTTCCTGTAAAGTCTATGTATCTAGACACATATGACCTAGGAACCTCAACTTCAAATTCTTCAACTTCATCGTCTTCCCCATAGGTAAAGCAATCAAAGCCTGTTTCGTTCTTTATCTTCTGCGCAAGCATCCTTGCCGCTTCCTCCATTGCTGTGATCTTGTCTGGTTCATTAGTATATGGCCTTTCCATGAAGAAGATCATTCCTTTTTCACTCTTCAGCAGATGTACCTGCATGAAGCCAAGTGGCTTTGCATCTTTTGTATCATTAGCCTTATAGAACACGATCATGAACTGGTTTGCATCACCTAACATACTCATCAAAGTCTGGTTATGTGCTACGTCGCGATTGCTGTTTTGGCAGTTTCCTCCGCCACTGTTGCCATATCTACCGAAAGTTAATATCTTGTTTAGTTCAAAGGTAATCTTTGCTGTTACTCTTGTTTCTCCAGTCGGCTTACTGTAGTTTAGCAAAGCATCTACTATAGATTTAGCATTATCCAAGGTAGATTTAATATTATCCAAATCATTGGTAGAGATGCCGAGCTGCTTGTTATTCTTAGATATATATCGCCTTAACGCCCTAATGGTTGAAGGCACTCCTTTATCTACCCATTCAGCAACCTCCTTTGCAATTTCTTTCATTATTAAGTCTTGTTCTTCTTTTGACTTATCAAACATTTTCTGTAGCCTTTCTGCTATATTATTTATGTAGTCAAAAGACTCCTTTGCCTTTAGCAGTTTTATCAGCTCTATCCCCTTTGCTTTTAATTCTTCATCATCAGGATCGAATGCATCGGTCAAGCCGTAAAGATCCCTTAACTCAAGAAGAGAAGCAAGCTTTTTTGACTTGGCAGATCTAGCTATTTCAAGTAGTTTAAGATTAGCATCTTTTTCTATATTATCAAAAATTCTTAGTAATGCATCTTTGTATTGCACGAAATTATGTGCCTCTTTTACTATACTATCATACGGTATATTACTATAAGGTATAGAACACTTACTCGTATAGGTCACTGCCAGTTTATCAAGATTCATAAGCTTCTCTTTTATGGCATAAGCGTCACTTAGCTGCTCCTTTGCTAGTTCATGGCCACCAAACTTGAACTCCTTAAACTTCTGTATTCCGCCTTCAAAGTAGTGCTTAATTGCGTTCACTAGAACTCTTTCCGCCTGTGGTTTGTCTTTACGATACTTAACATATAAACCAAAAAGATCTTCAAGAAAAGGATAATCAGACATAGCCTTAAGTGCATCATCACTCTTTGGTTTAACATTGAATGTGCTCTCTACTTTCCCTACAAGCTGTTTATAGAGCACCGCTTCTTTATCTTCAGAAGCTAATATGCTCTGAAACTCGCTGTCACTTATGATATTCATACGCCTTAGCTCACAAACAGTAGGAAAAATTTTGAGATCATTCATCACACTTCTAGATTTCTCAATGAAAGAGTTCAGTATTTTGCCGCTACCACTATCGATGAATGCATATACAAGCCCCCTCAGAGGCAAAGCTTTCTTGTTATTGCTTTCTACTTTTGAAAGCTCTTTTGCAAGCTTTTCGGCAGATTCTTTAGAGATATTGAGCAGTTCCAAGAATGTGCGATATACTAAACTTATACCATTCAGTTCCTTATAACCGATTGCTTCTCTATTGAGAAACATTCGCTTTATTAGTATCTCTTTATCAGTATAGCTGTTTAAATCGTCCAGCACTATAGAGAATTGTGCTGCTATCAAATCCACATCTTCAGGTTTTATCTCCCCAAGCCCGAGAAGAATGTAAGCTAGGGCTCTTGATTTGTTAGTAAGAGCAAGCCCAAGGGCAAGCTTGTATGTTAATTCTCTTGTTCCTAACAACTCAGGATGCTTTTCAATCATGTGTATGTTGACTTTCTCGCTTCGGTTAAAAGCAATGCTCTGAACTACATCTTCATACTTCAGCACTTCAGGATACCTGTCAATCATATGCATAGTTACTTCATCGCTTCTGTATTTAGCAATCGCAAAAGCAACGTCTTTATTTAGCACCCAAGGGTACCTATCAATTGTGTATATGACTACTTCATCGCCTCTATCCAGAACTATCGCTTTAACTACATCTTCATACTTCAGCACTTCATGATACTTTTCAATCATATACATGTTGACTTTGTCACTTCTGTAGTAAGCAATGTTTTTGGCCACATCTTCATACTTCAGCACTTCAGGATACCTGTCAATCATATGCATAGTTACTTCATCGCTTCTGTATTTAGCAATCGCAAAAGCAACGTCTTTATCTAGTATCTCAGGATACCTGTCAATCATATGCATAGTTACTTCATCGCTTCTGTATTTAGCAATCGCAAAAGCCACTTCTTTATCTAGCAACCCAGGATACTTATCAATTATGTATATAGATGGTCCATCACCCCTACTTGTGGCGATGGCTTTAGCTACATCTTTATTCAGCACCCAGGGATACTTTTCAATCATATACATACATACTTTGTCGCTTCCGAGTGTAGCAATTGCATTAGCCGCCCATTTTTCCTCTAACAACCAAGAGTGTTCATTAAGAAGTTCAATTACTAGTTCGTCGCTTCCCCTCTTTACGACTTCTTTAAATGCTTTATCTAAAGGTAGCCCCTGAATTTCAGATATAATATTATCTGCGCTTCGCTCTCTTAGAAACCTCTTTAGCTGCTTCAGTGGTTCTTCTTGCTTTTCATCTTTGTACTTCACTACTTCGGTCATTTTTATTCACATATTATGTTGTAGAAATAACATTGCCATACAAATAAAACCATACAAACAAAAGCATATTTTTTAAAATACATTTCTTTAGTTTTGTTCATAAAGACTTAGTTTGTAAGGCACAACCTTTTTAGAGACCAGACCAGAAGGTAGAAAATAAAACACCATTAGAGCTTATGTTGTTTGTTGGCTTTCTATTATTTACCTATTTATTGGACAAGGCTGTAGCAATTAACTCTTTTTATATTATATCTTACATTATATTTATTGTCAAAGGGGTGCGAAAGATATAAAAAGTTTAAAGATGAACATCTTTTGATATTTATGAGAGTTATCAAAAATAATAAAGGATTAACAATAGTATTGTCTGGAGGCGGTGATTCGAGTAACTGCCCGACTATAAACTTAAGAGGAAAGCGTGTAGTATTGCGTGATGACTATCATGGCAGGGTAAGATTCAGAAGCAACGTGCTTGATGCAATTTCTAAGCTTTGATCTTTTCTTCCTTTCTTTGCACTTTTGGCACAAGACCTTCTAATTCTAAATGCTTGTATTGGTTAGAGTAGCGCATATCAAAGTTTCTTATTCCTAGATTCCCAAGAAGCGTCTTTGTCATTGTTATATAGCTTATTTCAGCACCTTTGATAACCTTTCTCATATTGTTTAACAAATTATCTATCTCTTCGTTTGAGCTTAGGTTTACAAAAACAAGAATGCCAGAAGGGTTCAGTATATCACATATGTATACATATTTAAGATGCTCATCTGGCTTCATCTTTATAAGCTCAGCGAACCACTTGTTTCTTGAATCGAGGAAATCAGATTCGTTTGTTATTGCTATCTTTATTATTCCGTTTATATTACTCTTTGGCTGCGCCTCAAAATAAGTTATTCTTTTCAGAAGTCCACTTTCTTTTAGCCTCTCCATTGTATAAAGAAGTAGTTCTGGTTTTTGGTAGAATCTTTTTGCAATCTCCTTTATTTCACCTCTGCCATCTATGTTAAGTCCTTCCAACAGAGCTTTTGCTGAGCCTGAAAGCATAAGTTCATCTATAAGCTCGTTTCTAATAGGGAAAAAGCCAAAGGTTGTCACAACTCTGCTTGTATTTACTAGCATATTATAATCTTTAAGGTTTTTAGAAAAACTAATCAAAAATTTGTTTAGACTATAAAAACTCTTGGCAACTTCATAGATCACCAAATCCTCTTCTCCATGCAGCTTTGCAACAAATTGGGGAACTGTAAAGTTAGAGAGTGCCCGCATTATCTCTTCATCGCTCGGCACCCCTTTATTGAATTTAATGAATGTGATATATTCTTCTACACCCAGTTCAGGAATCTTTGCAAGTGCTTCTTCACGCATCTCTCTCTTTGTAGATTTGTGCTTGCTTATTCTAATAAATTCATGCTTCCATATATCCTCAAGATCTATTTCCGGTACAAAATGAAGCCCATATTCTTTTACTACCTCGTTGAATATAGAGTATGTTGTTGCTTTCGGCATCTTAAGGTGCTTGCTTATGCTGTCGATGCTAGCTCTTCCATCTATGCTAAGGAATCTAAGCATCTCATTTTTTATAATGGCCTTCCTCTCTTTTTCTATAATTTTTGGCATGCAATCAATCATATATTAATTAAAAACAAATATAAATTTAATGCCAAATTTTTTTATTTTTGATTATTAGAAGCATACTAATATGAACCAAACCAGAAACTTATTAATAGAAAGAAGCTACTACAATCTACCTTTCGACTCACCTTTTACAACACCGCTCGCAACCAAATGGGCAAGCCTCAGCATTTGGTATGCAATATCTATAAATGTGCTTAAATCTTTGTCCCTTATGCCAATATATTGAATGTAAAAACCATTTAAATGAGAGCTAAGTGAAGCTTTATTTATTTTCCTAAGGAGCTTTATCTTTTCTTCTACACCTTTTCCTGCTCTCTTTATCGCGTACTCCATCGCTCTTTGGTTCGGCTTTTTTCTTGTAATTGCCAGAACAGGTATGCTAAGCTCAGAATTTATCTTTGTTATATCTACAATATTAAGCCCCGCTAATGTTATACCATTAAGTGCTACAAGCTTTATCTCTCTTAGAAAGCGTGATTGCCTTATCTTGCTTATCAGCTTATCTGTTGCGTCGCTGCCGTCTACAGTTGCATGAAATGATATAACACCCTCTACAACTTCTTTTCTTGCAACTATGCCTACAACAAGCGATTCGTTGTCACTCTTAGCAAAAGGAGCATCATCAACTGATAGGATGCGTATGCCTTCTTTCATATCATTTCTTTGGGAGTTGGGCCTTAAAATCCTTCAGTTCATCTCTTATTTCTTCTATAGCATCGATAACAAGCTTTTTTGGATTCTTGTTAGACTTTACTATGAGTCTAGGCTTCCCGACTTCGAAATGTGTTTTTGTAACAGCTACGAACTCAACATCAGCTTTATCCTGGAGCTTTCCTCTTATAAGTTCTGCTACTCCTCTGTCAGCATCTTCAAACTCTACTATCAGGCTTTTTGGTTCGTCTTCAATGATATTTAGTTTCATAAAAATCACGCAGGATTATTGATTTTATAATTTTTCACTACTAAATATTAATATATTTATCCATCTCCATATTAATTTACACAACTGCGTTTTGGGTCTAGAAATAAAAAGGTTTAAAAACTAAAGTAAATAAAAATTATAAAAGGGATTGTTTTATTCTCTTTAACTCGAGGTAATTTTATGGCAAATGTAAAAGATGTAGAAGCTAATGTGCTTATACAAAAGACAGCAGAAAAGCTTAAGGAAGCAGGTATAACAAAGCCTGCTTATGTGGAATTTGTAAAAAGTGGTGCTGGTAGAGATAGAATTCCGCAGCAAAAAGATTTCTGGTATATAAGATGTGCTTCTCTGCTTAGGCAAGTTTATCTAAACGGACCTATGGGTGTTTCAAGGCTAAGAACAAGGTATGGCAACAGAAAGGAGCATGGTGTGAGAAGGCACCACCACTACAAGGCGGGTGGAAGCATAATAAGAGATGCACTAAATGCACTTGAAAAGCTCGGCTATGTTAAAAAAGGTAAATCGGGCCGCGAGATAACAGATGCTGGCAGATCTTTTCTCGATAAGATAAGCAACGAAATCCTAAAAGGTGGGAGCGGTGCCTGAAGGCGAGGATGAGGAGAAGGAGCTTAAAAAAGCTGTAGCAAAGAGGCTTAAAGAGCTGCAGATAGAACAGCAGAAAAGGGCGATAGTGAGGCAGTACCTTGAGCCTGCAGCTTATGAGAGGCTTATGAATGTGAGGGTTTCAAACTACGAATTGTATGCTCAGCTGCTTGATCTTATAATTTCAATGGCTCAAACAAACAGGCTTCCGGGGAGGATAACAGAGAAGCAGCTTGTAGACCTCCTTGCAAAGCTTACAGCAAGACCAGAGCCAAAGATCGAATTTAAACACAAATGAGGTGTTTCCATGAGTAAAAAAAGTGCTGAAAAAAAGCTCAGGCTTGGAAAAAAGCTAAAGGAAAATAAGAGGATACCAGTTCTTGCCATACTTAGAACGCATAGGAAGATAGAATATAATAAATTCCAGAGGGATTGGAGACATAGAAAGCTTAGGATAAGGTAATTCTATGGCCGTTCTCAACATAGATCTGAAAAAGAGGCTTAGCAAAGTGCATAAGCCTAGAAGAAGAGTAATTGCGATTAGCTATGTTAGAGAAAGAGCCGCAAAGCTCTTGCATGCAGAGCCTTATAATGTTATTATTGATTCAGAGCTCAACAGGAGGGTACAGCTAGCAGCAAGGAGAATGGAAGCAGTAAAGATAGAGGTTGAGAAAGAGGGTGAGCTCGTTAGAGCTAAATTCTTCAACGAGGAAAAGGCTAACGAAGCAAAAAGCAAAGAAGAGGTAAAAGAGGCAAGCAACAATACTACCAAGCAGAAAAAATGATTAAGGTTTCTTTTTATGAGTGTGCTAAAAACAGAAATTTATGGTAACAGCTATATTGGTATATATGGCTTTGCAACCGATAGCTTCTGCCTTTTCGGAAAAGGTGTACCTCAAAAGAAGGCAGAGAATATAGCAAAAGCATTAGATACTGAAAAGTTCGATCTAACTATAGATTCATCCCAGCTTGTAGGCATATACGCTGTGGCTAATTCAAAAGGCATATTGCTACCAAAGATAATTGATGAAAGGGAGCTAGATGAGCTAAAAAAGAAGATTAAAGGCGTAGAGATAGGTGTTTTCGATACAGATCTTAATGCGATTAGAAACAATATTCTTGTTAATGATAAAATAGCCATAGTAAATCCATATTATAACAAAAAAGAAGAGAAGTTTATACAAGATGTTCTTGATGTAGAAGTAGTAAAATCTAGTATAGGTGGGTTTAGCACAGTTGGTGCAAACAATATTCTTACAAACAAGGGCATAGTATTCAACAACAGGATTAGTGAAGAAGAGAAAGAAAGAATAGAAGGAATTGTTGGGTTTAAGGGCGAACAATCTACAGCAAATTTAGGTTCTCTAAACATAGGGCTTAGTAGTATTGCAAATTCAAAAGGCTTAGCAATAGGCGAACTTACCACAGGCTATGAGCTTGCAAGGATCGCAGGCTCGTTAGACTTATAATCCTTATTCTTTAATAAAAATAATGATATTATGGAAGCAGACAATAAAGAAGAGGCTATAGAACAATTGCGATACCTTCAGAGCTTGTACATGCAGGAGTATGAAAATCTTCTTAATGAGATAGCAAATTATAACTTAATTTATAATGCTACACAAAGGAATATTGATGTGCTTGAAAACCTAGGCATGCTTGAAAGCAATAACATACTACTCAATCTTGAGGGTGGCACGTATATAGAAGCAAAGCTGAACAAAGTAGACAAGGCGCTAGTATATATAGGCTCAGGCTACCTTATAGAAAAGAGCATTGATGAGGCAAAGGCTTTTCTTAAGCAGAACAAGCAAAGAGGGGAAGAGCTCATTAAGGAGCTAAACAAGAGAAAGGAAGAGATAGAAAAGAATCTTATTGACGTAGCATTTGAATTGGAAAAAATCGGTAATTCAAATGTTTGACTCATTAAAGAAAAAACTTTCTGATTTTGTAGGCTCTTTCAGGAAGAGGGAGGAAGAGGAGATAAAAGAAAGCGCAGAAGCAGAGGAAAGCAAAGAAGAAGCAGTTGAAAAAAAGAGAGAGGAGAGTAAGAAGGAGGTGGAAAAAAAGGAAGAGGAAAGCAAAGAAGAAAAAGCGGAAAAGAAGGAAGAAGTAAAGAAGAAAGAAGCAGAAGAGGGCGTGCAAAAGATAAAAGCAGAGATAACAGCAACTACAAAAATAAAAGGGTTGTTCTTCAAGAAGGTAAAAATAAAAGAAGAAGATATAAATGACATGCTAGAAAATCTCAGGCTCTCTCTAGTTGAGGCGGATGTTAGTTATGATGTTGCTGAAAAATTTGTTGAAAAACTGAAGGAGCTTCTTGTTGGAAGAGAGGTGGATTCAAAAAATATAGAAAAAGAAATAAATGCTGTTATAAAAGAGGCGCTTCTACAAATCCTATCAAAATCATCAAATATAGATATTGTTAACTTTGTCAAAGAAAAAAGAAACTTAGATAAAAGTGAACCCGTAAAGATACTTTTCCTAGGGCCAAACGGTGCAGGCAAGACAACAACGGTAGCTAAAATAGCTAAGATGTTAAGGGATGCCGGCTTAGGCTGTGTGCTTGCAGCAAGCGATACTTTCAGAGCTGCAGCAATAGAGCAGCTAACAATGCACGCTGAAAGGCTCGGAGTGCCAATCATAAAAGGAACTTATGGGGCCGATCCAGCAAGCATAGCCTTTGATGCGATTGCATATTCTAGAGCACATTACATTGATGCGGTTCTTATTGATACAGCTGGGAGGCAGGAGACGAACAAAAGCCTTTTGGAAGAGATGAAAAAAATAGTAAGGGTTGCGAAACCTGACTTAAAGATCTTTGTGGGTGAGAGCATTACTGGAAATGCATTGCTAGAGCAAGTAAAAGAGTTTAATGAGGCGATAGGCTTAAATGGAATTATACTAACAAAGCTTGATTGTGATCCAAAAGGGGGCAACACACTCTCAATATTAAGCGAGACAGATATACCAATCATTTATTTTGGGACAGGAGAAAGCTATGAGAGATTAATAAAATACAATCCAAACGAAATTGTTGAAAATATACTAAGTTAGAAGCAAATAAATATTTTTATATCTTGAAATGTTATAGTTTAGCTGCTAAGTGCTAAGTAGTGTGATTGGTTTGGATGAAAATGAGCTTAAGCTTCTTGAAGCACAAGTTTATGATCAGCTTAAAGATGTTCTAGATACACTTCCAAGTGAACAAGATAAAGCTAGATATATAGAAAGTGTTGTTAAAACCATAGATCCGAGCGCAAGCAAAGAGGATATAGAAAGAATAATTGCTGATGCAACAAACTTTTACCCAATAAACAAATACTTGGGCAATCCAGATGTAGAAGACATTATGATTAACAACACCGCTAACATATTCCTTTACACAACCAAGGAAGGTCAGGTCAAAGCTCCTGAAAGGGTAGAGAACAGGTTTGAACTTGATCTTCTCGTTAAAAAATTCAAGATGTTTGCAACCACCTCAGTATCTCATGAAAAGATAGTTGATGTGCACCTTCCAAATGGGTCTAGAGTAAATATAGTAGACTCACCGCTTGGTGCTGACATAACAATTAGAAATTTCAAAAGGAAGGCAATGAGCATAATAGACCTTATCAACAAAGGCGAAATGAGCTACAAGCTCGCAGCTAGGCTTTGGATTTATACAGACGGCCTAAAGATCAGACCTGCAAATATACTTATAGGTGGAATGCCAGCAAGCGGTAAGACAACGCTTCTCAATGCGATGTTTAGCTTCTTCAGACCGGAGGAAAGGATTATTACAATAGAAGAGGCATATGAATTAAACACAGAAACACAGGAGAATTGTGTTAGGCTAGAGACAGATCCAACAATAAGCATGGAGGATTTGGTAAAGACTTCTTTGAGAATGAGGCCTGATAGAATTATAATTGGAGAGGTAAGGGGTGCAGAAGCTAAAGACATGATGACAGCTATGAATATAGGAAAGATTGCAATGGGCACAATACACGCAGGAACCGCGAGGGATGTTATTACAAGGCTGCAACATACGCCAATGAATGTTGAGATGGATATAATACCACTTATTGATGTTATAATAATTGTATCGCAGGTATTTGAAAACGGCAAATTTGTTAGAAAGATAACACAGGTATCAGAGATCTCTGGCATAGAGACGCAGGTTCTTCTTTCTGATTTATACACATATGATTATAAAACGCATAAAAGCTCTGATATACTTCCAAGTGTAACGTATAGAGACACATTATCAAGGCTCACCGGCTATCCGCCATCAGAGATTATAATGGAAGAAGAAAGAAGGGCAAAGATATTGGAGAGGCTCAATCAGCTAGGCATGACAGACCTTAAGAGCATAAATGAATTTGCAAAACTCTATTATGAAGATCCAGAGACTGCATTAAAGAAGATAAATCTAGAGAACTTGGGAACATTGTCATGATAATTCTTCTATTGCTGATGTTTACATTACTTCTAACATATAAATTGTATTTAGACATAAAATCATTTTCTAAATTTAATCTAAGTCTTTATCCTTTTCTCGTTTTTGGATTTATATTGTTTGAAATAGAAAGTGGTGGTGTAGGCGCTATTTTTTATCTCCTGCTTATGCTTCTTTTTAATCTACTTGCAACTAACTATGGAAGCAAAAAAGGTATTATCTTTGGTATAATGCTGCTTGTAGCTCTGCCGTTCAGCAAAAGTGGTATTTTATTAGCTCAAAGCGGCTTTCTTGGCATTATGCCTGGTATGCTCAAACTCACTGAAAAGAGCGAAAACAAGAGAGAGAACAAGATAGTTGAGATTAATAGAGATATTGTTCACTTTATTATAGGCATAGCTATAATATTTTCGGCCGCGCTTCTTCCTGATCCAAGGGAATTAATAATTGCACTTATAATTGTGGGCTTTATACTAGGCAGTTACACAATAACCTCAAAAAGCAAATTTTCTAGTATGCTTTATAAATTCGAGAGGAAGAACACATACTTCGGTTCAGGAGCGATATGGCTTGCACTTGGTGCATTGCTTGCAATGGGGTTTGTCTTTTCAAGAAACTTTTTGATAGCAGTACTTGTTGCCATATTTATTGGCGATCCTCTAGCCACAATAGTTGGAGTAAAGTTTGGCAAGCACAGAATATTTTACAACAGAGAGAAGAGTGTTGAAGGGTCATCTGCATATTTTGCAGCAGTACTTGTTATAGCTTATCTATTTATTGGCTTATACGCGCTTCCTATCGCACTTATTGCTGCATTCGTTGAAAGCTGGAAGATACAAATCGACGATAATCTTATGGTGCCGATAATACTATCTATACTGCTCTTTCTTCTCTATATTTAGAAACGTTAATAAGAAGATTAAACCCTTCTTCCTCTCCTGCCGCCAGGTCTCTTTGTTGTGTCGGTTGGTATTGGAGTGACATCTTCTATGCTGCCTATCTTAAAACCACTTCTTGCAAGTGCTCTAACAACAGCTTGTGCACCAGGCCCTGGTGTTTTTGAGCCATGCCCACCAGGTGCTCTGATCTTTATATTAATATGTGTTATCCCTTTTTCTATTGCGGTTGCCGCAACCTTGTAAGCTGCCTGCATTGCCGCATATGGCGTGCCTTCTTCGTGGTCTGCATCAACAACCATCCCACCACTTCCTACAGCTATTGTTTCCGCACCAGATAGGTCTGTGAGTGTTATTATTGTATCATTCTTAGAAGAATAAATATGGGCAACACCCCATCTTATGCCCTTTGGCTTGTGTTTCTCTTTGGCTAGCATTACCTCTGTTTCATACGATACCTCCTCCTTCTTTGATTTCTTCTCTTCTTTTACCGCTTGAGCTCGTGCTTCTTTTTTTGCAGCCATAAAAACACCTAAGATGCTTCGCCTTCACCTTCTTCTGCTTCTTTTGTCTGTTGCTCAGCCTCGCTAGATATACTCTCACCAGCAGCTGCTGAGCGTGGCTCAGAAGAAAGTATGTTGTGCTCTATATTAAAAGGCTTGTAATAGCCTATACTCTTTTCTTCTTCAAGGCTAACCAGGTAGCTTGGCACAGTAACCCTTCTGCCGTTTATTGCTATAAAGCCATGTGTTATTAGCTGCCTAGCCTGCTTTATTGTTTTTGCAAGCCCTCTCTTAAATACAATCGTTTGTAAGCGCCTCTCAAGAAAAGCCTCGGGCGTTAATATCAAAAGATCATCGAGTGTTGCGTCGCTTTTTACTATACCATATCTAGCAAGTCTGCCTATGATCTGCTTACCTTTTTCCTCGCTTGCTGCACCTGAAAAGAGTTCTTTTACATTCTTTCTTATGCGCCTAAGCTCTGTCGAAGCCTTCCAAAGCTCTCTTAAATTTCTCAGGCCATATTTTTCAACAAGCGCATGCTCTTCTTCAATCCTCTGCCTATCCCACATGAGCGTTGGTTTTTCAAATTTCTTCCTTAGTCTTCTTGGTGCACCCATTCAATCACTTTTTCTCCTTCTTTTCTTGTTGTTGCTGCTGCTCAGTTGCCTTCTTGGCCTGCTCAACAGCCTTCTTTGTTACTCCTACAGTTGCACCCGTTCTTCCAGTAGATCTAGTTCTCTGTCCACGCACCTTCTGTCCATATTGGTGTCTAAAGCCACGCCATGTCTGGATCTTTACATCATAATCAATATCTTGCTTTACCCTAACAGTCAGATCGCTTCCTATAAGGTGCATACTCTCTCCTGTTTCTCTATCCTTGCGCCTATTAAGAAGATACTCCGGCAAGCCAAACTTTAAAGGATTCTTAATTATAGTTTCAATATTATTTAACTTATCCTCTGGAAGCATACCTATTCTTGCAGATTTATCAATGCCAAACCTTTCTTCTGCAACATTAGCTATAGCCTCAGCCATTGTGTTGCCAATACCTTTTATCTGCACAAGAGCCTTTACAATCTTAAAATTACCATTAATATCTCTACCTGCAATTCTCACTATGCCCGCTTCTTCCCTCTTCTCATCTCTTTTCTGTTGCTTTGTTTCATTTGCTTGGGCTTTTACATCACTCATTAAGCTCACCAATCGCCAGGGCTGGGATTTTCAGAAACCTTTTGAACCCAGAAGGCTCAGAAGAGCCATACGCTTGCAGGTTTATCTCCAGGCGTACGCGTTACCGGATTCCGCCACCCTGGCATATTAATTATTTGTCTGAAAACCTTTATAAATAGGTTTCAAGTTAATAAATTAATGAATAAAGTATTTAAAGATATATCATGCATGCAGCTGCATCCACTTTCTTGTTAGCAAAAAATATAAAGAATAAAAAGATAGTCATACATAAATTTTTGTGAATTCTATGGTAGATGCAATAAAACTTGAAAAACTTAAGAAGCTTAAAGAGATGGGCATAGAGCCATATCCATACTTCTACGAGCAGACTCATCATGCAAATGAAATAAAAGATAAATACAGCGAGTTGGAAGGTAAAGAAGTGAGTGTAGCGGGAAGAATAGTAAGGGAAAGAGAGATGGGCAAGCTTCACTTCTATGACCTTCTTGATTCTACAGATAAAATTCAGATAATGGCAAGGGTTGGTGTTGCTAGTGAAGCATCGATAAAGCTTATACCGCTTCTTGATATAGGAGATATTATTGGAGTAAAAGGTGTTGTTACAAAAACAAAGAAAGGGGAGATAAGCATTGATGCAAAGGAAATTACCATATTAGCAAAATCGCTCAGGACATTGCCCGAGAAGTTCCACGGATTAAAAGACATAGACATAAGGTATAGAAAGAGGTATCTAGACCTTATAGTAAACCCAAAGGTGAGAGACATATTCAGAACCAGGACGAAAATTATCGACTATATCAGGAACTTTCTTAACAAGAAGGGCTATATAGAAGTGGAAACACCGATACTACAGCCTGTTTATGGCGGTGCTTTTGCAAAGCCTTTCAAGACGCATCACAATTACCTTGACGTTGATATGTATCTAAGAATCTCTAACGAGCTTTATCTAAAGCGACTTATAATAGGTGGCTTAGAGAAGGTGTATGAATTCTCAAGAGATTTTAGGAATGAGGATGTCGATGTTGAGCATAATCCTGAATTCACCCTTCTAGAATTTTATGAAGCATATGGGGATTATAATACCTATATGAAGCTTACAGAGGAGCTGCTAAGCGGATTAGCTAAAGAACTTTATGGCACATATGAAATAGAGTATCAAGGCAAGAAGTTGAATTTTAAACCACCATTCAGAAGGATTTACTTTGTTGATGAAATAAAAAAGAAGTCTGGCATAGATGTAAGCACCATTACTGATGAAAATGCTAAAGAGATAATTGAGAAGGAAGGGCTTAAAACATCCGTGCAAAACGCATACCATGTTGCAGACGCATTATTTGACAAATATATAAAACCTGACATAAAAGATCCTGCTTTTGTATTGGACTACCCGGCATATATGTGTCCACTAACAAAAGATAAGAGAGGTAACAAGCTGCTAAGCGAAAGGTTTGAGCTATTTGTAGATGGCAAAGAGCTTGCAAATTCTTATTCTGAGCTTACAGATCCTATAGAACAGAGAAAGAAGTTTGAAGAGCAAGATGCTGAGAGAAGAAAAGGCGATCCAGAGGCACCACCAAGCGATGAGGACTTCTTAGAAGCTATAGAATATGGAATGCCGCCGACAGCAGGCATTGGAATAGGAATAGATAGGCTTGTCATGATCTTTACCGATGCGCCTTCGATAAAAGAGGTTATACTCTTCCCTACCGTCAAGCCAAACGAAACAAAATAGCATAAGGAAGCGGGCCCGAGGGGATTTGAACCCCTGACTTGCTGGTTAAAAGCCAGCCACTCTGGCCAAGCTGAGTTACGGGCCCTCAAAAAATAAACGCAGTTAAAGTTTATAAGTTTTTATAGATTGAAGGTATAATAACATTACGATTGCATGGATTTCTGGGGCTATTTTAAGAGCATAAGCGCAGGAGAGAAATTTTCTGAAGAAAAGCTTACATTAAGCAGTGTAAAATCAACTTATCTGCCAAATGAGCGGGTAAATACATCTATTGCAATGATCTCTGATTTTTTAAAGGAGATAAAGATTGGAGATATAATGTTTGAGAAAAATAATTTTAACACAAGATACATTTATGCATATAACTTAACATATGATGTGCTTGTCTCAATTTATAGTGTTAGCAAAGAATCAGGCATATTCTTCAGGACAGCATTACCATTAAATAAAGATGAAGCTAGTATTATAAAAAAACTATATACTAAGCTAAAAGACAGAAATATAGAAATCAGAATTATAGGCATGCAAAATAAGCAAGCTAATGCAAAAGAGTTTATCAAATCTCTTCTCTTTTTGGAAAAGCTTGGCAAAAACTCACTTATAGAGGTAGACTTATTTGGGAATGAAGTAAGGCACGTTGCAATAGATCTGAAAACCGGATTGTCTTACAATGTGCTAATTAAAAATATTATCTACAAGCCTGGTGAGCTCATAAACAATTTGAGCTTCGATGAATTTTCAAAGAATGTCTCGAAGCTTAAACTCGTATAGCTTCTCGTAAACAGGCCCAGAGCTTGTAAGCGTGCTTTTTATAAGATAAAAAGAGCTTACCTCGAAGGAGCCAAATTGATAATCTTTGTATTTGTTAATGAACTCAATGAGCCTTTCCCTATTTGCATATTTTACTCTTGCTATTGTTATATGTGGCACATATTTTTCCTTCTCGTAAGAGATCTTTTCAGCATCGAGCATGAATGAAAGCTTGCTATATAGCTGTGAAACTTCAGAAGCACCCTCCTTTAGCGCTACAAAAATTACTCTTATAAATTTTGGGCTAAATGTGTTTATGCCATATAAATTAACTTTAAATACGGGCCAACTTGTCTCTTCAAGTGCTTTTTTGATCTTTTCGGCTTCTGCTTCTGGTTTTTCGCCAAAAAAGTGAAGCGTTATGTGCAACGCTTCCTTCTTTACAAGCGTAATTCCCGGCGCTGCTATCTCCTCACTCTTTTCAATAATATGCTTTTTAATATCATCAGGCAAGTCTATTGCGGTAAAGAGTCTCATTGCATGAATATAAGAGTTTATTTATTTATTTTTTGCTAATATAGTTGCAGTGGTAAGATGGTAAGCATAAACGAATTTTCGCAAATCGAAATAAGAATAGGTAGAATAATCGACGCAGAACCACACGAGAAAGCAAAAAAGCCAATGTACAAGCTAAAGGTAGATCTTGGTGAACTGGGTACAAGGCAAATAATAGCAGGTATTGCTTCTAAATACAGAAAAGAAGAGCTTATAGGCAAGTTAATTACTGTGGTAGCAAATCTTGATCCAAAGGATATTGCGGGCGAACAATCCAATGGCATGCTTCTTGCAGCAGAAGATAGTGAAGGAAACCTTGCGCTGCTTGTGCCTGACAGAGAGATAAAAGAAGGAAGCATAGTGCATTAGTGTTGAAATGATTGTAATAGGAATAACGGGCATGCCGGGCTCAGGGAAAAGCTTGGCTGCACAGTATCTTGTTAGAAAAGGATTCGAAAAAGTTGAGATGGGCGACATTATAAGAGAAGAGATGAAGAAGAAAAAGATAAGAATAACAAATAAAAGCATAAGGGAGTTTTCGCTACTGCTTAGAAAAAAATTTGGAAATGATGTTGTTGCAAGGCTCACCTTAAGAGAACTTAGAAAAAAGAATGGAAATATAGTAATTTCTGGACTAAGAGGAATAGGAGAGATCGAATACTTTAGAAAAAAGCTGAAGCATTTTTATGTTATCGCACTAACCGCACCAAAGTCGCTTAGGTATAAAAGGCTCAAAGCAAGAGGAAGGGATGACGATCCAAAGAATATAAAAGAATTTGAGTTTAGAGAAGCGAAAGAGAAAAAATATGGCATTGAAGGTGCAATAAGAAATGCTGATTTTATTATTTCTAACACAACAAGTATTAAACAGCTAAAGAAGAACCTGGGCTTCTTACTTAATTATATTATGACAAACGGAAATCTTTAAATATCTTTTTAGCGTGTATTTATCTGGCTAATGTAGGTTAGATTAGATGGCTAATAAAGGCAGGTATACAAAAAAGTATACCGTGGCTATTGCTAATTATAAAAAAGGCCAATCTGCAGTAGAATATCTAATTACCTACGGCTGGGCCATACTCCTTGCTGCTATATCCATATTAATTCTTTATGTTTTTGTTCTTGCGCCTTCTGCAATTGCTCCAAACACGTGCTCCTTTGTATACGGCGCTTATTGTCAAGACATGATCCTTGGTTCAAACTCTATTTCTTCTAAAATTGCATTGTTTCTCACAAATACGCAGCATTATCCTATAGTAAATCCGCAGGTTAGCATTAACATAAGCAATATAGGAACTGTAAACGGGAAGTGCCTGCCAAATTATGTATTACCAGGTGGTGCGATTATATGCAATGTAACAATGCCAACAACAGCAATATCAACAGGCACGCTTGTATCTGGCAAGCTCTACCTTAGTGCGATTCCATGCCCAAGCGGCAATGCAACAGCATGCTCTTCTTCGCAAAGGCAAACCTATGTTGGCAATTTCAATTCGCACGCATCACCTTTGCTTGCTGGCACAACGCTTAGCATTAGCTTAGCCGCTACAAACACAACAGCAACAATAGGCATACCAGATGAGTTAATTGCTACTGTTAAACTTCTCGGCTATCCTATAAGTGGTGCCACAGTTAATTTTACTGCAAACAAGACAGTAAGGTTTAATCCTAATATAACAACAACCGATAGCAATGGCGATGCCTATACAGAGCTTACAAGCTTTCAGCTAGGCAATGTAAAGGTTTATGCATCATTCGGTAATGTCTCTGCAAACACTACAATAAAATTTATGCAACCGGTATATATTACATTCAATACAAGCAAAATGTACAATACTGCGCAAACAGTCTTAGTTGTAGATGGATCTCAGTATAGCTACATAAATCTTCCTGTTACATTTGCATATGCACAGAATAGCAAGCATAAATATGCATTTTATTCACCAATTCAGCAGGGCAGTGCTGGCAATGCAAGGTATGTATATTATTCTATTTCAGGATGTAATTTAAATGCGCAGCAAGGCATACTAATAGCAAGATCGAACTGCACAGTGACAGCAACATATAAACTGCAATATTATCTTTCAATGGTTGTAAACCCAATCGGTGCAGGCTCTACAATACCACATATGGGAGGGAACAACTGGTATTATTCTGGTAGCTTAGTTCCTATAATTGCAATACCGCACAGATCTATTTTCCAGGACTGGATAGGCAGCGGCACAGGAAGCTACACAGGCAATAGTATAACAGCAACAGTTGTAATGAATAGCCCAATAACAGAACAAGCCAACTTCTACTCTACCACATCAACAACCTCAACTTCAACAACTTCATCAATCACACTATCGATTCCTCAATATCAATGTAACACTTGTTATTCTCTGCGCGTTGGACCTGTTAGTAGGGCTATTGTATGTCCTCCATCATGTCCCGACCTTGTACAAGGCACATGTCCTCTAGGTTCCCTTGAATGTATTTCAACAACAATACCACCACTACCACCAACAACAAAGACAACAACCTCGATTTCAACCACAACACAGACAACGACTTCAACTACAACCGCAACCTCATCAACATCAACCACAGTAACCTCAACAACAATCACCACAACCTCAACAACCACTTCAACAACAACCTCAGCAACAACTTCAATAAGTTGCTACACGTGTCATGCTCAATATGTCAGCAGCTGCAGCTCCTGCCCAGGCTATCCACAGCCGCTTAAGGGTGCTTGCAGTGCCGATCAGCAGAATGCGGGCTGTCGCACTTGTTATACGTGCATATCAACCACAACCACAGTAACCTCAACAACAACATCAACAATCCCTCCTTGCTCATGCAACATCTGTATGACCCCTAGTCAATATGATAGCTGTGAATGTCCTTCCAGCTGTCCCTACCTAGTATTCGATTGTGGAAACGATAATGCTGAATGTATTTCATCAACCACCACAACCTCAACAACCACTTCAACATCATCAACTTCAACTACAACCACTATACTCTATTGTACTGGTGGTTACGCGTCGGCTACGTGTGCCTCCTCCGATGGGGTCTTGGTCTGTTGTAGTCAAACATCGTCATGTCAGGTCTACGGCTCGGACTGCTATACAGAAGTTTACTGTACTGATGGTTCATTTTATAATTGTGTCAATTCCAAACCTTCATCTTCATGTTCGCCTCCAGGCTGCACATCGAGATGATTATATGGATGGCAAAGAACACAAAAAAAAGATTCTTTTGTATGCCGTTGCAGTATTGGTTGTAATTGCAGTAATGGTGGTATTTGTGGTTTGGTATCATACTGGGGCCGT
>Ga0080003_1000750_pt1 | contig 19892 bp, 16 predicted proteins | sample JossMetagenome_FD_69206 | JGI IMG/M metagenome (GOLD analysis project Ga0080003, IMG submission 69206) | Hot spring microbial communities from Joseph's Coat, Yellowstone National Park, USA - JC2_E (SPADES assembly) (version 2) | ecosystem: Environmental > Aquatic > Thermal springs > Hot (42-90C)...
CACAAATTTCGTCTCCAGAAGCAATCTTTTCTAGTTTATCTTTTAGATACCTACCTTCTTTTTCATAAGTTTGTTCCTCATTTTGTTCAATTTCAGCTCCTTCTCTAACTAATTCATTTATGAAATCAAGATATGTACTTAAATCATTCATGCTTGGAACTCGTAATATAAATTTTCTACCATCTTTTGCTGTAAATTCTTCTATTATATCTCCAGCCATAATCAAACCGCCTTCAATTAGAAATAACTAAGCCACATATGCGACCGCCGGGATTTGAACCCGGGTCGTTGGCTTGGAAGGCCAAAGTCCTACCAGGCTAGACTACGATCGCAGCTATATTCTATTTTAGGGTTAAAGTTTTTAAAGCTCTTTATTGTCTAGCCTAGCGGATTGTTAGCCTACCATGATTACAGGATGATAGGCATTAGTTTTACCTCTTTGCCATTGTATAAATACCTTCCTATGCCATCTTCTCCTATGCCCAGCAATTTAAAGCCGCGCTCATCGAACTTATTGCCCAGTATCTTTTTATCGTTATCAACTAATGTTTCTCCCCTTCTTATGGCTTTTAAGCCTCGCTTATATTCGGTATCTTCAATGTGCTCATTATGTAGATTTGTATATTCGTCCAAGCTTAGCTCTGTTCTGCGCTTTAGCGAGCTTATATCTATAAGCGATTGAAGCTCCTCTTTACTAAGCTTTTTTGGTTGCAAAACCGTTACTGTAGTACCTGAACCACTACCATAAGAAGCCCATACTATTGACTTGAGCTCAAGCGCATTTAGTAAAAGGCTAGCTGTTGCAACAACAATAGAGTTGTTATATGAATTTCCAACAATCGATGGTATCTCTATTGCATACTCTATACCCAAATCTTTTACGAATTTTTTGAAGCCTTCTGTTTCTCTTACTTTCTTATGGAACTGCCACAAGCGCTTTATTCTTTCATCCTCAGCAATATATCTTATCAAATCTCCGTTTTTGCTGTCATTTCTATACTCAGCAGCAACCCTTCTTATAAGTTCAATAGCGCTTTTTGCATCTCCCAATGGCTCCTTTTCGCCTATCTCTTTTTCAAGCTCTTCTATTTTTCCATTTTTCCTTAGATAGTGTGTGTAAAGGAATGAAGCAAGGTAAATCGCCTCTTTCGGAAATGGCACATGACTTACTATATAGTAATCTAAAGGTAAACCAAATTCTTTTTCAAACTTCTCCATCGCTGAGCCAATTGTAACTACATAATCCACCTCAGATCCGTAACCTGAAGGTACTCTTGGTGTGTGCTCATCTGGCTTGAAGAAATCATATGCAGGCAAATTATAATGTATTGCCCTTTTATCTATCGTAGCGATTAGCGGGTCCTTTGTTATATAAACTAAACTGCTCGCAGCGCCTTGTGTTGGCTCTGCATTTTTAGCTTTGCTTGAATCATATATAGCTTCGTCTGAGCCAATAATAACAACACCTTTAGAGTAAGGCCCAATGGCCTGATTTGCTAAGCTTATAATTTTTGCGTCTGCTGTGCATGCAAACTTGACCTCAAAGCTATCACTATACCTGAAGTCTTCAAGTAGCATTCTATATACCTCTTTTTCCCTCGAGCCTTCGGGAGCATTATTCATGCGCTCATATAATATTGGTTCAACAAGCTCTAGCACAGCCATCGCAACAGGTCTGCTCTGCTCTGGGCTAGATTCAGTAGCAAAGTATATACCTCCTATTCTGCTTTCTTTATACTTATTGTATAGCAAGTCATTTTTTACAATATTTTCTGCAAATCTGAGTAGATTATTTGCGGCTAGTGTTACTATAGTATCTGCTTCTCCAGGAAATCTAAACTCCTTTATTAAAAGGCCTTTTTCTATCTTCTCCTTTGGTACTTTCTCTCTCTCTGCAATCACATCTGCCGTAACTACATACGGCGGCACCTCTATGCCAATATAACTTATACCACTTTCTATATTTTTCTCGTTCATAAAATCACTTATGTGATTTTGAAAAGATAGTTTTATAAATGTCTATGCCAGATTAGACAAAAAGCAAGGGATAAGCACAAGAGCAAAAATGCGATCGCCGGGATTTGAACCCGGGTCATAGCCTTGGCAAGGCTACGTCCTACCAGGCTAGACTACGATCGCACAATTTCTTTATTTAGTTTAAATAAGAATAAAAAACTTCTTTCAACAACAAGCCAGGAAATAAATTTAAAGAATAATTGCTAATATATATTCATGGTAGTACAAAAAACACTTGATGATTTTTTCAAAGTCCATAATGACAAAGAGGCACTTAATTTTGTGAGCTTTATTGTTAGAACAGAGTACTTACCAATTCTTGCAGAACTCCAAAGGATAAAGAGAGAAATATTTTCAGACATTAAAAAAGCAAATCTCATGTATAGCAAAGAGTCAAACACAATAAAAGTTTCACTCCCAGGATACGATGTATACTTGGAGAATCTAATGTATTCAAATACATCCATATCTAATGCCGCAAAAATGAAGGTAAATGAGAAAGAAAGTTTAAACAGATTTAGAAAAGCTATAGCACAGGCAAATGAAAATGTCTTTAAAAGTCTTCCAAGGTTTGATAAAGAAATTCCAACACATCTTTATTTTGGTGTGCTTATAAAGGCAGCGAAAGTCGGAGACCAGAATGCGATAAATGCCCTTAGGGAATTGCAAGAAAATGGCTTAATACAGATAGAACAATGGGAAAACATAGATACAAGAGATATAGATACTAATAAGCTAATAAATGAGGCGAAGCACACGAGCGTTGTGCAAGAAAAAATAGATTTATATGCTGGTGGGCGTTACGCCCTAGAATACATAAGCGAACTATTAAAGAGTTATATTATGTTATGGAGAGAGCTTAACAAGAAGAAGGATGAAATTTTTAGCACTCTAAGAGAGTTCAACTTAATTGAGCCAGGTAAGAGTATAAAAGTAACTACTGATTACGGTACTGTATATATAGGTGCTTATGAGAATATAAGATACGAGAAAATTAACGAAGAGGAAATAAAAGATACACTCTTAAAATACGGATTCAGAAAAGAAGAGTTTACAGTATTGGATTTGACAACAATAATGCGCAACGAAAGATATGCTTGGCTTAGAAAAAAGCTTGAAGAAGAAAAATATATCTCGCCTACTCCAGAAGAAAGAATTTATATAAGAAATATATTCAAAGATGCAAAGCGCAACAAATGAGTATTTTAAGTTTTTTATCCTCTATTCTTAATATCCTGAGTGTTATTGCATGGGGGTTCTAGATAGGTTAGTTAAAAAGGAGGCAAAACTAGAAAAGAGTCTGCTAGCAGAGGAGAAAAAGGAAAAAATACCATTAGATATTATTGTATTATCCACAATCGTTATATACGCAATTGTCTACTCTATTGTGTTTCTTGGTGGGCCATCTTTTTATGGCGATGATACCACCTATCTTGGTGAGGCTTATTTTGTGCTTGCTGGCATTTTTCATGAAAGCCCATATATATTCAGCGTAAGGCTTCTTCAAATCTACCCAATAGCGCTGTTTTACGCTCTTTTTGGAGTTAGTATGCTAACTAGCTCCCTTTGGGATATAATCAGTTTTATAGGATCAATAATAATAGCTTTTTTGATAGGTAGAAAGCTTCATAGCTCTACAGCCGGATTAATAGCAGCATTGTCTCTAGCTTTTATACCAAATGTGGCTATGCTTGCTCCAACCGTTAGCGATGATATACCTTCTATGTTCTTTGTTGGTCTTGTGTTTCTCTTTTACCTCTACGGCAAAGAGAAAAATTCTAGGTTTTATTACTTCATGTCTGGTGCTTTCTTTGTTTGGAGTATATTAATAACTCCGGAAGCATTACTTGTAGATTTTGCTATCGTTCTTTTTGTTATAGTAGAGCTCTTCAGAAGAAAGGTTAAGTTTGACAAGGTCTTTTTGTTTACAATTTATGGTATAATTTTTGCTGGTTTGCTCCTTATGCTATTTAACTATATAAATTGTGGAAATCCGCTGATAACATTATCGGTGAATAACAATTTCTATAGCACTGTTGGTCCTAAGGGGTATATACCATCTACCAACATAGACCCTCGATTTTATCTTAATACAATGTTTCACTATAACCTATTCTTTAACTTGCTGCATCATAACCTTTCTTTCAACTATATAGTAAATTCTTTCTCTGGCTTTTTCTTCTACGCATTATTTGTTGTAACATTTATATTACCTATAATAAAGCTAAGAAAGGCTTGGGCTAAGCTTTTATATGTATTAATAATTGGCGGAATATCACTAGCTTATTTGTATTATCTTGTACCTATACAAAATTCACTTCCTTGCACAACTGGCATAATAAGCGCACAATGCCCACCTAAACTGTTTTATCTTACATTTATTCCATTTATTATACTCTTTGTAGAGCTGCTCCTTTTGAGGAATACTAGCATATATATGCCGTTCTTTATATTCTTATTTGGCTTATTGTTGCTGAATTATGGTCCAATGCACATCTCGCTTCATCCTTTCTACTATTTAATTGTCTACAGACTTCAGCGTTTTCTTGCCGTTCTTGGTATACCTATAGTGGTTACACTTGGAATAGGGCTTGCAGAGCTTATGAATTTCAGCAAAAAAGCTAAGCCACTCATGCTAATTGCTGTTTTGCTCCTGCTTATATTCTTGATATATACATCTTTCCAGATAAATGTTTTTGCATATAATACTTTAGCTTATCAGCGATACGATCAGCTTGCGATAGCAAATTATCTTTTGCACTACCCAAGCTATGTAAAGATCTACTTCTCTTCTTCATTCTCTAACCTGCCCATTTATATGAAGTTTGAAAACATGAGCAGGTTTTTTGCTTATGATAATATTCCAAACTGCAGAGAAATACCGAATGGGAGCTTCGTAGTAATACCAAAGTATGTTCAGAATTTTGGTCTTAATTATACACCAAATCCACGTAAGTACTGTCCTTATTGGCAGCTTGTATATTATCCTACATATCCTTACCCTATGAACAATGCTTCAATATTAAGCGTTTCACAGCCGTTTGGAGCAAAGCTTTATTATGTGCCTGGCGGGAGTATTAAGCCAATAAGTGTAGCAAATTCTACAACCCAAACTACAACGATTCCTACCACAACAATAAGTTATTTCAATTTCAATTACTTTAATCTAACAGGTGTTGGCTATATAAATCCAGCAAATAACATGCTTGAAAACTTTACAGTAGTAAATCATGTAGATAATGTAAGCATTGTACTAAATAAAAGTTCTGCTTACCCTGGAGAGTATGTAAGTGTAAATGTAATATTCCAAGGTGAATTCAAGTGGTACGCAAATCCAGCAACCTCCTATTATCTAAACCAGACAATTCACGAGCCACTAATAAACTTTCATTACTATGGCGTGGAGCTTGCAAACCAAACAGGTATGCTGCTTGTGCAAAACAACGGTCCATGGTATAACTATATAACGCAGATAGGTGAGCCGCACCAGCTCTTTTATCTTGATCCAAATCATTATCTTCTTGTGCACTGGGTTATTACACCGAATCAGAATATGGTAGGTAAGCAATTAAAGCTATGTGGCGGTTATTTTGCAACTTATAATAATACAAAGCTAATGGGCGGTTTTGGCAACCTTTACAACTATCTCGCTTATCATCAGATCGATATTGTGAACAGCTCTGTAATAAATATATTATCTCAAAATTGTGCTATATTGAATGTTACATAAGCGCAATATTAAGTTTATAAAAATTATTTACATTAATATTGTTGTGCTATAAGCTTCGAAATATTGTTTTTTTAATTGTTTGATTTGGGTTTTTGCATGTTTGATTATATTTTGCAACTTTTAATTGATACCTCTTTTTCATGGGTTAGAATGTTTATAGCTCTAGGCTTTTCTATCCTTCTAGGACTCGGCTTAGGTATATGGGCCGCAACAAGCAGAAGAGCAGAGAAAGTCATAATACCAATAGTAGATATACTTCAAACACTTCCTATTCTTGCATTCTTCCCTTTTGTAATATACATTATAGTTGCCGCAATTCCTGGATATATAGGAATAAACGCGGCTGTAATATTCTTAATTATAACGAGCATGTTATGGAACATAATTTTTGGGGTTTACGAATCGATAAAGGAGTTGCCACATGAGTTTATGGAGCTTGCTGCTATATATGGTATGGGTCTTAAGGAAAAGCTTTCCAAGATATATATACCAGCAAGCATGCCAAAGGTGATGAGCCAGTCCACCTTATCTTGGGCTATAGGCCTATTCTACCTTGTTACAAGCGAGATCTTCTCTACATCAAACGAGACATTTATGGTAAAGCATGGCATTGGGGTTGCATTAACTCAACTAGCACTCAGCGGTAATTTTAGCGAATATATTGTGGGAATATTAATCTTAATTGTATTTGTAATATTAACAAGGCTATTGTTCTTCGCCCCTTTAGAAAGGTACTTTAACAAACACAACATGAGCAATATACAAAAAACGCATGCAATTCATTTTGTGCATATCATGAAGTCAAAGTTGAAATTAAAAATTCCAAAAGTAAAGATGCCCATAAAGTTTGCATTTGGCAAAAAGCGCGATACCTATTCATTGAGCAACGAAGTGATTATAAAGCCAAAGAAAAGTGGATATGCAAATCTTGTTTATGCAGTACTTGCAATTTTATTTGTAGCAGTTATTGTTTCAAATAAAACTTTATTTTCATATGAGCTAAGCATTCTTGTAGCGCTTCTCGCATCGTTTGCAAGAGTTTGGTTTGCATTTGCGGTAATATTATTAATCTCGGTTCCCCTCAGTGTTTATCTTATCTTTTTCTCAAAGAGGCTAAGCGCCTATATACTTTTATTTCAAATAATAGCATCAATACCTGCTACAATAATGCTACCTTTAATAGTCTCGTTGTTTGTTAAAATGCCTTTTCATAGCGAAGCTGTTGCATTCTCTGTTTATTTTCTTAGTGGAATATGGTATATTATCTTTAGCATACTCTCGCAAAAAGCATACATTCCACAAAGCATATTTGAGGTAAAGAAACTATTTGGTATAAAGGGCTTGCAGGCATGGAAAAAGATATATCTCTATGCGATAGTTCCTGGGCTAATAACGGGCGCTGTTACCGGCATAGCTGCAGAATGGAATGCAAGCATAGTGGCCGAGTACTTTACTTCCTCTGGAATTGGGAATGGTGCTGTCTTAACATCTGTAAAAATCGGTATAGGAAAGCTCCTTGACGTATCGCTTGATAATGGCAACATGGTTCTTATGCTTCTTGCACTTTTAAACTTTACAATAATGATAATTGTAATAAATAGGCTTGTATGGAAAAGGTTATTTAATAAAATTGAGGAGATTTACAAATAGGTGTTTGCTTGGGCCTTCTTGACGTTAAAAATATAGGTTATTCAATAGGGCCTGTGCATGTAATAGAAAATATAACATTTACAGCTATGAAGAATGAGTTTGTATCTATAATAGGCCCATCTGGTTGCGGAAAGAGTACACTGCTCAGGATTATCGCTGGCCTTATAAAGCCTTTGCGTGGAGAAGTCTTATATAATGGTATGAAGGTAGAGAAGCCAAATAGGGATATTTCATTTGTGTTTCAGGATTTTGCACTGCTACCATGGCTTACTAACATAGAGAACGTAAAGCTCGGTCTTTCTCTCTTTGATATTAGCGAAGAAGAGAAGGAAAGAAAAGCGAAGCTTTTATTTAAGAAGATGGGTTTAGAAGGTTTTGAAAATGCATATCCTAATATGCTAAGCGGCGGTATGAAGCAACGCGTTGGATTAGCAAGAGCAATAATATCTGATCCAAAGGTGCTTCTTATGGATGAGCCTTTCAGCTCTTTGGATGAGCTTACAGCCGAGGCATTAAGGAGTGATGTGATAAATATGCTGAGAAGCCCAGATATTCCTGTAAGCCTTGTTATAATGGTTACGCATAACGTTGAAGAAGCAGTAGAGCTCTCAAGCAAGGTTGTGATATTATCTGAAAGGCCTTCACATGTTAAGGAGATTAAAAGAATAGGGCTAAAATATCCAAGAAATAAGCGTAGCAAGGGCTTTATGCAAGAAGTAGAGCATATCTACAAAGTTCTTACTGAATAGTCACTCTTTGCCTATACTCCATGAGTCTGAATCTTTGTTATATGCGAGGAGCTTTGTTCTAACCCCCCACTTGATCAAAAGGTTCCTAAGTATTTCGACATTGGTTATATCATCAGCATTTAGTATTATATCTCTACTTTTCAACTCTTCTGCTATTTCTTCAGTGTTTAAGCTTTTTTTGCTTAGAATATCAATAACGCTCTTGAATGGTTCAATCTCTTTGAGCCTTTTTGATAGCATACTGGTAATGTTACCCAGCCCCAGCCTTTTTCCTTCTTCTGTAAGCCTTACTATACCGTTTTTTACTTCAAGTAATCCAAGGAGCTCGCCAGCATCTAAAAGTGGAAGTAGCTTGTCTATCTCTTCTTCACTTTCATCTGCAAGCTTAGCTAAGCTAAGTGCGCCTTCGTTTTCCTTTAAGATTTTCAGCACGCCCCTAAGCTCTGTTATTCCCGCTCCTATTGGAAATTGCCCCATTTCATCCATTTTATTTTTATGAAGGTAAGAATTATATTATTTATTTTTCACTGCGGGCATGACGGGATTTGAACCCGCAACCACCTGGTCCGAAGCCAGGCGCGCTATCCAAGTTGCGCCACATGCCCAATAAGTGGCATGTGCTTTTTCAATCCTCTTTCTTCTCTATAGGCTCTATACCGTCTGCGAGTTCTTTCTTCATCTCTTGCAAAAGGCTCTTGAAGTAGTCTCTTTTATCTTTTTCTATGGCATAGAAGAGCCACATCGAGAGGAGATAGTCATCCATATTAGAGTTTACTACCTCTTCTACATCTGCCTCTGTTATGCTCTTCCATCCTTCTGAGAATGCTGTATTCGCTTCCATAATGATTGCATCCTTGTCAAGTTCTCCTCCATCATGCAGGTATTTGTAAGTTTTCCAGGAATGGCTTGATGAAAGTGACGCTATAAGTGCTGCCATATCTTTTATCTTCTTCTCCTCTTCATTTTCTATCTCGTGCTTTTTCGATACTTTCCTTACATCATTAACGAGCAATTCATATTTGTTAGTAATTCCCCTGCTACCCATACAATCAGCTTGCTCGTTTCAAATTATTAATAATATTGTGTAATACAAAGTATTTAATCCTTACTTCATCTTTTCTATTTTCTTTATAAATTTTCTTTTTCCTTAACTTTTATTTTTATGTTTCTTTCTAAAAGCAGATTAGAAAGCTTTTTATATTTTAATGTTATAACATTAAACTATATAATGTGAGAGCATGAAGAAAGATGTGCAAAAAGGTGTTAAAAGAAAGTATACAACTATAACAATACCAACCCCACTTTTTGAAAGGATAGAAAAGGTAATAGAAAAGACCGGATTCTCTTCCGTCTCCGATTACGCGACATATATACTTAGGGAGACAGTTGCTAGGATAGAAGAAGAGAGACAAGGTAAGGCGAAGCCCGGAGATGAGCTTACAAGAAAGCTGAAGGCGCTTGGTTATATTTGAGGGAGAAAATGAAGAATGATGAAATAATTAGGATAGCAGATTTACTTCAAAAAGAGCCGAACGAAGCAAACTGGGAAAAGTTTGCGAAAGCGCTTAAGAAATCAGGCATTAAATATTACAGAATAGTTTATGTAACACTAAAAAATGCAGAAGATTTAACCAAATCTTATGCAGAGCTATTTGATGCAAAAGGCAAGCTTGTGACAAAGGTACCAATTTTTAAGAGAGGCAACGGAAAGAGGGTAGAAGGTGCTACCATATACTTGAAGGGTTTGCTCAATATAAACAAATGGTGATAAAATGATAGAACAAAATCTAAAAGAGCTTGAAGAAAGGAGTATATTCATACTCAGAGAAGCGCGTTCGAAGTTCAAGAATATAGCTGCTCTATGGAGCATGGGGAAGGATTCCACAACAATGCTAGCACTTGCAAGGAAGGCGTTTCTTGGAAAGGTGCCTTTTCCTGTTATCCATATAGATAATGGAATAGACTTCCCAGAAACTTATAAGTTTAGGGAAGAGCTTACAAAGAAGTGGAAACTTAACTTAATAGTGGCAAAAAGCGAGATAAAGCCAGAAATATCGGGCTTTAGTTGTTGTGGTGCAAATAAGACGGAGGCGCTCAAGAAGGTAATGAAGCAGTATAAGTTTGATGCATTAATTGTATCTATAAGAAGGGATGAACATGGTGTTAGGGCAAAGGAAAGGGTCTTTAGTCCTAGAGATAAGAACTTCAGGTGGAACTATAAAGACCAACCTGCAGAACTTTGGGATGATTATTCTTCAAAGATAGAAAATGAAGGACATGTTAGAATACATCCTTTGCTAGATTGGAATGAGATAGACATATGGAACTACATAAAGAAGGAGCACATACCTGTAAATCCATTATACTTTTCTAGGAATGGATTTAGATATAGAAGCCTTGGCTGCACGCATTGCACTGTGCCTCTAAAGTCGAATGCAAAGACTGTAGATGATATTATAAAAGAGCTTAAAACAACTAATGTAGAGGAAAGAGCAGGCAGAGAGCAGGACAAAGAAAGAGAGTATGTGATGCAAAAACTTAGGGCACTCGGCTACATGTAGGTGAATATATGCTTGTCGAGAACGTTACAATGCTAGGCCACAAAGACCACGGCAAGTCAACTCTAATAGGTAGCATTCTTATGCTTACAAATTCTGTCAGCAATACAAGAATAGAAGAAGCTAAGAGATACAGTGAAAAACTTGGTAAGTCCTTTGAACCCGCATTTATATTAGATAGCTTGGAAGAAGAGCGCGAAGGCGGGCTTACAATTGATTCTACAAGAGCCGAAGCTAAATACAAAGATCTTGCATTTGAATTTATAGATGTTCCTGGGCACGAAGAGCTTATAAAGAACATGATGAGCGGTGCTTCTTTTGCAGAAACAGCCATACTCCTTGTATCTGCTAAGCCCGGAGAAGGAATAAGAAAGCAGACAAAAAGGCATGTCTTTGTTGCAAAGATGCTTGGCATAGAAAACCTTATTGTTGCAGTAAACAAGATGGATACTATAAATTATGATGAAAACGCATACAATAAAATAACAAAATTAATTGGTAAGTTTTTATCTAATATTAAATTTGATGGGATAATAAGGTATGTGCCCATCTCTGCATATAATGGAGAGAATATAATAAGACGTTCAGATAAAATGAAGTGGTACAATGGCATGCCTCTTTTGGAAGAGCTTTATAGAATGACCAAAGGCGCAGGCAAAAAGGATAAAAATAAATTTAATAAGTTGAGAGCGGTAGTGCAGGGATACATAGAAGATGGCAACAAAAAGCTAATAAGTGCAAAGATACTAAACGGTAAGATTGAAAAAGGTAAAATAACGTTCTTTCCTGGCAATATAGAAAGATATGCAAAAAAGATAATCCTAAAAGGAAGGGCGGTAGCTAAAGCAGGCGAAGGCTCTAGTGTGGCAATCGAACTTGATAAAGATATAGAGAATCCACGTGGCCTTGTGATCACCAAAGAAGGTGAAGAGCCGATAGTAGCGAATAAACTAAATGCACTCATCTTTACCTTAGCTAAGCTTACGCCAAGCTCTAAAATAGTCATAAGGTTTCTAGGAAATGAAGTAAAATGCAATAAGCTTAGCATAATAAAGCACATAGATACGACCACAGGCGCCTTAAGTAAAAAGAGCTTGATAGAACCATTGAATGCAGGAATTTTGGATCTAGAACTAGAATCAGATATCGCCTTCGAAAGATATAATATTTTGAAAAGTATGGGCAGATTCAGCTTTTACATAGAAAATAAGTTTGGTGGTATAGGCATAGTAGAATAGAGCTATTGAAATACCCTTATTCTATATTTTTCATTTCTTTTTATCTTCGCTTTATCTATGCCTTTTATTATACTCATATTTGCAGGTATACCAAAGCTCTCAGCGTATATCCTGCCTGAATAAAGTCTCTTTGCAGCATCTTTATTGCCTGACAAAGCTTCTTCTATAAAACTCTTTACATTTACAAGCGAGATGTATCTACCATCTCTTTCGATATTAAATGAACTTGGCATTTTAAGCAAAAAAGGAACCTTGACAATTTCATCATGAAGCATTACTCCATGCCCTATAAAGCCATGCTCATTGAATTCTTGTCCATGGTCTGAAGTGACTATGTTTATCTGGTTATCACCAAATCTCTCAGCTAAATTATTCACCACTTGATTTGCATATCCGAGCGCTTTAGCAGATGCTTTGTAATAAAGCTTCTTCCATAACTCTACAGCCCTCTTTTCTGGCTTCTTCTTCATAAATGAGGTCGACCAGTCTACATCTTTCTTAACACCGATATATGGGTCGTGCGGTTCCATCATGTTTATGAACAAAAAGAACGGCTCTTTGAGCTTTAACCTTTTAACCTTTTCAACTATTTTTTTGCCACCTTTCTCAAGCGGCCAGCCTTCTATGAACTTTGCCTTAAACTTCTTTGCTATATTTACGGGTGTTAGAAATAGCATACCTTCTATCAACGCAGCAGCAAGTGCTGGGTTTTCTTTTATAAGGGAGCTTGCAATCTTTATGGGATTATTTCCATAAATATTTCTATATTTTGCAGCCACTTCCTTTGCACTTTTTGGTATTTCAAAAACACTTCCAAAAACATCTGTAAAATATGTTTCTTCGATGAAGGTAGCAAATTCGTTAAAGCCATATATTGGATGCACATAGGGGTTTGCTGAGATTGCATAGGTATGGTAGCCAAGCCTGCTTAGCTCACTTATAAAGGTTCCTTTCCTGAGCTTTATTCTTTCTATGTCAAGCGATTTAATCTCTTCGGTTTCATGCGCGCCATGCTCGCTAGGATACATGCCTGTAAATAAGGAAGCGTGTGAAGGCAGCGTCCAAGGAGCTGGAGCGATGCATTCTTCTATTCTTTTAAACTCTTTGAATAAGCCCTTTTCATCGTCTAGCTTTTTGAAAGCATCAAGCCTAAGCGAATCTAATATAATAATTGAGATGTTTGGTCTTTTTGATTTCATAGCTTCATCGCTAGTTAGGTATTTATATATAACATTCTTATAATTTTTATTCTTATGCAGAATGGGGTTTCCAGATGCTATCAATTGGTAATAGAAAATTTAGAGAATATGTATTAGTATTTTTTGCCTATGCGCTGGTAGCAGTCATCATGTTCCCCCAGCTGATTGCAAATTTTACAACTTCTACATTTGGTTATGGTGGCGATAGCTATCAAGGCTTATGGGATCTTTGGTGGGTGAACTATGCAATATTTTATCTACATACAACACCTTATTTTACAAATTTAATGTTCTATCCGGTTGGAGCTAATTTAGTAACGCAAACAATGGCCCCACTCTTAGGCGTATTAACATATCCTTTGCAACTCATAAGCCTGCCATTTGCGATGAACACAGCAATAATAATAGGGATAGTTTTATCAGGCCTATTTACATATATACTCGCAAAATACCTTACGGGAAATATTCCTGGTTCATTTCTTGCTGGGTTAATCTTCGCCTTTAGCCCTGAGCACATAATGCAGAGCGTAGGTCACTTGCAGTGGACCAATACTGAATTTATACCCTTATTTGTTCTTTTCTTTCTTCTCATGATAAAGGAGAGAAAGATAAAATACGCTTTCTATGCTTCAATTTCTTTTGTTCTCTCGGTATTTATAGGTGATGTTGAACAAGGAATACTTCTTGCGCTTGTTGCATTCTTTATTTTGATCTACTATCTTCTTTTCGATAAAAATGAAAGGAAGAATATACTAAATAGAAAGTTCGCGTACCTTTTTGTGCTCTTTATCATACTTTCTTTTGTTCTTGGTTCACCAGGTTTTATACCGATGATACAAGGCATTGAGAGTGGCGTGCTCTCTTATGTTAATACGCAAGGCTCAATACCTTACAACATTCTATACAGTGATACAATCTCTTCGTTTTTCTTGCCCTCTTACATAAACCCGATATTTGGCTCTTTAAATGGCTACGCTGCTTTTTATCAAAAGTCAGTTGTAGATCCAGCTGAAGGCACCGCGTATATTGGCTATAGCGTTTTGTTCCTTGCAATAGCCTCTATTTACCTTGCATATAAGAAAAAAGAGCTAGCAAAAATATGGCTATGGCTATTTTTAGCAATATTCTTTATATGGCTCTCTCTAGGCCCATATATAAGATGGAGCGGTTTTCCAGAAACTACCTCTGGTCTTTTGCCTGGATTATATTTGCTATATCACCATATACCATTGCTTAATGTATTTAGGGAGCCTGGTAGATTTGACTTTGCTACTGTACTTGCTTTAGCTGTTCTTGCCGCATTTGGTTTCAAATTTTTATCGGAAAAGCTTAGTAACCGCAAAGAAATTTTGTTTGGCATGTTTGCCATTTTTATATTAATAGAATATTGGGCATATTTTGTGCCACAGGTAACGCCTGCAATTATTCCAAAAGCCTATTATTATATAAGGCAAATACCTGGCAATTTCTCAGTGCTTATATTGCCCGCACTGCCAAACTATACTAGCACAGCTCCGGAGAGATATATGGGAGTTGAGTTATATTATCAAACAGCATTTCAGAAGCCACTTGTTGGTGGATACGCAACAAGAATGAACCAAACGCAGCTAAGCGTTGTCGAGCAGATACCAATAGCTGTAGAAGCAGATTATCTAAGTAATACCGGCAAGCTTGCTTTCCCATATCCAATAATTGAAAATTATACGCAGCTTAACCTCTTCATACTTGCAAGCCTTAATGTTGGGTTCATTGGTATTATAAGGCAGGCATATAATTATACAGACCTTCTTCAGCTTGCTAGCTATCTCTATAGTATGTTAGGTAATCCAGTTTATCAGTCAAATAGTACAATAATCTTCGCTACAAGCAAAGCAATAGCAGATAATGTTGGCAAGCACATTGTGGCATATACTATAGGTTCGTGGGTTCCTGGTTATAGCCTTTGTACATCTATTTTCTGTAACACAACATTCTCAAGCATGTGGTGGGGCAGCAATGCAAGAGGTATAGGAATATATGTGCCAGAAAATAGCACAAATATAGTTATGAATTTTACCGCAATGTACTATGGCGGTAGCTCAACTATGGGCATATACTTAAACTCCGCAAATAATCTGGTAAAAAGAATAAGTCTTACTCCTTATCCGGAGAATTACTCTGTTAGCTTGAGCCTTCAGCCAGGGCTTAATATGCTTATACTTTTAACGCCAAACACAACATACTCAAATGGGCTCAACTTTGGTATAACTAATATTACATTTACAAGCGGCTAGCCCTTATTCACTTTCTCTACAAAGAAATCTCCTATCGCCAAATACTGCGAGCCTGTATTTAGAAGAGTCCATATAGCATAATCTGGATCCATGACTATCGGCACGCCGTGCTTGTTAAAGCTTGTGTTGACAATAGCTCCTATGCCCGTTTCTTTCTTTATTTCTTTTATAAGCTCTCTGAACCTCTTGTTCTCATTTCCAAGTATCTGTGGCCTTGTTGTACCATCTATGTGCGAAGCAGCTACAAGGTCATTCCAATGCTCCTTTTTTACCTTATAGCCTATAGTCATAAACCTATTTGGCCTTAAATATGGGCTAAGAAGCTCTTCAGCATCTTCTTCTAAGATTGTGCTTGCAAAAGGCTGGTAATATGGCCTTCTCTTAATTATTATGTTTAGCTTGTTTCTATTTTCCGGATCATTCGCCAAAGCAACAACACTTCTGTTTCCTAGAGCCCTTGGGCCGTATTCCATTCTTCCCTGGAACCACAATACAATATCATTCTTCTCTGCAACACGTTCCGCTGTGTATTTTACAATATCCTTCCTTTCCTCGTATCTTATCTTTTTCTCTTTTGCATACCTCTTTAGCACCTCTTCTATCTCGCTGTTTGTGTATTCTGGTCCGTAGTATAGGTTATCTATCTGTTTTTTGTTAAACTTACCATGCTCCTTGAAGTCTACATAATAAGCAGCACCAAGAGCTAAGCCCCCATCGCCCATATGTGGAAAGACAAAAAAGTTCTTAACTTCAGGAAGCTCATTTATCAGCATATTCGTTATTATGTTTGAGAAAAAGCCTCCAGCAACCGCTACATTTCTTATACCTGTTTCTTCAATGTACTGCTTTACTATCTTCAGCACCTGCTCTTCAACATACTTCTGTACACCATATGCAAAAGCCTCTCTATTATATTTCCATAATATATGGTCTTTCATGTATTCTGCAAGCAGGTACTCAAATTTTATCCCACTTCTGCTCACAAGCTGCTTGCTTTTTTCATCATAATACAGCATCTCCTTAAGCTCCGGAACTTCTGCTGGATAAGAATATGCTGCTAGGCTCATGAGCTTGCCCTCATCCTCGCTATACCTCATATCCAAAGCAATTGTGGCGGCACCATAAAGTATGCCTATGCTTGCACTCGCTTTGAACTGATTTATTCTCTTTAATTCGCCATTGTCTCCTATAGAAACAGTTCCGCTAAGCCCATCGCCAGCTCCGTCAAGGGTTATTACAAGAGCTTCTTTAAAGCCAGAAGCATAATATGCAGAAGAGGCATGAGCAAGATGGTGCTCAACAAACTCAATCTTCTTTTCCAATCCAAGCTTTTTAAGCCTTTTAGCAATGATATAAGAGCCTATATTAACGCCAAGCCACCTCCAGAGCCATTTTGGATTTTGGTTTTGGACAAGCCTGAAAACAGCATTTCTAGCATGCATGCTTAGCCTTGATGGCTTTTCTACTTCTTTTCTCCAAAGCTTTCTTCTTTTAACCTCAAGCTCGGGCCATATTCTTGCAAATAAAGCACTTCCTCCATACCATGCTACCGCAATTTTTTCTATCTCTTCATCTTTTAGTGAATTGATAAGATATCTTATAGAATTTTCAGGAAAGCCGACATCGTTTTTCTTTCTTGTAAATCTCTCCTCATTTACCGCTCCCAAAACCACGCCATCTCTTACAATACCAGCGCCCGCATCGTGTGCATCGTGTATTCCAAGTATAGCCATGTAACCAACTATTATTTTAATTTAGATTTTAATAGATAATGTAAATAATATTTTTATATCATACCTCCTTAAGAATTTGCTAGGCAATTATATTTTGAAAAGCACTGTAAAAAGAATAGCATTAAATAGGTATAGAAGTAAAGAATTAACAAAGTTTAAAGTTTAACGGGTATTTTTCATGGAAAGCTATAAACCAGAGGATGTCATTAAAAACAAAGAGGTAAATATACATCCGTCTCTTTTTAATGTGATAAGGGAGAAGCACGATGTAGAAGACAAGATGTTAAAGGTAAAGCACAGGATCGGTGTATACAGTGCAAAAGGTGGTGTAGGAAAAACAACAGTCGCAATAAATCTAGCATATACACTTAATAGGATGGGCTTTAAAGTTGGTTTGCTTGATGCAGATATTGATTGTCCTAATGTTACTTTCTTCCTTGGCATTAATCATAGAATAGATGAATATCCACTCAAACCATTCGAACACAACGGCGTTAAGGTATTATCAACAGCGATGCTTACAGATGATGCCTCAAAACCCATAGTGTGGCGAGGCCCTTTAATAGCAAAGATGGTTGGAGATTTTTTGAAAAATACAGAATGGGGTGAGCTAGATTTTCTTATTATCGATTTGCCTCCAGGTACAAGTGATGCGCCAATATCTATTATGCAGCTTCTTAATCTTACAGGTTTTATTCTTGTAACAACGCCACAGCATATAGCAGCGGTGAACACAATTAGATCAGGCACAATGGTGAAAAAGTTCAACATAGCGTTGCTTGGTGTAGTGGAAAATATGTCAGATGGTTATGCGAAGGGCGGAAAGGAAGTCGCAGAAGCTCTTGGCTGCGAGCTTCTTGGAACAATAAAGAAAAATGATCTTATTTCAAAATTATCTGATGAAGGAAAAGTGCCTATATTGGAGAACAATGAAATAATGGATGAATTTACCAAAATAGCTAAAAAGATAGTAGAAGTCGAGAAATAATATCTATTTTTTCTTATTTGCTCTTTCTACTACTCTATCAAACATTATCCTAAACCATGGTGTGTACTTCTCTGGGTTCTCTTTCATATCTTTGCTTATTTCTTCTAAGCTCGCCCATTTCCAGTCATCCGCTTCTTCCTTGTTTATTTCGGGCTCGCCATCATATCTTCCAAAGAAGACGTGGTCAAATTCATATTCTGTAAGCCCTTCGCCTACATCCGCCTTATATATGAAGCTAAATTCTTCTTTAAGCGGGCAATCAAAGCCCATCTCCTCCTTGAGTCTTCTATGCGCAGCATCTTCAAGTTTCTCATTTGGCCTTGGATGTGTGCACACAGTATTGCTCCATTTACCTTTGCTGTGATATTTTGTCATAGCTCGCTTTTGCAGCATTAGCTCTCCCTTTTTGTTGAATACAAATATAGAAATTGCCCTGTGTAGTCTGCCACCATTCATATGCGCTTGCAGCTTCTCCATAGTGCCTATCGGCCTATCCTGTTCGTCTACCAATATTACCTCTTCCATGAAATCAAATATAAAATGTGCAATATAGTTTAAAATAGTTTGCCTAAGTATAAATGTTTAAATAAAGTATATATAAACAAAATATTTGGGGGTAATTTTTAATTGGTAGTGCAAACGGTGAAAAAATGATTGAGCAAGTGATGGGTGGGTTTGCAAAAGAAATGCCTAAAACAAGCGAATACAACGATAAGTATGAATTCACAGGCGAGACTAAAATAATTAAAATCAATGGCGAAACGCACACACTATACAGAATTAGGGCAACAAAAGATATCGTAGATGAATCTGGTAAAGTTATTGCAAGAAAAGGAGACCTTGGAGGTTTTATAGAGAAAGAGGACAATCTTGACTACAGTTCAAATGCATGGGTCTCCGAAGGTGCAATGGTCTTCGACAATGCACGGGTAGATGGTAATGCATTGGTATATGGTAGTGCAATGATCTTCGACAATGCACACGTCTCTGGCTTTTCAAGGATCTTCGGCAATGCATGGGTCCACGGTAATGCACAGGTCAATGGTGATGCAAAGATATTCGACAATGCACACGTCTCTGGTGATGCACAGGTTCTTGGCAATGCACGAGTGGTCGACAATGCACAAGTCTATGGTAATGCAAAGGTCTTCGGCAATGCATACATCTCTGGCTTTGCAAGTGTCTTCGGCAATGCACAAGTCTATGGCAATGCATGGGTCCACGGTAATGCACAGGTCTACGATAATGCGCAGATCGAAGGTAATGCAAAGGTCTATGACAATGCAAAGGTCTTCGGCAATGCATACATCTCTGGCTTTGCAAGTGTCTTCGGCAATGCGCAAGTCTACGCTTTTGCAGTGGTAGCCAACAATGCAAAGGTCTACGATGATGCACAGGTCTTCGGCTTTGCAAGTGTCTTCGGCAATGCGCAAGTCTACGGTAATGCAAGGGTCTATAACATAGCGTGGATTTATGACGATGCACAGATCTTCGGCAATGCGCACATCTTCGGCAATGCGCACATCTTCGGCAATGCACAAGTCTTTGACAATGCATGGGTCTTCGACAATGCACAGATCTTCGGCAATGCGCACATCTTCGGCTATGCACGGATCGGTGGTAATGCAAAGGTTTACGACAATGCACAGGTCTATGGGGATGCACAGGTCTTCGGCTTTGCAAGTGTATTCGACAATGCACAAGTATACGGCATTGCACAGGTCTACGGTAATGCACAAGTACACGGCAATGCACAAG
>Ga0080003_1000753_pt1 | contig 19861 bp, 18 predicted proteins | sample JossMetagenome_FD_69206 | JGI IMG/M metagenome (GOLD analysis project Ga0080003, IMG submission 69206) | Hot spring microbial communities from Joseph's Coat, Yellowstone National Park, USA - JC2_E (SPADES assembly) (version 2) | ecosystem: Environmental > Aquatic > Thermal springs > Hot (42-90C)...
TAGCCCCCTTACAGAAGTGTTTTATATAAGAAATTTTATACTATGGATGCCCAAATGGGGCTTTCCCTATGGAACGTAGGGGAGAAGCCCGGGGATGAGAAGGCCTCTGCGATGCGGGATGGAATACCCGCGGTATTCCAGGCGTAAGCGTATCGATGAACCGGGAAGCCCCGTCCTTAAGGGCGGGGTAGTTCACCGCTTTAATAACCCTAGCTTTTTTACGCCGTTCGGCGCTCCTGGCCGGCCACAAGCGATGGACCAAAGCCGTTGAGAAATATCAACTACGACTCGTTTCGTTAAAGCCCGGAGTATAGCGAGCCATATCGCCGGCATTAGCAAGAATAACGGAATCGCGCTTCCAAGAGCCATATCGGTCCGAAGTATAGGGCCAGCCACGCTTTCTCCTGGCAAGGAAAACGGCGAGCGCGATGACGGCCACTACGGCGACCACGACCAGCCACAGAAGCGGTCTGGTCAAAAGGAGCAAGCCCAGGAAGCCACCGGAAGGCGCGGTCGGCAACCAGCCCGTCGAATTGCCGTCTACGTCGACTTTCCAACTCATGGGCTTCGTCGAGTTGAACGCGAACATGAAAACCGTGCTGCTATGAACCCATCCCTCTAACGCCGGACCCGAACCGCTTATCGCGATCCGGCCAGAGCTGTAACTCAAGTTATACGGATGCGTTCTGTTCAGCGCCAACCAAAAAGATGCGGGAGCCTTGGTGAAGTTGAGAACAAAATATTCCGTCGTGTTTGTGATCGCCCTTTGCGTATCGTAAAGGGGACCAACGTCGCGATATGAAAGCACGTTGGGCATCTGAGTTACCTCACCAATCGAGGCGTAATTCATGGCCAAACCGTCCCCGCTGTAACACACGGCAGAGACTATGATGGGTGAAGTAAGCGCAAAATCCCTTCCGCGGACCTGCCCCGTCACAAAAACGGGATAAATGAAGACCGCGGAAGGACTGTCGCTCGGCAAGCTCACGTAGCCGTGGATCTCTTCGCCGCTGACGACAAAAGAGGCGTTGTCACTGCTCAAACTCAGACTAACAGGAGATGAAAAGATCAAGGACACGCGCAAACCCGACCCAGGAGCCCCGATGTAATACGAAGATGACGGCTGGATTAGCACGCCCTGCAGGGGAATGGGTAATCTAACGAGTTTTAGCGTTTCCTCACCCGCTTGGCCTGAGACCGTGTAATTCACGTATGCGGGGGTGCTACCCGGGCCAACGTTCAAGGTGACTGGGATCTGCACCGCCGAGAAAGCGGGAAGCTCGACCGAAGATGGAGCACTCAATAGCGAAAGGGCCGCTGAGGTAGAGAACATTGGCGTTACAGACAATTCGTAAGGGGAAGGATTCACGGCGTAAAAGTAAACCGTGATCGCGTACGGGACGTCACTCTCGCCGACGTATAAGGGAGAACAGGCGGGCACGATGATCGCAGTTGCGGACTGGACAGCCGCCCCGGTAACTGGAAGAACGGCATTGAGGGTAACGCAAACCATTACCAGGACAGCAAAGGCGACACTCCTACCCATACCACCGGGCCTCGGAAATCGATATAGCTATTTCCCCGAAAGTTTTCGATGAGAGGTAGAGAAAGGGGGCTTTCCTGCGCCAAGCATCCCAATAGAAAACGAAGCCGGCTTCCAGGAGAACCGATAAAAAATACAGATACCGCGATCGCGCCACTTCAGAGCTCCCCTTTTGAGAGTCCCCATGCCACCACTTCAAAACCCGCGGCAACTGCTAGCAAAGAAAGGCCACCGATTCGTTTTGAATCGGCCCTTAGCGAAGGGCCGCCCTCACTCCCTGGTAGAAAATGAAGAAACCATCCCACCAACGAGTTCCCTTCTTGCCGCGGTGTGGGCTCGCGACAACGCGGCTCTCAACTACCTTGAGACCGTGCTTAGCCATAAGCACGAGGCTTTCGGACGCCCACCCGTATCCCCACTCCCTCACCTCCCTCACAAACACTTCAGCTGCCCGCCTCGAATAAACCCTGAAACCGGATTGGCTATCGGTGATGCGTTGTCCGGAAATCAAACTAACCTCGCGCGCGAGCAAGGCGTTGGCGAATCTTCTCCAAAAACCAGAGTTTCTCATATCCCTCGCCCCAACCACGAGGTCGGCCCGCGTTGCACGCATTTTCTGTAACAGCGGTGCGATGTAAGTCGGGTCGTGCTGCCCGTCACCGTCGAGCGTCACTATGTCGGAAGCCCCCCTCGCCAACGAATACCTCATCCCAGTTGAAGTGGCTGCCCCCGCCCCCAAGGAGATCGGGTGCCTGAGTACCGTTGCCCCTGCACGCCTGGCCAAAAAAGCAGTGGAGTCCGAGCTGCCGTCGTCCACTACCACGACCTCGTCTACGTAATTCTTGGTGCCCCTCACCACGGCTTCTATGCTAAGCGCCTCGTTCTTAGCTGGTATTACGGCGTAAACTTGTCCGTTCTCCCTGGCCGCGCTCGCGCCCGTCGAAGCGGACGCGGTGAGGGCGAAGTATAGGCGCTCGTACTGGAGGGCCATGGATTCCCAGCTCATCCCTTCAGACAGCTTCCTCCCTTTCGCCCCCAGTTCAGCAGCGAGGCGGTCATCGTCTAGTCTCAGCAGAGCCTCGGCCAACGAAGCGGGATCTCCGGGCTTCACCAAAAAGCCGTTGTATCCATCCCGCACCAGCTCTGGTAACCCGCCGACGTCTGTAGCCAGCACCGGTAGGCCAGAGGCCATGGCCTCGAGAACCGTGAGCCCAAACCCCTCAGACCTATTCAAGCTGGCGGAGACGTAGACACCGGCATGTCTGTACACTTCGGGCAACTCCGCGTCTGCTACGTCGCCCAAGAACTCCACGCGTTGTGAGATGCCCAACGACCTGGCCAGCGCTTCGTATCTAGGCCTCTCGCTGCCCTCACCAACTATCAGTAACCGCCTCTTTCCCCCTTTTTTGAAGTACAAGGTGTAAGCCTTCAGGAGCACGTCTAACCCCTTGTAACGGTGCCACTTACCCATCGCCGCGACGAAAAGCGCGTACCCCTCCACCTTCGTTGGCTGTTGCGCTCCTCCCGCTGACCCGCTCCTCTTCCTATCCACTAAAGGCGCGGGAAGCCCATCAGTATCGCCTTCGCTATAACTATCAGTATCGGTCTTCGGCCTGAACCTGCGTACGTCAACCCCGTTGTGTATCACGAAGTAACGCATGCCGCGCAACAACCTAGAACCCCTGGGGTAGACGGCCGTGGTGGCCACTATGGCCGAAAACGCCCGGAAATAAACCCTCGCGAAAAACCGGTCGTGCAGCTCCACTAGGACTTTTGCAACTGGGGTAACCGGAGGCAGGTCATTGTGATAAGTTATCACTGCTGGGATCCCCTTCAACGACGCTACCAATACCGCGAAAAAAGCGAAGGCGGGATTGGGAAACTCTGCCTGTATGACATCGCAGCGGCACTTCAATAACGACCAAAATATACCTGGACAAATGGGCACACCAAAGAACAGGCCAAACGTGCGATGACCGTGAACCATCACTCCGTTGGATTCCCTATCACCGGGGGGCAGCGGGAGGGAAGAACAGTAAACGCTCACTTGATGCCCGCGTTTCGTGAGCTCCTCAGCTAAATTCTTACAGTGGACCTCTTCCCCACCCCTCCAAGGCGGATAAAAGCTGTTCACTATGGCGACCCGCAATCGGCGACGAAACCCAATTCCCTCTTTTTTTAAGCGTGTAGCCCGAGATGAGTCCGGAGACCAAACCGTTACGGAAAGGCATACCGACCAACTGAAGAATTTTAGACATCGGTCACCTGGCAAGTGGTAATCCAACACAAAGAGATCGTGCAGGTGAAACCAGAGACTAACCATTTCCTTCTGGTCGAGGGGGAAACGAACTTGCTTGCAAACGAGCTCAAATCAAAAAAGATTCGACAACGCAAAGACCTCTTGAACGCGTTCCGGATTACGATCCGTTTATTGAGATCTACAGAGGGCCCTTGTACACCCCCATTGAAAATCGGATGCAAGGCGTTACGCTTAGACCTTTAGCTCTCATCCGTTTCTACGCGCCTTCACGCCTATGGCCACGACCGGGGCCGCCGCGAGCAGAGCGAACAACGACAACAGCCTGAAAGTGGGCATAAAGCCGACGTAATCGATGAGCGGTCCCGCCAAGAATGGCCCCAGTGCGTTACCGACGGTTCCTGCCCCGAAAACGATGGCCACGCTGGAGTTAGCCCTGCCCGATTTTCCCAGTTCTGGGGCGTAAGCTAGGGCAGGAGCGGATCCGACGTACCCGAAGAAGAAAGCACCGAACAGCAGCGGCAAGGCCATCACTCCTCCCGTGAAGCTATAGGCCATGAAAAGCGCACCGGCAAGGCCGTACGACGCTGCGATAACCCGCTTCCTGCCCAACTTATCTGACAGGTAACCTCCCAAGGGGAAAGCAACCATGCCAGACGCTATCACACCGCTGGTCAAGCCTTCCGATAAACCCACGCTCGAAGTCACCGAGTCCAAGTAAGAGGGCGTGAACGAAGAGAAACCCCTCGTGCTCACGGCGTTTAGGGCATACGCCACGGCTAGGAGCCCAATAGGCGAGAAGAAGGCAAGCCAGCGCTTATCCATCCCGTTCCCATTCACATGTTCCGCCTCGTTTTCCCACGCCTGCTCGTGAGGCACCTCAAGGAATCCGTTCAGCATAGCTGCCGCCAAGATGGCCGGGATCGTCATCAACAACATGGCCTGGACCCAGCTCAACTTTGCGACCGAAAAAATTGCCGCTACGAGAAGGGGTGCGGCGAACATACCCACGTTGCCTCCGAATTGGTGCACGCCCACCGCGCTTCCCCTTTCCCTTTCGTCAAAGGCGACCGAGATCGCCCCTATGCCCTGTGGGTGATAAGGAGCCAGCGAAAGACCAAGGAGGAAAGAAACCAATAGGAATTCGACGAAGTCCCTCGCGAACGCCATTATCACCATCGACAAAGCCATACCCAAGAAGCCGATAATCATAGCCGCCTTCTGTAAGCCGCGTTTTTCAGCGAAACGAGCTATCGGTGTTTGGGTGAGCCCCGAAGTGAGTAGGTAAACCGCGACCAGAACCCCTCCCTCGAAATAAGATACCCCGAAATCCGCTCTCATGATGACCAGCAAGGGGGGGAGTATGAAGTTATACACATCGTTGGTGAAGTGCGCGTAAACCAGCAGGGATAGCAAGGACTTCTTTTCCAATTTCGCTCGACGACTGAAACCCTCATGCTGCCCCGTAAAAACCTTTTCGAACCGCGAAAATCCGTTAGAGACGCTGACCTCCCCCCGCCCTGAAGGGCGAGGTCTGTCGTTAGCTTTATCAACCCTTAACTTCATCAGGATCCCGTTCGGCCGAGCTCGAAGCAGACGATGCCTCCTCGATAACCTTCTTTTGAACGGCCAGAAGGACCACCCTTTGTAGCTCATCGACCCTCTGCTCCAACCTGTACAGCATGAACAACAGAAAAAGCGTGAACACCCCGTAAATCAGGTTAATCGGAAGGGTAACGCCTAGGGCGGAAGTTATCGAGGAAAAAAGCGATGGATAGGTCGCGAAAACGCCAACTAGCACCCAAACCAAGGCCCACGCCGCCCCCTCCCCCCTGGCGAACTTCCCCCTTTCGACCTGCACGTACGTATATAAAACGAAGAATAACGAAATGGCATCAACGAGAAGGGAATAGTAGTGCACGGCTATCCTCCTGAAGACCGCCAGGCGAATAAATAGCTTTCGGGAGGAACCAACGCTTTTAAGTGAGGGGAAGGTCGAGAGATGCTTGGGCATTGCATATCTCATGGAGCCGACGTAGACGGTCTCGTTTCTGCCTTCTTGGTCAAACTGGCCGAAGAGGGGAAGGGCAATCAAGTAACAGTCGTATTCGCAGACTACGAAGATTACCTACAAAAAATCTCGGAGGCAAACGGCGATTTTTTGTACGTGTGCGACCTGGGTGTGGACCCAGAGAACGAGGCCAAATTCTTGGCGATACTCGAGGAAAAAGCGAGATCAGGCAAATACGTCACCTATGTGGACCATCATCCCGACGACCCCCTTTTGCTGAGCAGGCTCTCGGCCGCCGGAATTAACGTGGTGCACTCGCCCGATGAATGCGCCGGCGTATTGACCTATCGCTCTCTAAAGGGGCAACTCCCCCGTAGCTCGGCCGTATTCGCCGCGTACGCGGCCATCAGCGATCACCTGGAACGTGGGCCGCTGGCCTCGGAGCTGTTGCGCGACCTCGACACGCTGCTGGTTTACTTCGAGGCCTCGACCCTGAGCCTGGCCATAGATAAGGACGACGATCTCAAGAAGGGCTTGCTGGATTTCATGAAGAGTTCGTTCCTCGTGCACGAATATCCCGGCGTTTTGGAAGCGGCCATCGCTCAACTGAAGAAGGTCCACGCGTTCCTCGGGGAGAGACACGACGTCAAGGTCGGTAAAAAGTACAAGTGGGCCGCGGCTTACGTAGACTTCTTCCCCGGCAGGGCCGCGAGCCTGATGATACAATCCCTGCCGGTGGACGTCGCAGTCGCGTACAGGAGAGACGAGGACGGTTCAATCCAAGTATCGTTCCGCTGTTCCGCCGACTTCGAAGGCGATCTCGGGCGCTTAGCCCATGATGCCGCCACAGCAGTAGGAGGTAGCGGAGGAGGGCACAGGAAGGCAAGCGGGGCGAGGGTAGCGGAAGAAAAGCTCAAAGATTTCTTAAACGAGCTCGAGAAAATATTACGAAACATCGGCCAAGCCGATCGCCGGCGGTTCAAGGTAACCAGGTTTTGGCCCCCTATCTTCTCGACTTTCACGTAACCCTTTTCCTGCAACGACATGACGTTGCGCCAGAGCGTGGTTTTAGGTATTGGTAAGGCGGCCAGCAATTCGGATTGGAAGGCCTTCCTGTCGTGCGCCCTCAGATAGTCGATTATCATCTTTTCCTCAGGATCGAGGTCAGCGGTCGGTTCCTGGGGCTTACCGCGACGCAGGCGAACGTAATAGACACTAAATCCCGCGCCCAGAGCGATGACCGCGATGACTAAAGCAGCGTAGAGGACGTAGTTGACCGTGGTGGGAGGGGTTACCGTCAGCGTGGCCGCGCCGGAGGTAACCGAGGAGTTGGTGGCCGAAGAGGCGATCACCGATAGGGAACCGGTCTTGGACGGGACGTACTTGAACACCGCTACGCCGTTGGAGTTGGTGGTGTTGGAGCCCACTAGGGTGCCGTTTACGATGAAGTTTATCTCCTGGCCGGCCATCGGTGCGTTGAAGTAAGAGAGAGCGGTAGCCGACAAGGTGACCGTCCCACCCTCGGTGACGGAAGTCGGCGAAAGCGTCAAGGAGGTGACCTTGGCCAATTCCGACCTCAGCTTCACCTCTTTCAATACCTGTACGGAGCCCGGCTGTACTGCGATGGTCAAATTTTTCGGGAAATATCCAGGCGCGGCCACCGTGACGGTGTAAATCCCGGGTAGAAGCGTCAAGTTGAAGGAAGTCCCTTGCGCGACTTGTCTGCCGTTGACCAGCACCTGAGCTGGAACGCTGACTGTGCCCAGCACGTAGCCGGGCTGTTGCAAAATTGTGTAGTTCAAGTAAGCCGGCCCTGAAGGCATGAGCACCGTTATTGACCCGTTGTCTGCGGAGACCTTGGCGGGCGAAACCGACCAACCCAACAGCACAGCGCCTCTCGGCAAAATCGCGTAGGTAGGCACGTCGTAATCCCATGAAACCGTCCATACCTCACCGCTCTTACTGGTCATCGCGGACGACGAAAACGTGACCCCCACCACTAGGTAACCTTCCGAGTCGACGTAGATTCCTCCAGCGCTGTAGTTGTAGGGAAGGGGATAAGGCCGCCCCGAGGAGTTTAAGCCGTAAACGAGGATGAAAGAGGAAGGAGTTGACCCGTTTAGCTGGAGGAAGGCGCGAGGGGTGAACACGTACCAGTGCTGGTCCACGATAGTCGTCCCGTCTGCATAAACCGTAACGTTTGAGGAATACAACACTGGCTGCTGGCCAGCCTGTTGGGCGATCGCGATGCCGAAGAAAATAGCCGCAACCACGACGAAAAGCAGTAAAAATGCCTGTCTCACAATTATCTGATCCCAGCTCTTAAATATCTTGCGGCTTCCTCGGGCGTCACCACGTTTATGTAAGTACCTGAACCGATCTCGTATCCTGCCCATATCGAGAGCTTGGGATATACCTCGATGTGCCAGTGGAAATCGCCGTGGTCGGACCAAGGCAGAGGGGCGATGTGCCAAACCAGATTAAATGGGGGATCGTTGAGCACCCTCGAGAGCGAGTTGAGCGTCTTGGAAAGGACGTCCGAAAGCCCTTCCAAGTCTGCCGAAAGCGGCGAGGGGTCCTGTTTCTTGGGAACTATCATGTAAGAATACGGCGTGGTGCCAGCCCAAGACGCGAACGCGTAAAAGGAAGCGTTGGAATATATGGCGCGCGGCGAACCCATTTCAGATTCGGCCAGAGACGAAAGAGAGAAGCCCGACGCAAAAGCTCCCGCCTCTTCGGCTAAAACCGGCGGGACGTGTTCAGAAGCAACTATCTGCGTGTGGGCGTGGCTCAGCGAAGCGCCCGCATCCCTCCCGTGATTCCTGAAGGGCATTATTGACCTTATCTTCTTGTCCTCCGAAAAGGCTCTGACGCGATCGATCACCGCCCGGAGCACGAGCCGCCTTTGCTCTTCGGGAGCGACCCAAAAGTGTTGGTCGTGGACCGGGGATTCGACCAAAACCTCGTGGTAACCGTAGGCTTGCTTCGGAGCGGGCAAGCCCTTGGGCGGCTGGGTCAGGGGACCAGTCGCGGTGGAAAACGCCGGGTAAAGATTGGGTATGACTCTGACCAACCAGCCCTTTAGCCTCTCCTTCCCCGCTTCGTCCTTGCCTATCGCGTATTCGCCGTCCTTTTTCAGGACCACGTAAGTGGCCGGGGGGGTCTCCTCTTCCTTACCCGCGCAGAAGGGGCACCTGTCACTTCCGTGCTCGGTAGCCGCCACGACCTTGAAGTCAGATGGTCTGCGGCTACGGCTTGGAGCGAAAACCACGTACCTGTCTATCATGTAATCGCGTCTTATTTCAACGGACATAAGACCAATTAAAAAAGGGATATAAGGTTAGTTTAGGTTAGGTCGGTCCAGGAGGCGGCTCTTCGAGGCATCAAGCCATCCCCAAAGGCCTCTTGAAGTAGCGAGCCAAAGAGGGGAGCGGGCCTCCCACGCCCCTCTCCCTCGCCTCCACCAGTGCCCTGGCGACGTCCAAGGCGGGCCCGACCAGCAAAGGCGATTCCTCGAACTTGAGCCAAGCGTCGACCGTAATCTTGCTCTTAAGCGGAGCTTCAGCCTCAAGCCAGATGTAGTAGTGCCTCCTATCGCCCATGAAGTCAACCGGTTCGACCGCGCCAACGAAAATCGACGACTTATCTTGTGCCTTCGAGAGCTCATCTAGACGCCTCCTCTCCCTCGCTTCTTCATCCAGTTCAGGGCCCCCTGCCCCTATCTCGTAAGACGATAAGGGCGTCACACCCCTCTCTTTGAAGAAAAGGATCAACTGTTCCAGCAGTTCTGTCGGACCCGCTTGCTCGGCAAGGTAATCCCCGGCGATCGGTAAACCCTTTGCCCTGAAGTCGCCCACGAGCGACTCCGAAGATTGAAGGCCCAAATTGGCGAAGGCAGAACCTAACTCGAGGGCCAACCTCCCGTAGCGCTCTACGGAAAACTTCGGGGGCGCGTAGACGAGCACCGCGTCAAGCCCGAAGCCGGCTTGAGCCTTCATCTGATCTGGTCCGACGGCCACGAGGCCGTTCTTCTTCCCGAACGCTACCTCTCCCAAATCGTAACCCTGCTCCTCGAGGTCGACGAGGCTCGCCAGCTCTAGCTCGCATTTCTCTCCGGTCTCCTCAGCGCGACCCTCGAGGAACCGATAGAAGCTCACCGCAAAGGTCTTGGTAGAAACAAGGGCTATGCGCTTCTGCATGGTATATCGCGATAAATATTACATAGCTATATAACCGTAGCGCAAACCAGAAAAGCGCCTCCCACCCTCTCTCGCCAATGGCGAAAATTCACGTAGACATCCTAACTCCTAAGTACGCGCTCTTCATGAAAACCCTCGTGACCAAACTGCAGGAGAACAATGAGCTCATCATCACGACCCGCGACTACTCCGAACTCAATGACCTAATCAAAAGCGTGGGCATAAACGCGGTCGTAGTTGGAAAGCACGCAGCGGACAAGAGGGACAAGCTGAAGGAGAGCCTCGCGAGGTCGCTGGAACTGTTGAAGCTATACGAAGGGGTAGACCTGGCGTTGGCCCAAACGGCCCCCGAGACGGCCAGGGTGGCTTACGGCTTGGGCGTCCCCTATTTCATGGTCCACGACTCCCCGCACGCCGAGGCCCAGAGCAGGCTCTCCGTCCCTTTGGCAAGCGTAGTTCTCACGCCCTTTCCGGTTAGGACATCTCACTGGAAGCAGTACGGGGCCAAAGAGGTCATCAAGTATCACTCCTTGGACCCCTTGGCTTGGATAGGATGGGCATCTAAGCTGCCCCTCCCAAAAGAGGTCCGCGGCCTCGGCGGCGGAAAGGGGCTAGTGGTGGTAAGAGAGGAGGAGTATCAAGCTTCTTATCTAGAGGGGAAAAGGGCCGGGGCCGACGCCGTGGCCTCGCAACTGAGTGAGATGGGATTCGACGTGGTTTTCATCCCCAGGTACGGCGTCAACAGGGATGCGGGGAAGGCCACGGTGTTGAACTCTCATCCGGTGATGACCCCTCTTTTGGCAGCCGCGGATGCCTTCATCGGAGCAGGAGGGACGATGAACGCAGAGGCCGCGCTGCTGGGAACGCCCGCTTATTCGATCTATCCGGGCCAGCCGACTGATGTGGAGGCCTACATGATCCGGATGGGGATCATCAGAAGGGTTAGCCCCGAAGACCTGTTGATCCACTTCCAGAACGCCGGGGCCGGCATAAGGGAGGAGAAGAGATCCTTTTCGGCTAAAATGAAAAGGTTCAGGGAGCGGCTGATAGATCCCACGGATTTCATAGCCGACTTCGTAGAGGAGAGGCTGGCCGGGAAAAAAGCTTGAAGAGCGCCTTCAGCAAAACGTACCAACCGTAAATGAGGCCCAAGCCGACCAACAGCGTGATGAAGAATTTTATCACTCCTTGGAAAGGGCCTAGGTACAGGGAAACGAGGGCCGCTGAAAACAAGAGGAACGCGACAAGCGCCATCCACGAAAACAGCAAGAGCAAAAGCACCGCGGATATTCCCTTGAACACGGGATTTCACCATACTGGGACGCCGAAGAAGGGGACCAAAACCAGCGCCAGCGAGATCGACAGCAACTCGGCTAGCGCCAACCCGATGAACACCTGCAGTTCGCTGAGAGGCTCCGGCGCCACCATCAGCCTCACCAGGGAAATACCCCCGTTCCCCTGGAAAGAGGCTATCTTTCCATCCTCGTTGACGTAAGTTATCTTCACACCCTCCTTGTGATGCTCGTATATTTTGCCTACAGACATGAATTTTGCGGCGGCGTTAATTATCATGGGGAGTATGGCAATGAATAGAAAGGACTCCTGATCGGACGCTATGGCTGCGGCCGCTATGGCCGCCCCTAGGGAGAAGCTGCCCGTATCGCCTATGAAGACCTTGGCGGGATAGGCGTTGAACAAGAACAGCGCTAGGGAGGCCGCCGCTACCATTCCCACCACCGTGGCCAGGCCCAAAGCTCCCCTGAAGAAAAGAAGCCCGGCCATGACCGCCGATATGGCCACCGCTGAAAACGTCGTGCTCCCGTTTACCACGTCGTAAGAGTTGAAGGAGTTAGCCGTGCCACCTATGAGAGCTAGAGCCAACAGAGGGTACGCCAAGGGCACGTGCACAGGCCTCATGAAGGGTACGAGGAGCGAGTGCTCGAAAGGGTTCACGAAGGCGAAGATCGGAAGGCCTATGAGGATGGAAAGAGCGAACTTCGGCTTAGCGCCTAGGTCCAGTAGGTCGTCGGCCAACCCCAGGGCCCATCCGAAAGCGGCGACGAGCACCACAAAGCCGAACTTAAAAAAGTAATCCGATGAAATCACGTAAAGCAATGCCAAGCCCAACAACAGGGCTGGGAGGACCACCACGCCGGCCATCTCCGGTACCTTAGGTCTATCCCGCTTGTGAACGTCTTGCCCCACGATTCCCAATCTCTTAGCTACTCTAACCCAAGCGAAAAGGAAAACCAACGAAGCTAAAAAAACCAAAACGATGGATAAGTAAGCGTGCAAAAATCGCCACCGTTTACTGCTTGCTCTGAGATCCCTCTGCCTGAGCCCCTCCACCTTGTTGCCCTTGGTCCTGGCCTCCTCCTGCTCCAGCATTGGAAGAGGCGCCAGATGACGCAGAACTCGCACCCTGAGCTGGTTTCTCCGATTCCAAAGGCGGAGGAGGAGCAGTGGTGATTATGGTCCAACCTATCCACGCAGCTATGACCATGAGGGCCACCACGGCAAGCCACACGACCAACTCTGCCACGAAAGCAGCGTACTGCGAAAACGGCGGAACCCACATGAACACGGTGACAGCTATCAGCACCAATACCGAGACGATCAAGATCGCCCCTCCGACCAATTTGTCGCTAGCCAATTTCGTATTCTACTGGCAGCGCTATATAAAGCTTTCAAGGCCGTTGGGCGCTCTCAGCCGATAAGCTATAAACTTTTATTTACAGGCTTCAATATCCGTGATCCCCTTGAAGAGAAAGCTGATGGCCGCCAGGGCAGATCTGGCCGAAAAAATGGCAGCGCAGGCCAGGAAGAGGGGTTCAACGCTGTACGCTTATACAAACGAAATCTTGGAGGGCGTGTTAGGTCTAGAGGCGGAAAGGCCTTTTCACGAATTCGTCGAGTTCTATAGGGCGCTGGAATTGGCGAGAACGCTGGGGCTCGTGCTGGCCCCACCCGCTCTCTGGGACAGAGCGGATGACATGGAGGAAGAGGCTGAGAAGCTTGGAGTGAACGCGGCCCTCTACATTAAAAACAGAGAGGAGAACCCCCAAAGGTCCGTTGAGGCGTTCCTTCGCGCCCTGATCTGGAACGCTTCAATTTTTTCCCTTCAGCTTGAAGAATACACCGCCCGGCTGGAGGTGGTTGGGCAGAACATCCCAGATGAGCAGATGGAATTCTTTCTTTCCGCAGCTGGAGGGGCTCTTTCCGTGCTGGGTTATCACGAGACGAGTAGGTCCACCAACAGCGGGCTAGGGATAGTCCACTACAGCAGGGAAAGCCGTCAGAACCGAGGGGAGAAGCAGAAGACTAATCGCTGAGGGGCCCCGGCTTAGCGGGCTGATCCCTTTCGAAAGAGCCGCAAGTTATAAAAGCCGAGGCCGACGACGGACGCAAAGCGCGCCTGAGATGAAATAAAGCGGGCGGCGAGCGTCGCCTTTCGTATCTTGGGCGCCCTGACGAGATCAGAACTGCACCTTATACCGCTTGAACGCTATTACCTTGACGACGTCGTTGAGCAGTAGCGTCGTCAGCGCAGAATATACCAGAGCCACCGCCAAATCGGTCAAAGATATGGGCGGTACCAATATGCCAAGCACCGAGATTAGGGAAATGACCACGAAGTCCGCGATCGAAGACGTCAACAACCATTGACTCGGCATCGACTTCCAGAACATCTTCCTCTCCCTGACGACGTATACGGTGAATTGCCCAGAGAAAACCAATAGGTCAAACACGAAGGTCTGCAGCTGCGGCAGTGACATGTGCATGTAGTGCGCTATGTAAACTCCTCCCAGCAATTCGGCCGTCACCGCGACCGCCAATATGGAGGCAGCTCCAACCAAGTTATTGACGTTCCACTTTTCAGGCGCCTTGGAATACCTGACGGTATCGGTGGCGATCGACATGGTGACGAAATCGTTTGCGAAGAGCAACAGGACCACATCGAAGGCGGTGGTCGCGAACTGCCTAAATATCATGAAAGCCAAGCTTATGAACACGATTATCTGAAAGGCCTTGATTATTTTGTTCATCGTGTAGGTTATCATGCGCTGATATATCTGCCTGCCAATCTTGACCATGTCCACGATGTTGGCTATTCCCTCCTGTGTCAACACGGCGCTGGCCGCCCCTTTGGCCACATCAGTGGCGTTGCTTACCGCGATGCCTACCTCCGCCTGTTTCAGCGCCGGTGCGTCGTTAACCCCGTCCCCGGTCATGCCGACGGTGTGGCCAGCCGCCTGTAAGCCCTTCACTATGGTGTACTTGTCCTCAGGATAGATCTCTGCGAAGCCGTCAGCGGCGTCCACGGCAGCCGCCCTTTCCTGAGGCGTCTTCCCCTCCAGCTCGGATATCCTGATCACGTTTTCGCCTATTCCGACCTCCTTAGCTACCTCCTTGGCTATGGGAAGGCTATCACCGGTTAACATCTTGGGTCTGACGCCCAACTCCTTAAGCTGTTGAATCAAAACCGGCGAGTCCTTCCTCGGCCTGTCGTAAAGCGCCAGCAGGCCAACCACGCTTATCTTATCCTTTCCCTCGCTGGATTCTACGCTGCCCTCACCCACCGCGATAACCCTGTACCCCTTCTTCGAAGCCTCGTCCACGTATTCCTCGAAGGCCTTGATCTGCTCACCTTCCATTTTGGAAAGCGAAGCGAGTATCTGAGGGGCGCCCTTCATAACCACGAACTGCTTTCCGTCCTTCTCGACGATGGCCTCCGTCCTCTTGGTAGAGGGATCGAAAGGATGAAAAGCCTTCTGAACGTATGAGTCCAGCTTCACACCCGACTCCCTCGCGTAGTTTATGACGGCTAGGTCTATGGGGTCTTGTGAAGCCTCTTGCGACGCCAACGCGGCATAGGCCAAAACCTCCTCCTTACCGTAAGAGGGCAGGGGTGAGACACCCGCGACCGCGAGCCTGTTCTCAGTTATTGTCCCAGTCTTATCCATGCAAACCACGTCCATGGAGGATGCGTCCTCCACGGCGTTGAGCCTCGTTATCAGAACTCCGGCCTTGGCCAGCTGCAAGGCCCCCAGAGCCATGGCGATGGTAAACATGGCTGGCAGGGCTACGGGTATGGCTGCCACGAGCAGTATGAGCGCGAGAGGCAACACGGTCAGCAAGCTGTAATGAGCCAGGAAAGAATCCGCCAGCAAAATCCCTATGAAGACCGCGTCCATGACGATGAGGTAGTCCACGATCTTCATGATCACCTCCTGTATGTGAAGCTTCGGCCTCGCCACCTGGACCAGCTGCGTAGTCTTTCCAAAGTACGTCTTTCCCGCCGTAGCGACCACCACGGCCGTAGCCTCTCCCCTCTTTATTATGGAACCCGAGTAAAGCATCGAATCCGCGTTCGCCTCAATCGGCAAGGACTCTCCCGTCAACGCGGATTGGTCAACCGAAAGGCTACCCTCTATAACCTTCATGTCAGCGGGCACGAAGTCACCCAGCCTAACCCTAACTATGTCGCCCGGGACCAACTCCCTGGCCGGGACGGTCTGCCATTTCCCATCCCTGAGTACCCTAGCGTTGACCGTCAGCTTATTCTTGAGCATCTCAACGGCGTTCCCCGCCTTGTACTCCTGAACGTAGCTGATGATAGAGTTGAGTACCAAAAGCGCGAGTATGATATACATGGTTAGGAATTTGTGCAACACGTACGTCAGCACGACGGTTACCTCAAGCATCCAGGGGACAAGACCCCAGAACTTCTTCAGAAACCTCAGCACCGGGTTCTCCTTCTTCTCCTCGATCTCGTTGTAACCGTACTCCTTGAGCCTCTTGGCTACTTCCTCTGAGGTTAACCCCGAGGGTGAAGTGTTTAGCTCCTTCATGACCTCTGTTGCGCTTTTCTTCTTTATCGCGTCAGTCGAAGCCATTTTGACATAATCCAAGAATCAACCCGTAAAAGGCTTGTCCAAAAAAAGAACGCGCTAAACCTTATCTGCGGAAGAAAGCGTGTATTCATGGATTACCTCGTGACCGGCGGTTCAGGGTTCATAGGAAGACACCTGATAAAACTGTTGGGTGGGGCTACCGTGGTCGACCTGGTCAAAAGCGGCAACCCCTTGGTCAAGGAAGAGTACTTGGTGGACATAGCTTCTGACTCCTCCGAGAGCGCGCTCGAAAGGGCGGCCCGCGGAAAAGGGGCAATATTCCACTTGGCCGCGAACCCAGAAGTGAGGGTAGGTGATGCCAAGCTTCACGCCCAGGTCGGAGTGCTGGGCACCTATCACGTACTCGAGGCAGCGAGAAAAGCTGACGTCGACCGCTTCGTGTTCGCTTCTTCTTCTACCGTCTACGGCGAAGCCCCCTTAACCCCTACGCCCGAAGACTTCCCCCTTGCACCCATTTCCACTTATGGGGCCATGAAAATGGCTGCAGAGGGGCTTATTTCGGCTTACGCCTCTTATTACGGCATCAGCGCCGTTTCCCTTAGGCTGGCAAACGTTGTAGGGGGCGACGCGAGCAGGGGAGTGGTCCACGATTTCGTGGAAAAGCTCAGTAAAGATCCGACGTCGCTAGAGGTGCTGGGGGACGGGACACAAACCAAGAGTTATTTTCACGTGGAGGACTGCGCTAAGGGTTTTGCCATGGCCTTGAACTGGGGCACTAAGGGCAAAAATACTGCCTACAACCTAGGCTCCTACGACGCAATCGACGTCTTAACGGTCGCAAGGGTCGTCATGGAAGCCATGGGAATGAATCCACAAAGCGTAAAGATAAGGATAGCGGGAGGAATCGACGGCAGAGGTTGGATGGGAGACGTGAAGTACGCGTGGCTCTCCGTTGAAAAGGCCAAAAGGGCCGGATGGAAGCCCGTCTACGCTGACAGCGCCTCGGCCGTTAAGAAAGCCGTTAGCGAGATGCTAGGTGGATCTTGAGGCAGCAGTTCGCGCTAATCGACGAAAGACGACGAGCCTTGCCCCTTAGGGCGGAGAGGGCGGGGCGGGGAGGTCAGCGATATCCCGATAAGACTAAAAGCTCCGGCAAAAATAAATCGCTGCCGGGGTGGCCGAGTGGACAAAGGCGGCAGCCTTGAGAGCTGTTGGTCCTCCGGGCCTCGCGGGTTCGAATCCCGTCCCCGGCGCCGCTCGCGCCAAGGGGAATAGAGATGTGGAGATTCCCTCCAGAAATCAGGGTAAGGACGGACACTGAGGAGAGGCAGCTGGTAAAGACGGTGTTGAACGCCGCGCTAAGGGCCGCCGATCCGTTCGTTTTGACCTCGCGCTTTCTGTCCGTTAAGGATCGCGAAGTCTACGCGGCCGGAATAAATCTCGGGAAACCAACCGTGATAGCGGTGGGGAAAGCCGCGGCTGGCATGGCCTACGCTGCCTTCGCCGCCGGGTTGGATGAGGGTGTGGTGGTGCAACCGAGGGGGTATCCCAGGCCCAACCTACCGTTCCGTCTCGTGGAGGCCGGGCATCCGAGGCCAGATCAGGGCTCGCTTAAGGCCGCCGAGATCGTACTAGAGGAGATCTCCGCCGCGGACTCCGTGCTCTTGGCGATCTCGGGCGGATCGTCCGCCTTAATGGAATTGCCAGAGGATGGGTTGACACTAGAAGATATGGCCTGGGTATACGATGCGCTGACTTCGCTCTCAACTCCCATTGACCAACTCAACGAGGTCAGGAAACACCTCTCATCGCTAAAGGGGGGCAAGTTGGCAGCCCGGATGAAGGGGAAGGCCGTAGCCCTTGTCCTTTCCGACGTACCCGGTGACGACCTCGCGTCGGTCGGGTCTGCCCCCACCATCCCCTCTAAAACCGACCTTAACTGGGTCGCGGACTTCATCTCGCGCAAGGGGCTTTTGCGCGAGGCACCGAGGGCCCTTCTGGATTTCCTTCGGAAAGGCAAGGAATCAGAGAAGGGATACGTGCCCACTTTCCTGGTGGGTGGAAACTCCGACGCCGTCAGAGGGGCAGAACGCGCCGCGGAGGAGCTCGGGTTCCCCGTGATCAAGACGGCACTCTCAGGAGAAGCCAGCGAAGCTGCGCGCCAGCTGGCCGCTAGGCGCTTCGGTGGCTTTTTGGTGGCAGGCGGTGAGACGACGGTGACGCTGAGCGACAAAAAGGTAAAGCTAGGTAAAGGGGGAAGAAACCAGGAGTTCGCGCTATCCGCTTCTGCCTATCTGAGCGAGGGTGACGCCCTCGCGTCCTTGGCCACCGACGGTATCGACGGCCCCACGGACGCCGCAGGTGCCATGGTTGACGCCCGCACGTTCGAGCCCTCGGCTAGGGAATACCTAGAGAGGCACGACTCTTACACTTACCTGGAGAAGAAAAGGGACCTAATGATCACGGGGCCCACTGGGACCAACGTCTCGGACGTGGTCGTGGCCTTCAAGAAGAAATCGCGACGCGCCCCCCAACGAACCGGCACCGATGGCCGCCTTAACCCCGCGCCCCCGAGTACGGGCATAACCCAACGCATATGCTACGCCATCACAAACAGTTTCAAAATAAATAGTTTTATATAGGTGCTTGTCATATAATATTCTGTGCCTGAAAGATTATATACCTTGAAAGAGGCATGTTTGCTCCTTGGCCTTCACCCAAGGACAATCCATAGGTGGGATAAGCAAGGCAAAATCGGGGTCCTGAGGACACCTGGCGGTCGCAGGAGAATACCGGAATCGGAAATCGGGAGGTTGCAGGGTGAAAAAGGCATACGGAGCGTCATTGGATATGCAAGAGTTTCTTCTAATGCGCAGAAAGCTGAATTGGAGAGACAGGTTGAACGTTTGAGGCAGAGAGACGTACAAGAAGTCATTAATTACCGATATGGGCTCAGGCTTGAACGAGAAGAGAAAGGGCTTCCTGAGAGTGAGGCTTCTCGACCGGGCGCTACACGACGAGGTTGATAAAGTCCTGGTATTGTACGAGGATAGGCTAACGAGGTTTGGTTTTGAGGCATTGAAAAAAGTGTTTGAAGGGCATGGAACAACAATAGAAGTGCTAAACCTGGCAGACGCAAAACCGCCGCAACAAGAACTCGTAGAGGACCTGATAACAATAATATCTCACTTTTCTGGTAAACTGTACGGAATGAGAAGCAGTAAGCAAAAGGAGGTCGTGAAGCGTGCTAAAGAGCTATTCGCTAAAGCATGAGCGCGGAGAGGAGCTCTTGCCGCTCCTCAAAGCTTACAGGGACGCCGTGAACGGCGTGCTCGAAGAGCTTTGGGAAAGCGTAGAGTGGAAAAAAAGGAAGGGGAAGGGAAAGAAGCAGTGGAGGCTACTACCAAAGTACAAGGTGGACAGCCACAGCGGAGAGTACAGGAGGGAGCTCAGGGACAGCCTCCTTGTGGATTGGCCTTACGCAGCACACTGGGTTGACTCGGCCTTAAAGACAGCGTACTCAATATTCAAATCGTGGAGAAAGAACTACGTCAAAGGAGACAGAAAGAGGAAGAAGCCCACAGCGAGAAGGCTATTCGCGAGAGTGAAGCAAACGCTCGTCAAGCTTGAAGGTGAAAAGCTTAGGTTAACGGTTAAGCCTGACGAGCACGTTTATATCGACCTGTCGAAAAGGTACTTTCCTCTGCCTAAGGAAGTTTCTTCAGCGGGCCTTGGTGAACCCGTAATCACGCTTGAAAAGGTACACCTTCCAGTGCACTACGAAGACAAGGGCCAAGAAAGGCCAAGCGTGGCTTGGGACTTCAACCTGCTTTCTCTGGACGGCTACTCACCCGAGACTGGGTGGGTGAAGATTGACACATCGAAGCTAGCATCGGTGCACATCTCATCCTTCGAAAAGAGGAGGAGCGTTCAGAGGAAAGCTTCAAAGTCAAAGAAGGCGAGGAAAATACTAGCGAAGTACTCGAAAAGGGAGAG
>Ga0080003_1000755_pt1 | contig 19830 bp, 16 predicted proteins | sample JossMetagenome_FD_69206 | JGI IMG/M metagenome (GOLD analysis project Ga0080003, IMG submission 69206) | Hot spring microbial communities from Joseph's Coat, Yellowstone National Park, USA - JC2_E (SPADES assembly) (version 2) | ecosystem: Environmental > Aquatic > Thermal springs > Hot (42-90C)...
CACTTTATCCGCCACCGTAGCTCAGTCGGCAGAGCAGCTGATTTGTAATCAGCAGGTCGGGGGTTCGATTCCCTCCGGTGGCTTGGATATTAGTATCCTGAAATTTATTCCCGCTGGTAACTTGGCGAAATTATCGCGTTTAAATCTACCACCTGCACAAGAGAAAAGAGGGGTATTGTGTCTAACCCTAAGTTAAAAATCCTAAGATTTAGAAAAATGTCAGCCTTCCTATTTTATTTCCTTGTTTGATGAGAAGAGAGAAAAATGTTTTTCCCATCTATTAAAATGGTACAATATTTGTTCAATTAGTACGTGAAATTTAAAAATTTATATTTCAGTAATTCATAACACTGTCATGGACGCTTTCGACCTACGTATTTTGAAAATTTTACAGGAAGATGCCAATCTCTCCCTAAAAGAAATCGGTTTGAAGGTTGGTCTTTTCTCCCCGTCTGCTGTGAGCAAAAGAATCAAGAATCTTCAGGAGCAGGGATATATCAAGAAAATACACGCGGAAATAGATTATAGCAAGCTGGGGTTCGGGTTTCAGACACTCACCATGATCAGAGGAAAATACGGGCCGAATTACAAGGAAACAATAGCTTCAAAATTAAGCAAGATACCGGGTGTGGTTTCCATCTATTTTCTTCTAGGGGATGTTGATTTCATAATCTATACTATAACGAGAAACAAGAATGAATACACGAAGATACTTGATATGTTATCATCCATACCTGAGATTGAGAGATCAGATACCCGGACAATATTGGAAATCCACAAGGAGATGGACTTCTCTCTTGTGGATATGGGATCTCAGTATCCCTCCTGATCGGATTTAACCCTTCTGTCCGTAGATCTGATAGTACCAGCTCTTTCTCACCTTGCCAGTCAGATCAATGTAAACGTGCTTCAAAACAGTGAATTCTTCAAGGGCATATTTGGACGTAGATGCGCCGTATCCAGATTTCCTCATGGGTGACCACGGCAGCTCCGATGGAATGGGAGCATGATCGTTGACCCATACAGTCCCAAATCTCAAGTCCTTTGCAACATTCATGGCAGTCTTAACATCCCTCGTCCATACAGATGACCCGAGACCGTAAATCACGTCGTTCGCCTTTTCTATCACTTCCTCATACGTGCTGAATTTTAGCATCACGGGAACAGGTCCAAATATCTCCTCCTGCACTATTCTTGATTTATTGTTGTCTGTGGTTATGAGAGTAGGCCTTATGAAAAATCCATCTCCCAGAGAAAAGGAGCTGCCATCAAGAATTATTTCGCCGTCCTTCCTCCCTATCTCTATGTATTCCTTAACCTTGTTCAGCTGCTCTCTGGAAATCATGGGACCGATATCCGTTCTCTGGTCCTTCGGATCTCCAACAACCACTTTTTTTAGCTTCCTGATGAGGAGATCCTTGAATTTATCGAATACCTTCTCGTGAACGTAGATCCTCGTTGCCGCAGAGCAGTCCTGTCCATTGTTGATAAGGCTTCCAACAACCGCACCTTCAGTGGCAGCATCCATATCCGCATCCTCAAATACTATGAATGGAGCCTTTCCACCCAGCTCCAGGGAGAGACGTTTAACTGAGCCGGAGGAGACCTCGCTTATTCTTTTTCCAACTTCGTTTGACCCTGTGAATGCTATCATATCCACCTTCTCATTTCTGGCCAGCTCCTCCCCCACTGTTTTTCCTGAACCGGTGACCACGTTGAAGACTCCCTTTGGAAAGCCCACCTGTTTGATGAGTTCTGCTAGCATCAGTGTTGTCACGGGGGTGTAAGAGGCTGGCTTTATTACTACAGTATTTCCAGCTGCCAGGGCCGATATGGCCCTCCAGCCCGTCATCATGATGGGGTAGTTCCAGGGGGTGATGGCACCGACTACTCCCACAGGTTCCCTTCTCAATATACTGGTTCCCTCCGGTATGTATTCACTCGCTGCAATTCCTTCAAGAATCCTGGAGGCCCCCGCATAGAATTTTAAATTATCTACGGTGTACGCTATATCATAGTCGTAAACCTGCTTCGCAGGCTTGCCCGTATTTTCAGTCTCAGCAACAGAAAACTCCTGCATCCTCTCTTCCAGAACCCTCGCGAGTTTGAAAATCAGTTCTGCCCTTCCCGCGGCAGGCATTCGAGGCCATTCACCCCTGTCAAATGCCTCTCTGGCAATATCTATTGCTTTTCTGGTATCCTCGACCGTGCCTTTCTGTATATATGCCATGGGTTTTCCCGTTGCGGGATTTATGACCGGTTCTGTCTCCCCCTTCTCAGAATTAACCCATTCATTATCAATAAATAACCCCCATGTTTTCAGTTCAGAGGCCATATCTGAGTACTCTGAAATTATTAATAAGAATGACGGTGATTGATCAGTAATGTGTTAAATGAAAAATAATTTTTCAATTCCCGGATTTTCAAGAAAAATTATTCTTCAATTCGCGCAGGGGATGGGTTCTCTATTTTGTTCTCCCTCTCCCTGTAAAGCCAGCATTTCACATATCGGGAGTTGAGGTCGAACATGGGAGGGTCTTTACTGCAGATATCCATTCTAAAGCGGCAGGAGTTCAGGTAGATGCAACCCTCCCTGGCAGGCTCACCCACATCGTAGGATGAATCAAAACCAGACCTTCCCTCTACCGTGATATTGGCACCCATCAGGTCCTTTGTGTAGGGATGCAGTGGATTTTCATATGCATCCTTCACATCACTTATTTCCAGCATCCTCCCGTAGTAAAGGACACCCAGCCTGTCGCACATGTACCTGATTACGTTGAAATCGTGGGTTATGAATATGAACGTGAGTTTGAACTCCCTTTTCAATGTTTGGAGAAGATTCAAAATCTGAGCCTGGATCGAGACATCAAGCGAACTGGTTGGCTCATCAAGTATGAGTATTTTCTTTGGAGATATCAGTGCCCTCGCAAGGCTTACTCTCTGTTTCTCTCCCCCGCTGAGCTCACCTGGATATGAGAGCAGATCTGACTCATTCAAACCGACCTTTCCGGCTATCTCCCTCACCTTCTCCCTCTTCTGCTCTGCTGTGAATTTTTCCTCAATATTCAGCCCTTCAAGAATTATATCAAAAATTTTCAGTTTAGGGTTCAGGGAGCTCACAGGGTCCTGGAATATTATACCCACATTTTTTCTAAGATTTATGAGGTCACCTTTCCTGGAGAAATCTACCTTCCTGCCTGCAAGAAGCACTTCCCCTCCCGAGGGATAATTTATTCCAACGATTGTCTTTGCTATGGTTGATTTCCCTGACCCCGTTTCTCCAACAATCCCAAACGTCTCCCCCTCAAAAACTGAAAATGATATATGATCAATAACTGTCTTAAACCTCTCAGATCCCTTTCCGAGAGGACCCCCTTTAACGGGAAACTTCACTTCAAGGTCTCTTATCTCAAGGATTCTGTCTGCCCTCATAGATCCAGCATCTCACCTCCCTGTCCTCTATGGTCTTCATTCCTGGTTCTCTAACCCTGCATATATCCATCACCAGGGGGCATCTGGGATTGAAGGGGCACCCGGGAGGTAAGGCAGAAATGTCCGGGGGGTTCCCCTCAGTCACCTTCAGTGGCCCAGAATCACTGTAGCCCGACGGAATTGAGTCTCGAAGCATTCTTGAATATGGGTGGAGCGGGAATTTTATGACCTCATCCCTGGTCCCAGATTCAACTATCTTTCCCGCGTACATAACGTACATCCTGTCAGCCATGTTAGCTGCAACGGCAAGATCATGGGTGATCACGACGAGGGTGGTGCCAAATTCCCTCTTCAGTTTCAGCAGGAGCTGAATGATCTTCCTCTGGACAATTAAATCCAGTCCCGTGGTTGGCTCGTCAAGAATCAGCAACTTCGGTTTCTGTACCATGGCCATGGCTATTGCAACCCTCTGCCTCATACCCCCGCTGAGCTGATGAGGATAGCTGTTCAGCACCCTGTCGACATCCCTTATCATGAGGTCCGATAGTATCTCCTTCAGACCCCCCTCAACTTCACTTCTCTTTACCCGGGAATCCGTAACCTGAACTGATTCCTCCAGCTGTCTCTTTACCGTGTACACCGGATTAAGAGAAACGAGAGGTTCCTGGAACACCATATTTATTCCAGCTCCCCTGAAGTTTACATTTTCACTTGAGGGATATATTCTCTGCCCGTCAAAATATATTTCACCTGATTCGATGTAGAATGGAGGGGTATCGAGCACCCCGACTATAGCCTGTGCAAGGGTTGTTTTCCCTGATCCACTTTCACCAACAATCGCGGTAACTTCCCCGCTCCTCAACTTTAAGTCTACGCCTCTCAAAATCTCTATTTCCTTGTCTAATGTTTCGACGAAAACCCTAAGATTCTTTACCTCAAGGATGAATTCGCTCAAATTTTTCTCATGGCGAATTTCACCCGGTAAATTAATCATTGGGTCTGCCTCCCTTGCTAGTTAATTTCGTATGACTCCTCCGCTGCAATTTTTATATCCCTCTTCGCCAGTTCCTGGAAGAACTGCTTGGCTGGGACAATCTGTTCCGGAGGTTTAACTCCCTTGCCCTTTATGGTTCCATTTAGAATCATCTGGGCCGCAATGCTTGCTGGAACCCCCACCTCCTTCTGGGAGGCTGAAACTTTCCATTTTTCGTCGTATTTGAAATATGCGAACATTTTAACTGTCTTTTTCTTACCTGAATCGACCCCGCTCAGTTCTGCGACAGTTACCTCATAGTCCCTGATCTGGAGATCCGGAGGTGGGTAAAGCATACCCTGTTCCTTTAAAAATTCAAAGAGGAACTCCCTAGGAGATATTTCAATACCCCTTATATTGATCTTATCTTTTCTCCCGAAACCTATATCACTCAAAAACTTCAGCTTCTCAATATCAGGGCTCCCCTCAAGCCATTCAACATACTTAACCCCCTTCTCCACAAAACTTTCCGGTATGGTTGCAAGCTCAGAGTGAACCGTTCTGAATACCCTGACCTTTCCAACCTCCCAACCGAAATCAAACTCTTCACTATTTGAGAATGGTGGAGCCTCCTTGAGGCCGTTATCGTAGTAAACTGCCTGGAGTGTGAACTCGTCGAAGAGCGTCATGGGAGACCAAGTGAAAAAGAGTTTCTGATAGTTTGTCTTGTCGACCCAGGCATCCCTTATTTTTATTGAATCTATTCTGTCGAGCTTCGAGGCCCCGTAACTGACCAACACGCTGGAGATTCCAGGCTGCGCCCCCATCCCTATTATGGCCAGAATGTTCTGATTTTTAAATTCCTGATCAAGTTTGAGCTGTTCAAGTGTTGTATAATAAAGCCCCCCTAGGTCTATGTAGTTCACCTTCGCCTCAAGGGCTGCTTTCATAATGTCCACGTTATAATAATACTGCACCGCGTTTATCAGAACATCCACACCCTTGAGTGCTTTCACCACGGAGGGGGTATCCCTGGCGTCGGCCTGGTAGTATTTAACTTTGGGATTATTAAATTCAACATTTTTATTAATATCGATGACCCTTATTTCCTCAAGAGATTGGTTTTCAGAGAGATCGTAAACCGCACAGCGCCCTGTCAGTCCCGTTCCACCTAAGACAGCTGCCTTCATACGAGTATATTAAAATCAATAAATATAAGATTTGCGTCATAGTTATGAAAAATATTTTAGTTGAGGCATTTAATTTGATAAAATTTCCATAAATACCCAATAAAATAAGGAAAAGGTAATATACCAAATTAAGATAAGAGCACTGTATATGAAAATGGATGTGGGATTATGGAGGAATCGCATAATGATTCCAGTAATGTTGTAAGTATTTCAGAAAAGATTAAGAATTATAGCACCAAGCGATCCATGAATTTGTTTAAGAAGGCCAAGAGGCTGATACCTACCGGAGTCAGCTCACTGATGAGGACAAGTTCGTGGGACCCTTATCCCATTTACATAAAAGGAGGAAAGGGAACCAGGATCTGGGATGTGGACGGAAATCAATACGTGGACTTCCTGATGGCGTTCGGTCCCATAATAAACGGTCACGCAAACGACAAAATAAACGGTGCCGTTAGGAGATACCTGAGAAACGGAAGCCTCTTCGGTGCCCCGAATGAATATGAAGTGAAGCTGGCTAGGGAGTTCAAGAAATTTGTGAAAACACAGGATATGGTGATATTTGCACTGGGGGGGAGCGATGCAACATTCAATGCCCTGAGAATCGCGAGGGCCGCCACCGGGAAGGATATGATTCTGAAGTTCGAGGGCCATTACCACGGGTTGCATGACTATGCGGCTGTCTCAGTGGAAGCTCCCCCTCCAGTGGCAGGTCTGAGATGGTTTCCAAAATCTCTCCCCTATTCTGCCGGTATTCCATCTGAGGTGATGGATACAGTTGTGGTTGCAACCTGGAATGATTTAGATTCATTGAGCAGAATACTGAAAATAAGGGGAAACGAGATTGCCGCGATAATAATGGAGCCGATAATGGCCAATTCAACCGTTATAACACCGGAACGTGACTACCTGAAGGGGGTCAGGGAACTGGCTGAGGAATACAATATTCTTCTGATTTTCGATGAGGTTATAACGGGATTCAGAGTTAGCGAGGGGGGTGCCCAGAAATTGTACGGGGTTACCCCGGATATTTCCACATGGGCCAAGGCACTGGGAAATGGATACCCCATTGCTGCAATCGCGGGGAAGAAGGAGTATATGGAACTGATAGGAAATGGGGTGGGCTACGGGGGGACCTACTATGCAAACCCCATCTCGCTTGTAGCATCATATGAGAATCTCAGGCTTCTTGAGGCGAATGATTTCCAGGCTTACTCGCATCTTGCGCGGATAACTAGAAGACTTGGCGGGGGAATAGAGGAGGTGGCAGAAGAGCTCAATGAGAATATATACGTGAACTATGAAACAGGCGTGCTGTCATTCGTTTTCACAAATCAGAAGAAAATATCGAATTACAGGGATAGCATAAATATCGACTGGAATAAATACAAGGTGATACAGGAAAAGATGCTCCGCAAAGGATTCTATTACCATCCGGATAGCGCAGAGAGGATACCTCCATCCGTTGCCCACACAGAAGAAGATGTGGACAATTTCATAATCGCACTGGAAGATTCTATAAAGGAGTACAACAGGGAATATTGATTTCAAAATATAGGAGATTTTCTTTATTTTTTCCAAAAATTTTATTTAATAATAATCGATTTTCCAGGCTTTAAAAGAATTAATATATCATTATGCAATACTGTGCTATGCTGGAATCACAGAAGGTGGATTTTGCTGAGGTCTCAGCAAATTTAACATTTGGCACCTGGAGAAAACAGGCCGGATGGAGACCACTTCTTATCAACAGAGCATATGACTGTTATTTTGAGGATTCCAGGGGCAACAGATACCTTGATTTCTCCTCACAGCTGATGTGTTCCAACCTCGGTCATTCCAATAAGAGGATAATAGATGCCGTGAATGAGCAGATGAAGAAGTTAGAATATATTCAGCCTGGATATGCCACAGAAATAAGAGCAAAGGTCGCCCTGGAATTGAAGGAGATTCTGCCGGAGAATCTCGCGAAATACTTCTTCGGATCTTCCGGCACCGAAGCCAATGAGGCAGCCATCAAGATGATTAGGTTATACCACAGAAATGACAGAAAAGTCAAGATAATATCCAACTACAATTCATACCATGGTTCAACCATGGGAAGCATCACACTCACTGGAGACTTCAGGAGGATTATGGTGGATACGGATTATTCATCATCAAACATCCTCCACGGCCCTCCACCTTACTGCTACAGGTGCCCCTTCAATTTAAAATTCCCGGAATGCGATCTGGCCTGCGCCAACTACATTGAATACATCATAAAGAATGAAGGAAATGTGGGCGGGGTCATTCTGGAACCTGTGACAGGAACTAACGGTGTTGTTGTGCCACCGGAGGGTTATCTGCATCGGGTCAGGGAAATCACGAAGGAGAACGATGTTTTCCTGGCAGCGGACGAGGTTATGTCAGGATGGGGGAGAACGGGCGAGTGGTTTGCAGTGAACAACTGGCGCGTTAAGCCGGATATTCTCACCACTGCCAAGGGTATCACTGGTGCCCATCTGCCTCTGTCACTGACAGCAGCTAACAGGGAAATATCAGACTTCTTTGAAAATAACTATTTCGCCCACGGCCACACATACGAGGCTCATCCCGTCCCCCTTGCTGCCGCCTATGCTGCGATAAGGGAGTATAAAGAGAGAAATCTCATTTCCAGGTCAAAGGAGCTCGGAAAGATATTGAAGAAGAGACTGGAAGAAATTAAAGAGAAGCATGCGAGTGTTGGCGATGTTAGGAGCATAGGGCTCTTCGGGGCTGTGGAAATTGTTAAGGACAGGGAGAAGAAGATTCCATTCAATACTTACGATGAGAAAGTGAACGGGAAACCTCTGATGACGGAAAGGATTGCAAAATACTGCATGGAAAACGGTGTTTACATAAACACTTGGGTTTCACATTTCATAATAGCCCCTCCACTAATAATATCAGAGGAGGAACTGAACAGGGGGCTGGATGTGGTGGATAAAGCGCTTGAGATATCAGACCGGGAGGTATTCTCATGACCAGAATAATCAAAAATTTTATAGGAAATGGGTACGTTGAACCAGAAAATGAAGGAAAATACGAAGTGTTCAATCCCGCACTGGGAGAGGTTACTGCCTCCGTAGCGGAATCCACGAGAGAAGAGGTGGACAGGGCAGTTGATCTTGCTCAGGATGCATTCCACAGATGGATGAATGTCCCCATCCCTGACAGAATCAAGATACTCTTCAAGCTTCAGAACCTGATGTATGAGAATATGGATAAAATTGCGGAAATAACCACGAATGAGCACGGAAAAACATTCGAAGAATCAAAGGGGGACCTGGTAAGAGCTATCCAGAATGTTGAGAGTGCAGCTGCCGCCACATATCATTCCATGGGTGTAAGCAGCAAAAATATATCGGAAGGCATAGATGAGGAACTTGTAAAAGTCCCATTGGGGGTTTTTGCAGTTATATCACCCTTCAACTTCCCTTCAATGATACCGTTCTGGTTCATGCCCTATGCTGTTGCACTGGGTAACACAGTGATAATAAAGCCTTCAGAAAAAACTCCGATGACCATGGAATTCATAATGGATCTCGTGAAAAAAGCGGAAATACCGGAGAATGTGGTTCAGCTTTTAAATGGTGGAAAGGAAACAGTGGATCACATACTGGACAATAAGAAGATCGTGGGAGTTTCATTTGTGGGAAGCACGCCGGTAGCGAAATACGTCTACTCCAAGGGAACATCCAGCGGAAAAAGGGTTCAGGCAGGTGCATCCGCAAAGAACTTCATAATAGTGATGCCGGACGCTGACCTCGAAGGCTCCATGAAAAATATTATAGGCTCTTTCTTCGGAAATGCTGGCGAGAGGTGCCTCGCTGGATCAGTCCTCGTAACATTCAGGGAGAATCATGAGGAAGTGACCAGAAAATTCGTTGAATCTGCAAAGAAAATAAAAATTGGATACGGGATGATGAAGGATGTGGATATGGGTCCTCTGATAAGGAAGGAACACCTGGCAAGGGTTTTAGATTACATTGCTTCAGGAGAGTCACAGGGCGCTAAAATGCTCCTTGATGGCAGAAATGTGAGGGTTGAAAAATATCCAAATGGATTCTTCCTTGGCCCCACGATATTTGATGATGTATCCCTTGATATGAAAATAGGAAAGGAGGAGATTTTCGGACCTGTCGCTTCCATAGTTGTTGCGGAGAACTTCGAGGATGCCATTGAGAAGGTCAATTCCAGCATTTACGGAAACGCCTCTTCCATTTACACAAGATCGGGATATTACGCAAGAGAATACGTGAGGAAGGTGGAAGCGGGAAACATTGGAATAAACATAGGCGTCGCAGCTCCAATCGCATTCTATCCCTTTGCGGGAATGAAGAGTTCATTCTTTGGAGAAATTCATCCGCAGGGAGGTTCAGAGCACGTGGATTTCTTCACGGACAGGAAGGTTGTGATAAGCAGGTGGCCCGGTTGATTTCCTGATTATGGGACAAATAATGGATTTTTTCCATTTATTTTGGGTATCATTAGCAAAATTTCCATTATACCCAGGATACCAAAAAATTTTAATTTAAGATTACCGTATATGTTTGATGAGCCAAGGGAATAGCAAAAAAGGAACAGGGAAGGTAGCTGTTATCGTCATCGTGATCGTGATATTAATAGTTGCCGGTTCTGCAGCTTATGCCCTGAGCAGAAGATCCACTACAACAACTCCAGTCAAAAACTCTCTTCTGGTGGAGGAAGGAGAATTTCCTGACAGTCTCGATCCTGCGGTAACATACTCCACACCCGGATGGGAAATCATGAACCAGATCTACCAGGGCCTTGTTGCACCCAATGGTACCAGTGTAACCACATTTGTGGGAGTTCTAGCATACAACTGGAGCATATCTTCAAATGGAATGAACTACACATTCTATCTCAGACATAACGTCACGTTTAGCAATGGAGATCCTTTCAACGCTTACGATGTCTGGTTTTCCGTTTACAGGACGATCATCATGGATCAGTCCCCCGAGTGGATCCTGGGTCAGAATCTTGCCGCAGGCAACGGTATTAATTTCAACATAACTGCAAACATCCTGAATTCAATAAACTACTCATCCCCCAACTCCACGGACCTTCAATACATGGAATACCGGAATCAATCCGTTCAGGTTGTGAATCCCTATGAGGTGATATTCCATCTCGGATACGGGTATAACGGCCAGGTCCCCTACAACGCATTTATGATGACTCTCACAACCCCGATGGCTGCTGCTGTTGATCCTGCTGTGGTGGAAGAGCATGGGGGAGTGGTGGCCGGGTCAACAAACGCATGGATGGATAGTCACGCGGTGGGAACGGGTTTCTATGAGCTGGGACAGGTAATTCAGGGTCAGAGTATCACCCTGGTTAAGAATCCAAACTACTGGGGAAATAATGTTCCTAAAGATCAGCTTAATTACGCCATTGAACCTGCCATACTGAATACCGTCACCATAGAATACAAATCCCTGGCTTCAAGGATAGCTGATCTAAAGAGTGGAACTGCACAGATCATAGAAGCACCAATTCAGGACTATAACACCCTGAAGACAATACCTGGCGTTAACGTAACACTTCTTCCGATAATATTTGGAAGCTCTCAGGGAGCTTATTTCATGTATATGGATCCATCAGCGCTTCCAGAATTGAACAACACCTCAGTAAGAATGGCTATAACGTATGCAATAGATTACCAAGGGATAATAAAGTCAGTTTTTGACGGTTATGCGGTGCAATGGGTGGGACCGATACCCCCTGGATTCCCCTACTACAATCAATCCGTTGGAAATCTCACACCTTACAGTTACAATAGAACACTTGCCGCAAAATATCTAGCCCAGGCTGGCTACAGGGCGATATTCCCCAACGGAACAGTTGAAAACAGAAACAATCCCTTCCCGACTGTCAATTTCCTGTATACCTCTGATTCCACCTCTGAAACAGAAACTGCCCAGATAATCCAGTCGGATCTCGCGGCCATAGGAATCAACATCACGCTCACTCCACTCACATTCCCTTCGTATGAAGCTGTGGTATTTGCGCCTGGAAATGAATCTACCCAGTACCCCATGGGAATAAACTTCTATACAGAGGATTACACAGCATCCATTGACTATGTGGATGCCATAGCCAACGGCTATTACATAGGAACTTCAGCCTATTACAACAGCAGTGTTTTCGATGCTTCTGTCAATGCCAGTTCCACCTTTAACCAGTCTGCAATCATCCAGAACTTCTCTTACATAACTCACACAATGTATTACCAGTATGCCATTGACTGGCTATACACGCCTTACTTCTTGTCCATAACGGCAAGCGATGTCACAGGCATAATACCGAATCCGGCGGGTAGCGGGGCAGGGTACTTCATGTTCTACAACACCGTCCACTACACGTGAATGGCAATGGTAGGACGTAGGGAATTAACTATTTTCATTTTGAAACGAATTCTTTTTTCTTTCTTTGTTATAATAGGAACAATCATCATAATATTTCTAATTTCTCACACTCTTTCCAGGGATCCAGCTGCCCTTTGGGCTGGGCCAAAGGCAAGGCCCTCAACCATCGCCTACGTAACCAAGGAATACGGTTTGAATAAGCCACTTTACATCCAGCTCCTCAATTTCTTTGAGGGTTTCTTTTCTGGCAATTTTGGGACGGATCCGGTTACACACCAGCCGGTGGCATCAGAAATATTTTACTATTTTCCCAATACCATAGAGCTGGTAATAACAGCTCTGATATTTATTATAATTATAGGAGTAGGGCTGGGATACATATCTGCAGTCCATTTTAATTCCAAGATAGATAATGCTATAAGATTGCTATACACATCCGCCTGGGCCACCCCAACGTTTCTTGCGTCAATACTTGCCGTACTTGTATTCACCTCCTACATTCACGCTTTCCCCTCCGGAGGAATGTACACTCCGGGATTAACGCCGCCTCAAAGGATCACAGGAATATTTGTCCTTGATTCCCTTCTCACAGGAAATTTCGGCGATTTCGTGAACGGTCTTGATCATCTCATACTACCTTCCATAACACTTGCGTTTCTGAACTTCGGTATAGTTACGAGGATAAGCAGGTCAGGGATACTGAACGTGAAATGGATGCCCTATGTTAAAAACGCAAAGGCGAAGGGTGTCAATGAAAGGAACATAAACAGGAATCATATCCTCAGGAACGGACTCATTGAATCCAACACGGTGATAGCAGTAATGTTCGGATGGCTCGTGACGGGCACCGTTGTTGTGGAGGAGATATTTTCCTGGCCGGGCATCGGCAGGTTTGCATACAACGCTATCACCTCGGACGACTACCCCGCCTTGATCTACGTTGTTATAATTTTCACAATTCTTGTGATCATCGCAAATCTTATCGCTGACATAATGTATGCCATTCTTGACCCTAGAATAAGACTTGGAGGCACAGTGAAATGAGTATCAGATCTCAGATTAAAAAATTCTTAAATACAATTTTTTCAAACTGGCTTTCTGGAACGGGTTTCATCATTATTCTCATCTTCATCGTTATTGCTGTCCTTTATGAGATTCTGGGTACACGTATTGTTCCTTACAACCCATATCAGATAAATCTTCTGCAGGCCAATATGCCTCCGTCCAGTGCACACTGGTTCGGAACTGATGACCTCGGGCGGGACATATTTTCCAGAGTAATCGCAGCTCTTCCCATAGACCTGGGTATTTCTCTGCTGATAGTTTTCGTATCTTCATTCATCGGGCTTGTTCTGGGGATAGTTGCGGGATATTTCAGGGGTGCACTCGAGGAAGTCATCATGAGATTGACCGACCTTTTCCTTGCCTTCCCTCCCATTATCATGTCCATGGCCATAGCAGCCACACTGGGTCCCAGCTTACTTAACGCAGCGATATCGGTGATATTCGTCTGGTGGCCCCCATATGTCAGATTAGTTCGCGGGAATACACTTCAGGTTGCGTCCCAGGATTTCATCGCGATATCCAGAGTTCTCAACACTCCGTTCAGGAAGATACTTTTCAAAGGGGTTCTTCCGAATATAATAACTCCCCTCCTTATTTACGCAACCATGGATGTGGGAACGGCCATGCTGACCCTTTCCACCCTTGGCTTTCTTGGAATAGGTATTCCCATAAACACCCCTGAACTCGGCCTGATGTCCTCGATATTGACCACGACATTTTACACATACCCCTACGAGGGTTTAATTCCTGCTGCTTTCATATTCCTCATAGTGCTCGGATTCTCTCTCACCGGTGAAGGTCTTGTGGAACTGATAGATCCAAACATAAGGGTTCATCTGGCAGTATCAAGGAAAAAGAGGGCAGAACTTCTGGAGAAGATGAAAACGATTCCTGAATAGTTGAAAACTAAGTCACCTGCTCCTCGCTAAAGCTTCGGGGCTTGTTGCTGTTCTTTTCTCCAAATGTGAGTGGAGATTCGTGGAACAGCAACGATTGGCTGGGCGACTTTCCTTTACCAGAGGAAGGAGGCGATCCGTTATCCCTTTCGGGCATTGCTCCACAGCCTGGTCTCAGGGGAGGGCTTGAGGCATATATCCCACCCCCCGCACTACATCTTGGGTGGAAATACTTATAAAGGCACATAACTATCGACATAAGCGATGGAGCAACCAAGGCAGAGAATAGAGCTGAAAGGAGGAGCAATAGATAACTTTCTGAAGGGCTTCACGAGCGAAGCTACCAAGGAATCATACTTCAAAAAGCTAAGGCAGTTTCTTGAGTTTGTCAATATGGAGCCAGACCAGTATCTCGAAAAAGTAAAGCAGGATAGAAAGTTTGCAGAGCACACTATAATAGATTATGCCGAGCAGAGAAAGAAGGAGAAGGTAAGCGGTTCTACCATAAGGCAGGTTAGGGATGCGCTAAAGCACTTCTTTGAGATGAACGATATTGATGACGGAATAAACTGGAGAAAGGTCGCAAAGACTATGCCAAGAGCAAGGAAGGTTGGAAGCGATAGGGCGCCAACGATAGAAGAAGTGAGGTATATGCTTGAGAATGCCGACCTGAGAATGAAATGCATCATACTCCTTGCAGCAAGCTCCGGCATAAGACTAGGAGCAATCCCTTCGCTGAGATGGGGAGATGTGGAGCCGGTAATGAAGGAAGGAAAGGTCGTTGCTGCAAGGATAAGAGTATACAGGGGCGAGCCTGAGGAATACATCTCATTCATAATGCCTGAGTGCTATGAAGTCCTTCAGGACTATATGAAAAGGAGGCAAGAAATAGGAGAATTGATAAGACCTGATTCCCCCTTGATACGTGATGCCTGGGATTCAAATACATACAGGAGGCAGAGAAAAGACCCAACTATAGCTATGCCATTGAGTGCAAAGGCAATTGCAAACGAGATGGGCTTGTTCCTGAAGAAGATTGGACTGCGCAAAGCTGGTAGTTATGAGTTTAAGCAGGTTCACGGCTTCAGGAAATTCTTCAAGACAAATGCGGAAAGGGCTATGAAGACGATAGATGTTGAGAAATTGATGGGGCACGCGGAGAATTATTACAAGCCGCCAGTAGATTACCTTCTGGACGAATACCTTAAGGCTGTGCCCCATTTGACAATATCGGAAGCGGAATATCTAAAAAATGAGATGGAAAAGAGAATTGCAGCAAGTGATATGAAGATCGGAGAGCTTGAAAGGGAAGGGCTTGCACTGCAGCAAAAGCTGGAGAAGATAGAGAAAGAATACGAGGAACTAAAAAGACTGCTGATGAATTAACCTTATGGATAATACTGCTCGCATCAATCTCTTCTTGGCATCTTATCATAATATGCCCTTATAGGTGTTCTTAGCTCAATAGCACCATGGGGCCTTATGCAATTGTACCATTGCATGAATTCATCTATAGAGGAAAAGTATCTTATCTTACTTTCAAATATATCAAAGAATTTCTCTATCTTACCATTCGTTTGAGGATGATTAACTCTTCCTGTAATCAGTCGTATCTTGTTCTTCAGCAAATATATTTCAAACTCTGTCAATCCCTTATCTCTTAAATTTAGCCCTTTCACCCTCCTTTTTTACTAGATTGCTTCTCTTGTTCTTAGGATGATTACTCAGAATTCGGGTCACTATGCCAGAGATCCAAGAAGATAATGGATGTCGTTGTTTGACGTAACATAAGACTACTTATGAAATACAATAGACTTATAAATTTAATAAAGATTATTACATTGTATATGAATGCTCTGGATGTTAGGTTAACCCGAGACTTAGATACCAAGAGGTACTATTTGTGGAGAGGCTTATTGGGCTTCATGAAGAGAGAAGCCGGTCAAAACATTGCTAAAAATTTCGATCCAGACGGTCTCATAGACGAATCTGATTTTTCAGAGAAATTAAACGAGGCTAGAAATTACGTAGATGAGAAATTAAAGGGAAGGAAAATATTAAGCCCAAAAATTGAAGATATTGATGAAAACAACAAAAGAATTACAAAACTCTATAACGAACCAACATTTAAAGAACATACAATTGGAATGCGATCACGATATAAAGTTGCGATGGTTGAACTGGGTAAGCTTCACGTTTTCCAGCCTTTCTTAAATGAGGAGTATATAGACGAACTTTCTAAGAAATTTGAGAAATTAAATGGTAATGATGAAGAAGCCCTTTTCAAATTCTGCTTACCTTTAGGGGAAGAGGTCGAGAAACATCTTGCCAATGCTAGTTTTAATCCAGTTACCAACACTTTCTCTCTCGTGACGGAAAATTTAGATTTTAGAATTATAGGGAATGTCAATGGCACAGACCCCGTTACCGGCAGAACTTTTTTTGGTTTCGCATTCGGTTCAGGGTTGCTACAGATGTCAATCGTTAAATTCAAGGATTTTTATTTTATAAAGAATGGTTATCATAGGGCATTCGCATTGTACAAGAAGAAAGTAAAATCTGCTCCTTTCATTGTGTTGGAGACTGACCAATTTATAAACACGGGAGCCAATCAACCAGGCTTTTTCGATTATGATACGATTTACCAGTACTCGCCGATCCTAGAAGATTTTGATTCGAAAGCTGCACTTATTTTGCCGAGACGCAGGTTAAGAGCTATATTAAGCATACATGGAGAGATTCAGTTCCTACCGATTTAGTGATTTATATGTTTGTCTACATATCTTGTTCAAGTAAAAACCAGGGGTTTGTAAATGTTGTAAAAGAGGCAGTTGAGGATTTTAATAAGGAAAACCAAAATGTAAAAATCGAGTATTTTTTCCCGCCGAACGCTGGAGCCTCAGGAGGTATACGTATATCAGACAATATTAGAAAGATACTGGATGCTGATTTAGTAGTGTTTGACTTGACTCCGGACAGTGATGACAATGAAGATGAATGTGGAAATTGCATAAACTCTGGAGTTCTGATAGAATTTGGAATTATTTATTCGTTATTACTTATAAAGGAAAGAACGCAATTGCTCCTATCATACACCTATTTATCATCAGGTATCCAAATTAATACCCCAGATCTACTGATTTTCCTTTCTGACAAATGCAAAAAAAGTAACTTTACCCCTATTCTGTCGGGCGATTTTAGCATAATAAGTTATAATTTAAGCAACAAAGAGTTCCTAAAGAAACAGATTAAAGAGAAGATAATCAAAAGGGTTAACTTTAAACTTAGTCCTAATACAACCTTGCCTAACTCTCAAAGTCCATTTTCTGTTTCAGATTGAGGTTATCATTGAGTTCATATTCATGGGGTTGTTTCGGTAAATTTGATTCTCCATTTAGACTTTAATCAGGGAATTTTAGAAGTTATTTTTAAACTGTGCAGGCCTAATCGAGATGGTGTCCGGATTAGAGAGTGGTGTGCGTGGTACCCAAGTGTGAAAACATTTATCTGGACACAATCAATAAGTGGCCGACATCCTTACCGTTTTGCACGCTCAGGTAAGTATCCTGTTTTACGTGGAACTATGATTAGACTGACTCAAGACAATTCCCCACTTTACACAATGGGCTATATCCCTCGCTTGAGAACATACCCAGGACCAAGAATTCCAAAACCATTGTTAATAACACATTTGGGCGATTCCCAGGTGGATGAAATATGCAAAGAGATGATGGGATTAACAAAGCTTAACTGTTATACCACGGCTTTCGCTACACATCTGCCCATTACTCTCGAGTTTTCTCAAAAGGTTGCTCGAGTCCTATCAGAGCTTCCTGAAGGTCGTGTACTTCAGAATCACTACCGTTTCCACATGTGATGACTAACTTTCTAAAGCTTCATCATCGGTTTTAACATGTCATGTTGAATTAATTGGCATTCCTATCATCTTTTGCTTTCGCTGGTCGGTTAAGTCGAAAATCCATCGGTATCGCCCTATGAGTTCGAAAGAAAAGTGTCCATAGGCTAAATCATTCTTCATTTATCTTAATTCCAAGTTGTCTCAATGTTTCTTTTATCTTATTCTCGTATTCTTCATCTGAGATTGATCCTTTAGTCGCGTTAATCGTAAGCCTTAACCCTTCAAATTTACTCTGAAGGAAATGCATCATTGGCATTATCTGGGAAACCTTTCCAGCCAGAACATCAAATTCGAGAGTCAGATGATCCCTTCCCTTAGCAATCGGCTCCATGATAGGTCCCTTCTCCGGACTCTCTTGTTCATCCGGCTTTGGTGACAGTTGCCGTACTTCTTCTTTGGTTTCTCTTTGGGTTTCGCAGATTGTGCTTTGGATAATTACTTGGTTCTCGTCAAGAGTAACCATTGTGTCAGTCTTATAATATCTACAATTAACTGTTTTTCCATCTTCCTTTAACTCACCAAGTCCGAAAAGGCCCTGCCTTACCCCCTGCAGGATCGATTCCTTAAGGGAATCAGCGGAGACCAAACGTCTTTCCCCTTGTGTTTTGAGCATAGAATCATAGATTATCTGAACATTAACAAAGTCTTTATCTCCTAGATATTTCTGCTGTATTACTATAGGCGATATCTTTTCAAGTATTTCCTGTTCAGCCTTCAGTCCCTCGTACACCCAGTCGTCTAGCTTTCTCGCCTCTCCATAAGTAGGTATACCAAGATCTATCTCCTTCAACCCATCCTTCACAGGTGCACAGGCAATTCTGTAGCACCTTTTGACGATATCTCTAAGGTCGCCCTCTACCTTGTGGATGTTATTGGATACTTCGCGTCTCTGCTCATCGGTGAGCTTCAGTGTCTTATCTGCTTGGATCTGTTCGTATGCAATCCTCCTCTTTATTGAAGTAAGAAGTTCGTTCCTTTCTATATCAGAAGGACACAGGAAGAATATCGTGTTCCTGTACACCCTTGGTGAATCTCCCTTCGACTCAAGAACGTTCTTCATGAATCCTTCATCCTTTTGAGAGACGATGACAAGTTTTATCTCTGGAGTGTCAGGGATGTCCTTTGGTTTTTCTGGCCAAAGAAAGACCTTGAAGTTCTTTCCAGAGATCTGTTCCTTGAGTATCTCTCTTTCCGATTCACGGACTTCGTCGTCTTTGATGTTTTCAATTTTTGTTAACATTATCCTGTTCAGGTTTGGCTGGTTGAGGAAGTAATACTTCCCATCCTGAGACTGCAGGTAGAACAACCTGCTCTTGAGCTGCTCCACCGCTTCAGCTACTATGCTTGAAGGATTGTCAGTGGTTGTTGCGTTCTTCTTTATCTCCCCGATATATGCTCCTTTCTCCTGTGCACCCGAAAAAGAATAAAGGAATATGCTGGTGGCTGCTCTGGTTCCTACAACGAGACCCCTGAATGATTTGCCCATCGAAGCATCGACCTTTTTTGAGCCGGAGTTGATGTCCGTTATGTCTGCCGCTATGACGCTATCGAATTCAGAGCCAATATGGTTTATCAGCTCCCGACTTATCTCTTGGTTAGCGAGGTCGAAGTCCGAAAGGGTAATGTAGGGGCGGCCGCTTTCTTTAAGGGAATATATGACGAGGGATAGAAGCCTTAGGACACCCCTACTTCTCTGGAATGTCGGAAAGCTACCCCATCTGTGATATAGTACTTCTATCACTTCAGGGATGAATGGGTAAGACTCGACGAAGCGGTCCCTATATTCTGAAGCATCAACCCCCGCAGGCAGTATTCCCTCCTTCTCCGCATACTCGATGAAACTTGAGATGATTTGTTTTGCCTCTACTTCGTCTATGGAGGAGAAAAGGCGGCTTCTTACCACTCTACTGATCTCGTTCTCTTGGACCGGCGTGTAGAT
>Ga0080003_1000304_pt2 | contig 19807 bp, 17 predicted proteins | sample JossMetagenome_FD_69206 | JGI IMG/M metagenome (GOLD analysis project Ga0080003, IMG submission 69206) | Hot spring microbial communities from Joseph's Coat, Yellowstone National Park, USA - JC2_E (SPADES assembly) (version 2) | ecosystem: Environmental > Aquatic > Thermal springs > Hot (42-90C)...
CCTGCCCTCCCTCTCGGGAGGCCTCCTGCCCTCCCTCTCGGGAGGCCTCCTGCCCTCCCTCTCGGGAGGCCTCCTGCCCTCCCTCTCGGGAGGCCTCCTGCCCTCCCTCTCGGGAGGCCTCGCATACTTCTCCTTTATCTCATCGGTTCTCCTGTCCAGCTTCCCCTTGAGTGATGGATCCAGCACGCCCGAATACCGATCCATACGGGCGGCTATCGCCAGCTTTGCAGCTATTGCCCTGGCCATCTTGCCCCTCTGCCACTTCGGCGCGCTGTGTATGAGCGGATGCTGAAATATCACACCGTGTTTGGGCGGTCTGCCTCCCTTCTTGAGCGCCCTGAACAGCGCCTTCTCAGCGCCCAGCACCTGGATTGTGCTGGCCGGCATCTTTGCTAGGTGGTCGAGACTACCCGCCCTCACCAACAGCCTAGCCCCTATCGCGGCTCCGACCAAGCTCGCCACATTGGGGGCCACCTGCGCCATGACCTCCTCCAGTTTATTCGAAAGGCGCGTCCTCAGCTGGTAGAGATCGTATGCGTTAGACGCGAGCGATTGAAGTAGCGCCAGTTCCTCATCCCTTATCTCGGCCCCCTTCGTCCTCCTCATCGCGTCCTCAACTGCGGCGGCCCTGGATTTAGGAACGCCCAACTCGATCAGTTTCTCGGATGTGAAGTTATCCCTCCGCCCCAGCGCCGAGACGAGCCTGACGTAGAGCCTCGGATCCTGAAGTATGTCGTCGAGTTCCGGAAAATGGAGCCCGTACCATTCCCTGGCCCTAGCTGCCAGCACATTCACGACCTTGTCTAGCTCGTCCACCGCGGATACTATCTGTATGGCGTGAAGGTCTAGGCGCGCCGCTTCCTCCTTTATCCTCTCTTCACCCATCCTCACAGCGAACTCCCTCAGAAGATCCCTGGCTTCCTCCTCCGATGCTAGGAGGCCCGCTCTAATCATAAGCCCCACTCTCTCGTCGAGCCCGGGCTGCTCCACCGGAATGAACACCATGCCCAGCGATTCGGCGAGCGCCGCGGCGCCCAGCGCGTTCGATTCGAGTTCCCTGAATCCGGCCTCGGCCGCCCATTTGACGGCGGCATCTACGTCTTCGGTCTTCATACCGGCGGAGGCCAGCCGATATCTCTGATAAGGGTCCCCGGAATATTTGCTGGAATATACGGCATCCCCGGCCTCGTTGAGCAGCACCACGCCTGCCTCCGTGACGTATAATCTGGCCTTCAACCTGCACATGCATGCGTTGAGCTGGTAATTAACTTAGTGGGGGGAAGGGGGCTTTCTCTCCATCAACTCCCGCTATGGTTAAATAATGGCACTGTGGAATCAGCCGCATGCCAACGCACGGGAGCATAACGAAGGCCGGTAAGGTCAGGAGTCAGACTCCTAAGATACCACCGAGGCCTAGGACATATCCCCCGCCGAGGGTGAGCTTCAAGAACAAGTACAGGAAGAGATACGAACTAGGCCGGAAGCCCGGCCAGGTCTGGATCAACTCCCGCTGATTTTTCATACATATAAGCGCCAATATATTGGCGCGGGGATAAGGTTTTGTCCGAGTCCCCATCCATCCCCTGCGCATACATGCTGATAGTTGTCGCCTCCAGGAATCCCGTGAAAGTGGACGCCGTCAGATCGGCGTTTTCCGCGGCATTCGACGGCGTTACGGTCGAGTCGCTTTCACCTCCCCCGGGGCTCAGGCCCCAGCCGATGTCGCTGGAGGAAACGATGGACGGGGCGATCGCGAGGGTCGCCTGGGCCTGCGCGGGCCTTCCGGGCGCCGACTACTGTGTCGGAATAGAGTCGGGCGTAATGGAACTCGATGATATCTGGTACGCCGCCACGGTCGCGGCGATCCGCTCAGGCGATGGTCGGTCCGCAATAGGTATCGGACCCGCCTATCCGCTGCCCGGCAGAATTTCCTCGTTGATGCTATCGGAGGGCATCGAGCTTGAGGAAGCAATGGACCGCCTGTACGGTATAGCAGACCTCGGGGAACGCGAGGGCGCGATCGGCCTGCTTTCCAAGGGCATGTCGAGCAGGTTGGAGCTGTGCACGGAAGCGGTCAAGATGGCGCTCCCGCCGTTCATATCATCCGGGAATTATCGAATTATGTGAATGAAGTTGGGGGAGGAGAAAGCCGGCGCCGTTCATGAGCGGAATGGATCAATTTCCCCAATGTCCAGTAGATGCGTGCTACGCGGCGCATGATGAAGATAGTTCCCCGGGCACCGGCAATAACGGAAATGGATCCCCGCCCGGGGAACGTGCCAGTTTCCCTTCACGATCCACCGGGCGGAGGGACCCCGATGAACCCGTGAGGGGGCTGTACGGTATGATGTCGTGGATCAGAAGCCCCAGCTCCACCGCGCATACGACGGGCGCGCAGATGCATATCCGCGTATGCCTACGTAACGTGAAACCCGTCGGAGCGGTGCTTGTGCATCACAGCGGACGTCCCAGGTCCCGCGCCGGCCCGACGTCAGCGGATGCGCTTGGCCATGTACGGCCCCATCCTTCCGTAGCCGAGCTTCCGGTAATATTCCCTGGTGCCCACGGCGCTCGTCACCAGCATCTCCTCCGCGCCCCACTCGTCGCGCGATAGGCGCTCGGCCTCGTCCATCAGCATCTTTCCAATGCCCCTGTGCTGCCAGCCCATCTCATCCCGGACTCCGACGTCGACCTCCATTCCGTAGACCCGGAGTTCCCTCACGATAGCCGCATCCATCCCGGCAATCTCCGGCCTGTGCGCCGACGTGGACGGCCGCCTCAGGCGCAGGAACCCTGCTACGTGCGCGGAATCGTCCTCGAACGAGAGAAATGCCTCGGTTCCTCCCGACGCGCGATAATCCCTCCTCACGATCCTGAAGCGCTCGAGCATGTATGGATGCACGTCCTCCCGTCCTACCTCCCTGCACCGTATCTCGGTGCATGTGAGCCCCCGCCGCGCCATCTCCTTCAGCACCCTATCCCTCAATCCCGGCGTCCTCGGACCCGCGACGACCGCGTACGGCGGTATCTCCCTCTGGATTCTCATGACCCTCACCCATGGCGGCAGCGATGCCAGCGCGCGAACCAGGAGCTCCACGACGTCGTCTTCGTCGCACGGCTCATAGAGCCCCCTCTCATACATCAGGTGTAGCGGAGTCCCCCTGAGGACGAGCGTGGGATAGATCTTCAGCATGTCGGGCCGATACGCCTCGTCGCTGAACAGTTTCATGATATCTTCGAGATCCTCATCCCGGGTCCTTCCGGGCAGGCACGGCATCATATGGACCCCCACCTTGAGGCCTGCGTCCTTCAGAATTCTTATCGCGTCCACGACGGCCGCCGTCCCGTGCCCCCTTCCAATCCTGGTCAACGTGCGCTCGTCGAGCGTCTGGACGCCCACCTCCACCCGCGTGACCCCGTAGCTCAGCATGAGGTCCACATGTCCCTCGCCGCAGACGTCGGGCCGGGTCTCCACCGTCAGCCCCACGCACCTGTGCGCGCCGTGCTCGTTCGCCGCCATCGCCTCCTCCAGATTCCCCGACGCGAAGCCGTTAAGGCCGTCGAAGACCCCCTTGACGAAGCGCATCTGATATTCCACCGGGTAATGGGGGAACGTTCCTCCGACTATTATCACCTCCACCTTACCCGTGGGATATCCCAGCCTCCCGAGCACGGAGAGCCTTTCCTCCATCTGCGCCCTGGAATCATATCCCAGCCTGGATGCCTGGACGACCGCGGGCGATTCCTCGATGTACGACTTGGGCGTTCCCATCCGCGCCCCGCCCGGACAGTAGATGCATCTGGCGTTCGGCGGACAGTCATAGGGCATCGCTGCGACGGTCGCCGTGACTATCCCCGATAGCCTCCTGGAGGGCCGCACCGCGATGAGCCTCCTGGTTTCATAGCTCAGGAGGCTCGACAGCTCCGCGCTGGACGGCACCCTGTCCAGGGAGTACCTGCGGGCGACCTCCAACTTGATGCGCTCCACGCAATCCCGGTCAAGGCGACCGGAGGACGCGATCCTCTCCACCTCCTCGGCGGCCTCCATGAGCGCCGTCCTGTAGCGTTCCACGCCCACGCCATAACGTCGGCTTGATCAATTTAAATTAAAGGCGATGGGGGAAAGGCTCCTTTCGCGATGCGCGTGCGTCTAGTCAACGGGCGCGCGGCGGTTCGCGGGGGGAGGGGGATGAATTGACGCCCCTTGGCCGGATGGCGATATCCTCGAGGCCCGCGCGCGAAATGTCGGCCCTGAAAAGGGATGAATCCATCTTCGCGATCCGCGCCGCTTTTATATCCCACCGACCCGGCGGGCGCCATGTGGAGGACGGGCTTCAGGGGTACCGTGGGCCCGCGCGCCGGATCCTCGAGGGCGCGGGAATGCGCGTGGGCGACGAGGTGGAGCTGACCCTATCCGACGGCGGATCCATCGCCGGCGTACTCATGCCGCGCTACGAACACGCGGACTGCGAGCACATCACAGTGAAGCTCAGGAACGGCTACAACGCGGGGGTTGCGGTCTCCAGGATCGTCGGGATCCGGATGATCGGGCGGCCTTCCCCCGAGCCCGAGGAGGTGTCCCAGCCGTCGCGGCCGCCGTCCATCCCGAGGGGGGACGTCATAATAATAGGCACGGGGGGCACGATCGCCAGCAGGATAGACTACAGGACGGGGGCGGTGACGCCGGTCTTCAGGCCGGAGGACCTGTATTCGAGGGTCCCGGGGCTCGGCGATATAGCCAAGGTGCAGACCGATGTGCTGTTCAACATACTCAGCGAGAACATGACGCCCGATCACTGGACGGCGATCGCCGAGAGGATAGGAAGGGCGGTCTCAGATGGCTACAGGGGGATAATAATCACGCACGGGACCGATACGATGCACTACACGGCCGCAGCCCTCAGTTTTTCCCTGGAGGGGCTCCCGGTGCCGGTGATCCTCGTGGGCGCGCAGAGGTCGTCCGATAGGCCATCGTCAGATGCATCATCGAACCTGCGGGCCGCGGTGCTGGCGGCCTCCAGGGGGGAGTTCAGCGGCGTCTACATCGCGATGCACAGGAACCTCTCCGACCACGAGATAGCGATTCACCCGGGCGTCAAGGTCAGGAAGAACCACACCAGCAGGAGGGACGCGTTCCAGCCGGTCAACTCGAGGTTAGCGGCCGTCGTCGACCTCAGGTCGATGGGCATCGAGATGCTCGCGGATCTGCCGCCCCGCGGCGATCCCGGATCGCTCAGGGTCAGGGCCGGCTTCGACAGGAGGGCGTTCCTCCTGAAGTACTTCCCCGGCATGGACGGCGGCGTTATAGATAACCTGGTGGACCGCGGCTACAGGGCCATAATACTGGAGGGCACCGGCCTCGGGCATGTCGGGAAGTACGTCCACGAAAGCATTCACGGGGCGATCGAGCGGGGCGTATTCGTGGGGATGACTTCACAGTGCATATGGGGGAGCGTCAGGATGACCGTCTACGACACGGGGAGGGACCTACTGAAGATGGGCGTCGTGCCGCTGGAGGATATGTTGCCGGAGGTGGCGCTGGTCAAGGCCATGTGGCTCCTGGGTCAGGGCGTTGGGCCCGACGAGATGAGGACCCTGATGCCATCCAACCTGAGGGGGGAGATCTCCCGGAGGAGGCTCGTTGAATATGAATGAGGCGGATGATCGCGCGTCGGGACCGGACTACCGGTCGCTCGGCGTGAAGGTCGGCATAGAGCTCCACAGGCAGCTCGACGTCGGCGGCAAGCTCTTCTGCGGGTGCAGCGCGGGGAGGGAGGACGGATCCAGGTCGTTCAGGCGCGTGCTGTTGCCCTCGGAGAGCGAACTCGGCGAGGTGGATCCCGCCGCCAGGTTCGAGGCGGCGAAGGGCATCGAGTTCGAGTACGTGTACGGCGCCGCCGCCAGCTGCCTGGTTGAGGCCGACGAGGAACCGCCGCACGACGTGAATCCCAGGGCGCTGGAGGCATCGTTGACGGTCGCGCTGATGCTGGGGTCGCTGATCGTCGACGAGGTTCACGTGATGAGGAAGATAGTGATAGATGGATCCAATACCACCGGCTTTCAGAGGACAATGCTGATAGCGCTCGGGGGGTCGCTCAGGGTCGGCGACATGGACGTCGGCGTCCAGACGATAACGCTCGAGGAGGACGCCGCGAGGAACCTCGGATCCGAGGGCCGCGTGAAGAGGTACGGGCTGGACAGGCTCGGCGTCCCCCTGATAGAGGTCTCCCTGGCGCCGGTCGACCTCAGGTCATCGCCGCAGGAGGCGGTGGAGGTCGCCGCCGCCCTCGGTAGGCTCCTCAAATCGACCGGCATGGTGGCGAGGGGTATAGGCACGGTGCGCCAGGACCTCAATATATCGATAAACGGTAGTGGGATAGTCGAGGTCAAGGGCGTCCAGGAGCTTCCACTCATAGCGAAGATCGTGGACTTCGAGGTGAGGCGCCTGAGCTGGCTCGCCGAGGTCGCCGCCGAGCTCTCGAGGAGGGGCGTGGTGCGCGGATCCGCTGTCGGCCCTGTGACCGACGTGACCGATATACTATCCCGCGCGGGGGAGGGGATCGTCAGGAAGGCCATCAGGGGCGGGTCGGCGGCGCTCGCCGTACTGGCCAGGGGGTATGGCGGCCTGCTGGGATCCGAGCCGTACGAGGGCGTCCGCATAGGGCGCGATCTCGCCGCAATAGCGAGGATCTTCGGCCTGGGGGGCGTCATACACTCGGACGAACTGCCGGGCTACGGCCTGGGGGACGATATGGTGCGCGAGATCCGCTCCAGGCTCGGCGCCGCCGATGGGGATGCGTTCGTAATAGCGCTCGGCGATGCCGAGGTGGCCGGACGCGTGCTGGCCGCCGTATCCGACAGGCTGAACGAGTTGATCTCCGGACCCCCGGCCGAGACGCGCGCGCCCATGCCCGATGGAACGACAAGGTACATGAGGCCGCGGCCCGGGTCCGCCAGGATGTATCCTGAGACCGACCTACTGCCCATACCGATCACCGACGCGATGCGCGCCGGCCTCGCGAATAAACTGCCCCTTCCGTGGGACAGACAGGTCTCCGAACTGGCGTCCAGATACGGGCTCAGCGAAAAGCTCGCCGACGATCTCCTGGACTCCGAACGTTACGGTATCTTCCTGGAGGCGGTTCGGATGGGCGTCAGGCCGACGGTCGCGGCGACCGTGATAACCGAGACGCTCGTGAGCCTCCGCAGGGAGGGACTCGACGTGGACTCGATATCGGACGATCATCTGAGGCAGCTTTTCTCGGCCCTCGCCTCCGGCCGCGTCGCGAAGGAAGCCGCTCCGGACATCCTGAGGGCCCTCGCCTCCGGCCGCGCCACCGACGTGGAATCCGCCGCGAGCGCGATCGGGCTCTCCGCCCTCGACGACGAAGCGCTCTCCGCGCTCATAGACGAGGTGCTCGACGGCAACGGCCCGCTCGTGGCGGAACGCGGCGCCCGTGCCCTCGGCCCGCTGATGGGCGAGGTGATGTCCAGGGTCAGGGGGAGGGTCGACGGGGCCAAGGTCAACGAGCTGTTGAGGAGGAGGCTGGAGGAGAGGTTGAAGCGCCGTCCTGAAAACAATGGTAAACCTTTTTCTACCTGAAAATGAAAACTGAATTTGCCATGTCGACGTCAACCGGCATAAGGGTGCGCGTGAGGACCTCCGGGGGGGAGATCGAAATAGAGGTTGGGGATCCATCCTCCGTTGACGCGGCGATGGACGCCGTCTCCAGGATCGTGAGGGAGCTCGCGGCCGAGGAGGTCAGCACGGGCGCAGGCGAGGGGATCAGCGCGCAGCCGCGGGATATCGATATCCAGCGGACGGCGTCGCGGCCGCCCGGGGATCTTCCCGAGGTGAGGGTGGAGAGGGGCGATTCGCTGGCGGACGTGATAAAGAAGATGTTCGGCGGCGAGTGGGGAAGGAGGCCCAGAAAGCTATCGGATGTGATGGACGCGCTCGCCTCGTATGGATTCATATACCCCAAGTCCAGCGTCGCGGTCGCTCTGTTGAGGCTTGCGAAGGACGGCGAGATAAGGAGGTTCAAGCAGGAGGGCGAGTACGTATACATCCAGCGCGAACCATCCGCCGGAGGCGGTAGCTGATGCCGGAGCTCGTGATACGCGTATCATACGGGGACGTCAACGCGGAATTCACCGGGAAGGACGCGGACGAGGTGCTCCACGCGCTCAACAGCTTCCTCATATCGATGATCCCGGAGCTGGAGCTGGCCAGGAAGCTGCACGTCAGCTACACGCTGAGGGACATGGCGGATATGTTCGGCGAGTACATCAAGCTCACGCCCGAGGGCCCCAGGGTCATGGTCCAGGATTCCAGGATGAGCGACAAACAGCTGATAGCGCTGCAGCTGGTCGCCGCGCGCATAGCGTACGAGCTGGGTAGGTCGGAGAGGGACGGAATGGCGGTCCAGGAGATAGAGCAGGCCACGGCCCTCAAGCCGAAGTCCATAAGCTCGAGGCTCAGCGAGCTGGCCAAACAGAACGTGGTTGAGAGGCGCTCGGGGAACAGGTCCGCGTACTACCGCATAACGACCTACGGGATAGGTTGGCTCTCCAAGGAGCTGGTCGCCCGCGCGCACGCCTAATCCTGCGGCGGCCTCTTCTGCACATATCTATATGTCCGGGGCGTCCCGGCCCTCGCGAGGACCCCGGCCCTCACGAGGTCGGTCAGCGCGTGCGAGATCGCGGTGGAATTGTAGTTGTATCCCCTCCTCGAGAGCTCGGCGGCGACCTCGGCGAGCCCCCTCTGTGCCGAGAACCACCCCTCGCTCCAGAGGGACTCGATGAGGCCCCTGCAGGTGGCACCCCCGATCCCCCGCGCCTGCGTCGGCCCCACCTCCTCCCCCCGCGCCGTCCCGGACAGGCCCTCCATGATCTTCGCCACAACCTCGGAGACGCGCTCGACGGGGCTCTCCACCTCTATCTCGACGTCCCCCCTCCTCAGCTTGACCCTGACGCGCTCGTTCGTCGCCGTTTCATCTTGTTCAACTTGAGCAAGATTTATTACCCGCCCATCGCTACCCATGGCATGGGTATGGAGGCCCCGGAATTAAACGTTCCTGCGGTATTCAACTTGATCGACAAGTTCAACAGGATGGACCGGATAACGCTATCGGGCCTGGAGGACGAGATGCTAGTCATCCTCGACGAGGACGACAACGAGCCCCCGGGGATCAGGGTCGATTTGCGCCAGTTCACACGGCTGGAGCGCGGGGGCGTCTCGAGCCTGGTCGCAGTTGACTCCAGCGCGATACCGCTGGCCTACGCCGACAGGAAGTGGTACCTCGTCTTCAGCGCGGGAGTCGCCCTCAGGAGCGGCGGCAGATACGCGCCCCCCCACATACTCAGGATAGGCCCTCATCTGGCGGAGGTCGGGCGCCGCGATGGGGAGGATCAGCAGGCGGCCGCGAGGAGGCTGAGGGAATACGTCGAGGGATCCATAGTGTTGGATATACTGCACGGCGGCGTCCTCGAGGACCGCACGCTCATGTTGATCGATGGATCCCTCAGGGGTCTATCGGAGCTCGACTGCTCCGTCGCGAGGGGCATGCGCATATCGCTCATGGGGATCTCGAAGGCCACGAAGCTCGTACCGTCATCGCTGATGGGTCTTCCACGGGGCCCGGGGTACTCCACGATATCCGGCGACGGATGTTACTCGATAATGGCCGCGAGGCTGGACGAATACGGAATACCGCTCAGGATAGATGCAACTGATATCGATGGGCTCTCCAGCCTGATATCGAGCGACATCATAGTGAGGGGCTATCCGGACTCGCTCAGGCTGGCGCACTACGCGTCGATACTGTCGGTGTCGGAGGAAGAGGCCGCCCTGGCGTCGCTTGCGATACACGGGGCATCGCTCTCGAGGCCCCTTGACAGGCGCGAGGCGCTGTTGGGGCTGCTGAAGGTCAGGGGGTGATGGTCGCATGAGGGTCCTGTCCAAGAAGGGCGACGAGCTGCTCCTGATATCGGAGGGCGAGGAGATCTCAAAGGGCGACTACGTGAGGGTGAGCGACGGCCGCGGGAGGCCGGCGATGCTCGCCCAGGTTTACGAGCTGGAGTACTTCGACGTCCCGGGCATAGAGGAGGATATGCTCAGGGATCTCCTGCTGGACGGCGTGATGGTGTCCTCCCCGGATCCCGAGTATGCGTCGATAACCAGGCGCGTGAAGGACGTGATACTGATAAAGTGCAAGGTGCGCGGCACGGTATCCGAGTCGGGACCGAGCCCTGAGGTCGACTGGCTGCCGAGCAGGGCCGCCGGGAAGGTGGAGAGGATACCGGGGACGGACCTGGCGTCGATCCTGGGCGGCCAAGGTCCATCCATGCGCGTCGGAAGGACGCCCGACGGACATCCGCTGGGCATCCCGCTGTCGGCGCTGGACGGATCCCTGAGCCTCATACTCGGTAAAAAGGGCTCGGGCAAATCGCACATGGCGAAGTTACTGCTCAGCGAACTCATCGAGAACGGCGCATATGCGATCGTATTCGACATAAACAACGAATACGTCGGGCTTACGAGGGACAGGAAGGGCGAACCGTCGCACATAGCGCGCAGGGTCTACCCGCTCGAGCCGGGCGGCTCCCTCAGGTTCAACATGAGATATCTCGGGAAAAACGTGATGACCGACGTGATGAGGAACGCCCTCAACCTTCCGGCCACGTCGATGAGGGAGTTCCTCAGGATCTGGAGCTTCCTGGAATCCTCTGGCCACCTGAGCTTCGGCCAGCTCGGCGGGTACATCGAGAGGTGGAGGGCCAATGACATGGTGAGGGACGCTTTGCTGTCTAGATACTACTCGCTCGTTTCCACGAGGCTGATAACCGATGAGCCCGGCTTCAGATTCGAGGACTTCTTCGCGGATATGGAATCCGAGGGGGGAGGCGGCGCGCTCGTTTTGATGCTCGCCGGCGTCAGCGCGTTAACCCGCAAGGTGGTCGTGGAGGCGATGCTGTCGAAGATCTCCGAGCTCCTCCACTCCAGGGTCATACCTCCCCTCTTCATACTCGCGGAAGAGGCGCACCTATACGTGAGGGATACCTACTGGGAGGATCTGATAACCAGGATGAGGCACTACGGGGCTTTCACAATATTTGTGACAAATCAGCCAGATGCACTGAAGGATTTCGTCTATAGACAGGCGGATAACCTGTTTCTTTTCAACTACACCAACGATAAGGACATAGAGTTCATAGCCAGGTACTCCGCGACGGACACCGAGACGCTCTCCGGGATACTGCCGACGCTGAGGCAGGGCCGCGCCCTCGTCATGGGGAAGGCGACCAGATGGATCCCCGTCGTCGTGGACGTGGACGACGTCGACTTCCAGGCGCTCGGCCAGACGAGGACGTTCTTCGGCGACGTGAGGCTGCTACAGGGACAGCGGCACTGAGCGCGTATCGACGAACTCTTTATTAAGGTGTTTCGTCTATTGCAGAACATTGTCCGAGGCCAGCTTCGATGATGTCCTGAGGGATCCAAGGCTCCACGACGCCGCGATAAAGCTCGCCGGCGAACTCGTCCTGAGCAGGGAGCCGGGCAGGCTCATGAAATACTGGAGGGAGAAGGCCGGGGTCCAGCAGATAAGGCTGGCGAAGGAGATGGGGCTGTCGCCATCCGTGCTGAGCGACTACGAGGGCGGCAGGAGGAAATCCCCCGGATCCCAGTTCATAAGAAAATATGTGGCATCGCTGGTCAAGATGGACCGCGAGAGGGGTGTCCTCCTGGGCTCGAAGCCGGCTGACGATAATCCGGACGCGATATTGAGCATCGGGGAGTTCAGGGAGCCCATATCGGTGTCCGGCATAGCCGAAGCGCTCTCCCTCGAAATACTGACGGGGGAGGACCAGCTGGATCGCTCGCTGTACGGCTACACAGTGCTCGACAGCATCAGGGCGATATACGCGCTGTCCGGCGTCGAATTCTACAGGATATTCGGCTCGACCACGGAGCGCATCCTCGTGTTCACGAAGGTCGGCATGGGACGCAGCCCCCTCGTCGCGGTGAGGGTATCGCAGTTGAAGCCCAGGATGGTGGTGGTGCACGGGCCGGAGCGCGTCGACCCGCTCTCCGTCGAGCTCGCCAGGAGGGAGCGCATAGTGATGGCGGTGGCGCGCATCGGGGTGCGCGAGCTCGTGGGCAAACTCAGTAGTCTTTAATTATAAATATTTATAAGTAACTTGCGAAGTGGAAATATATGGGTGGGTTCCGGGGAACCCAGTTTGATTTACCAGGCCTGGGAGCTCGTGGTCGGCCTGGCCCTGGTGACGGTCCTCGCCGCGGTCTCGGCGGCGAAGCGTTACCTGAGCGCGGCCGGGGTGTTATCCGGCGCGATCATAGGAACCGGGGTGCTCGTGTTCGGCGGCCTCGGATGGCTGGTCCTCCTGATGGCGTTCACCGTGCTGGGATCCGTGTTGACGAGGACCGGGGCCGATCTGAAGGGCATGATGCCCGAGCTGAAGGCGGACAGGGGCGCGAAGAACGTGCTGGCGAACGGGCTGCCGCCGCTGATATTCGCGGCCGCTGCGTCGCTGCTCATCGGGTGGCCCTGGTCGGTCGCGTTCACCGCCGCTGTGGCCGCCGCCACGTCCGACACGGTATCGACAGAGGTGGGCATGCTCTCCAAATCCCCTCCCAGGAGGATCACGAGGCCCTGGGAGTCTGTCCCTCCCGGGATCTCCGGCGGCGTCAGCGCCGTGGGTACGCTGGCGGGGGCGCTGGGCGCCATCGCGATAGCGTCCCTGGCCGCGTCGATGGGCTTATTGACGGGTCCGTATCAGATAGCCCTGGCCGCGTCGATGGGCTTCGTCGGGAATCTCCTCGATAGCCTGCTGGGCGACCTCGCGGAGATCAAGTACAGGTGCGGCGATGGCGCGATCGTGGAGGATCCGTCCATCTGCGGCTCCCGGGCGGAGAGGATCGGGTACGCTGTGATAAACAATCACACGGTGAACGCGATCACGATATCGGCGGCGGGCATAATTGCGTTCCTGCTATCGACCATCCACTGAGCTCCTCCCGGCCCGGGCGCTGCCTCCGCGGCGCTCCTCAGGGCGGCGGCCTCAGGAGCCCGTTCAGCTTATCCGCCAGGCCGTCCTCCGGCAATCTCTCCTGTTCCCACGTATCCCTGTACCTCAGGGTGACGGTCCCGTCCTCCAGCGTCTTGTAATCCACAGTTATCGCGTACGGCACCCCCGCCTCGTCCGCCCTGGCATATCTCCTGCCTATTGAGCCGTCGGCGTCGTACATAACGTCGAAGCGCGCGGATAGCGCATCCGCCAGGCGCCGCGCCCGGTCATCCAGCCCATCCCTGGAGACCAGCGGGAACACGGCCACCTGTACCGGCGCAAGATACGGCGGCAGCGAGATCACGGCCCTGCCTTCCCTCACGCCGTAGGCCCACGATAGAGCGGCCAGCATCAACCTCTCAACGCCGTAGCTCGGCTCAACGACATGCGGGTAGAACCTCCTCACGTTCGCCCTCTCCTCCACCTCCTCCCTCACCACCGGTAAGCCCTCCATTGAGAGCCCGAGCGCTGCAATATCCCTCGGCGGATCGTCCGACTCCGCGACGATCCTCATGACGTCCTTCCACCTGTCGCCGGCCGCCCTCTTCAGCTCCTCGACCGACCTGACGCGCCACCTGACCTTCCGCACGAGCTCCGGCTCCGGGAGCTTCACGGAAACCGATAGATCCTTTCCGCTGGCCTCGCTGTGCGACCGCAGGTCGTAGTCCGTGCGGTACGCGAGCCCCGCTACCTCCAGCCATCCGAAGCCGGGCACCACCACCTCGTGGTCGAATGTCTGGGCCGAGTAATGCGCCCTCTCGTGAGCCGGCTTGCCGTGGAACCGCTGGCGGTCGCGCGGTATCCCGAGCGCCCCGACGAACCTCAGGGAGATCGCCATGAAGTACGCGAGGCACCCGTTCCTGATGACCCCCCTGTCCAGGGCATCCCCTACGCGCACGTTCAGCAGGTCCTCTCCACCCCTCTCCGCGACCTCCTCGGTCAGGACGGGGAGCACATCGTCCGATACCTCATCCAGGTAGGGGCAGGGCTGCTCCGGATCCATGAAGAACTCCAGTTCCATCATGTTGAACTCCCTGAGCCTGATCATGGCCTGCCTGGGCGATATCTCGTTACGGAAACCCCTTCCCAGCTGCGCTACCCCCAGGGGAAGCCTCTCCCTGGTGACCTCGTAGATCCTCCTGAACTCCGTGAATATGCCCTGCGCGGTCTCCGGCCTCAGGAAGCCCACGTCCTCCGAGTACGGCCCCATCCGCGTCTCGAACATGGTCAGGAACTGCGAGACCCTCCACTCGGACGCGCCGCACTCCGGGCATTTGACGTGGCCTTCGTTCAGCAGGCGCTGCAGCTCCTCCGGGGGCATGCCCTCCCTCGCCGCTATCCCGGCCTCGCCCAGCAGGTGGTCCGCGCGGAATTTTCTTCCGCACCTGAGGCATTCCGCGACCGGGTCCTTGAAGTTGTCCACATGACCCGACGCCTTGAAGACCTTATACGGTCCGAGCGCCGGCGCATCTATCTCCGCGAATCCATGCCTCCTGATGAACATAGACCTCCAGAGCTCCTCCAGCCTCCTGCGCATGGCCACGCCGAGCGGCCCCATGACGTAGAGGCCGCCCACGCCGCCGTAGATCTCGTAGGCCTGCCAGAAGAATCCCCGCCTCTTCGCGAGTTCCACAACCCTTTCGTAGGCGTCGTCCAAGCTGGCGTGGGGGACTTCCCTGTTATCTTAAAGGTAACGGTGGGGGATAGTGTCCGGGCGCGCGCTGGCCGGCCCCGCGGGCATCAACCGAGGCCGGAGCGCTTGAGGAATTCCTCGACGAGCTCCCCGATCGTCGGTCCATCGATGACCTTCAGCTCATATCCGACGCGGATCACGCGCTTTCCGCCCTCCACCAGCGCCGATATATCGGCGGGCGTCCCCAGCACCACGACGTCCGCGGGCGCCGCGCGCAAGGTCTCAGCGAGGTCGCGCCTCTGATCCTCGCTGTATCCCATGCTTGGCAGCACCGGCCCCATCTGCGGATATCTCCGGTACGCATCCGCTATGCTTCCCCTGGCGTACGGCCTGGGATCTATGACCGTGGCGCCGTATTTGACGGCCGCGACGTAGCCGGCCCCGTACGGCGCCCCTCCGTGCGTGACCGTCGGGGCGTCCTCCACCACAATTGCGTTCCTGCCCCTCAGGGCATCCGGCTCCTCCACCACCACGGCGCTCTCCGCCACGGTTATCCTCGCCCCCGGATTCAGGCGCCTCACGTTCTCCGATATCGCGTCGACGGCTCCCGGTGGGGCCTGATCGGCCTTGTTTATCACCACGGCATCGGCATCGATTACGTTCGCCTCACCCGGGAAGGCCGAGGCCTCGAGGCCGGGCCGCATGGCATCCGCCACGGTTATCATGTAGTTCGGGCGGATGAACGGAAGGTCGTTGTTACCTCCATCCCACATGATGACGTCGCCCTCGAGCTCCGCCGCGGCCATCACGCGGGCGTAATCGACGCCGGCGAAGACCGGGATCCCCATCCTGACGTACTGCTCGTACTCCTCGCGCTCCTCTATCGTCAACCCGGCCCTCTCGAGGTCGCCGGCGGTCGCGAATCTCTGCACCGCCATCCGCGAGAGATCCCCATAGGCCATGGGATGCCTGATGGGCGCCACCCTGATCCCCCTGGATCTGAGCTCCCTCGCGATCGCCCTCGATGCGGTGCTCTTCCCGGCCCCGGTCTTCACGGCGGTCACGGCTATCGTGGGCCGCGATGGAATTAACATGGTGTCCTTCGGGCCCAGCACCATGAAGGACGCGCCGCTCGCGATGACCCTGTTCACCCTGTCGCCCAGCTCGGCGTTGGTGAGGTCGCTGTATGAGAGGACGACGAGGTCGATCCCCCCATCCTCGACTATCCTCCGCAGGTCATCCTCCGGGAGTATAGGTATGCCCTCCGGGTAGAGCGGTCCTGAGAGCTCGGGCGGGTACCTCCTGCCGGCGATCCCCGGTATCTGCGTGGCGGTGAACGCCATCACCCTGTAATCCGGATCGGAGCGAAAGACCACGTTGAAATTATGGAAGTCACGGCCCCCTGCCCCCATTATCAGGACCTTAACGGGATGGCCCATTGGTTATCCGATGCGCCGGCTCGCCTAAAAGCGCTCCGGTTCCTTTTTACGGCCCCCCATCGCATCGCGGGCCATGGTGGATCCCGAAGCCGCGACGCACACGGCGGAGCACGTGTTCATGAGGGCGCTCACGAGGAGGCTTGACGTTTTTCCGGTGCTCGTGGAACAGGATGGATGGGACGGCAGGATAGTCGTCGAGGGCGATGAGCCGACGTGGCCGGTTATCGCGGACGCGCTGACGGAGGCGAATACCGTGATCATGGAGGGAAGGACCGTGACGGAGCGCGTCCTGGGGTCAATTGAGGAGGCCAGGGCGGCCTTTCCGGCCCTTAGGGCTTACGAGGAGAGGATATCGCCTCCCGTGCGCGTGATTGAAGTTCAGGGATATGACTGGGCGGCATGCGCGCGTCGGCACGTGCGCAATACGCTGGAGTCGTGGGGGATAGCTGTGAGGGATGTGAGGAGCCTCTCCGGGGGACGCCACGAGCTCAAATTCAGCGCCGGCCCGGCGGCGGCCGCGGCCTATTCGACGGCGCTCAGGGAGGCCGGACTGTCCGCCCGGGCGTTGAATGTCAAGCTGGACGAGCTTTCGGCGCGCGTGAACGATACGCTGGACCGCTTGGAGAGATCCCGCGCGATCCAGAGATCCATGTCCAGGGCGCTCCTCAGGGGACCTCGTGTATTGAGGTCGCGCTCCGGCTCCGACATACGGGTCGTGGAGGCGGAGGGGCTCGACTTCAAGGGGCTAATCGAGAACTCGGTCGAGATCGCCACTGCGTCCAGGACGCCCGTGCTGGCCATATCGACCGAGGATCCGGCGCAGATACTGCTCGCGTGTCCCCGCGGATCGGGAATCAACGCAGGTGCGGTGCTCAAGGGAATACTGTCCGCACTCGGGGGCCGCGGGGGCGGCGGCCCGGAGGCGGCGACGGGGAGCTTGAGCGCGGCCACTGTTCCGGAACTACTGGAGAGGCTGCAGTCCTCGCTGTGAGTTGCTTCAAAAATAGGTGAACTATCACCCCTTAATGACGCGGCATCTCCATATCACGGAATGGCTTTCTCTTCGTGACTCCCGTTACCTTAAGCCGATCGATGAACCCAAATCCGAGGGGAGCCCTCGACCTTCCAGGGCGGGGAGGAGGTCAGAGGGGGTTGGTTTGATGAAACACCGCCCCTTAAACTCCCATAAGGTTAAAAAGGTCCCTACAGCCCGATCATCACAGCCCGGTCGTCTAGCGGCCAAGGATGCTGGGCTCTGGATCGCGAGCACCGAAGGGCTGGATGGGCCGCGAGGCGAACCCCAGCGACGGGAGTTCGAATCTCCCCCGGGCTACCATATGGGTGAACGACATACATATTCGGAGGTGGACTTTTATATCCTCGGCTGAACGCGCTCATCACCTCACAGGTAAGCGATGATTCAGCCCCGCGAGTACACGTTTCGGACACATGACGTGGATGTTCCTTTCGTATAGGGGGTTTTCGGTCTCGGCCGCCTCCCCGCATCCGGTGCATTTCCGCTACGCCTCCGCCCCGTAGACGATGAACCGGCGCGGCTTCCCGGGTAGGGAGCCCATTTCCATGCCGCCGATGCGAGGGGGTTGATTCCATGCCATGTCCCTCGTGGTACGTATTTACCGGGTATCGGGGAAACCGATTCACTCCATCCATAAATGATATGGATTTCTCCGGTTCCCCAAACCGCTTCATTTGCTAGTAGCGGATCCAATTGTTTCCGAAGGGCGCGGACTTTCCTGTGCGGTCAAGGTGGAACACCCCTCAGGGGGCTGCTACGGATGCGTCTTAGAATCCTGACGGCCCAGCCGCCCACAAGTCCGCCGACCGCGCAGATCACGGAATCGACGACGTACGCATAGTAGAATTCAAATGCTATGGCCACGGGTCCCGCGCCGGCCGCTAGCACGGTCAGCGCAAGCGCGTAGATAACTCCGGCCGCCAGCGCAGCTAGGAACCCCTTGGCGGCGTTACCCTCTATTGCCCCTGCGACTATCCCGGCGATCAGCGCCCCAGCGGGGAACGTCGCAAGCGCGAAGAGGATCGCCACCCCCGCAATCACGGACACGAGATCCCCGGCCCTCAACTGACGAGGTCACCCCTCAACGGACAACCACTTCAAAGTCCCGCCTTGCCCTTTGACCCGCGGGTAGAGGGCGGAGCTCCACGGGCTCTAGGGGTGGTTCCCACCCCTTAACTATATTGAGGGATGCGTTGTAGTCGATATCGCCCGTACGGGCCGTCGATGGGGCAGAGGCGCACCACACCGATCCCCGCTTCAACCGAGGCGCCTCGGTGGCGCTTACCCCGTCCATGGCTATCGCCATAGTCTTGAACGAAACAATTTTAAATCTTGGGGGCTATCCATCACTCACGGGAGGGGTCTTCCGTTCCTCAACCCCAAAATGAGATAAAGGCCGCGCCGTCGCGTCCCAGAAAATTGGTGGCGGGCCCGCCGGGATTCGAACCCGGGACTCCTGGCTCCGGAGGCCAGTGCCCTATCCATGCTAGGCCACGGGCCCGTTCAGCGTCCATTAACGCTAGGAAATAAGGGCTCGCCTTTTAATGCTGCGTTGCATAACCTCAGGAATATCGCTTTAGGACGGCTATTCGCGGGTAGCTTATTGCAAACGCTCGTTCTTCGATCCAACTGGTGATTATTAGACGTTAAATCGACTAAATTGCGCAACACAGCACCATAATAGATATGTTTTAATATGTATTTGTAATAGAGTAGGTGCGCCGGAGGGTGGAGGGCGGAGAGAAGCGTGTTGAACTGAGGATGGAGGGGGTTCCCCGGCAGCGCGAGTGGTGGGACGCGAACGTCCTGCCATCGCTGGTGGGCGGGTACCTCCTGACGGGGGCGGAGGGGACCCGATGAACTCGTGAGGGGCCTGTATGATGCCGTGAAGCTCCATCTCTACGCGTACGACAGGTATGCTGACGCGTACCTACTACATGTGCCTGCGTAGAGTGAAACCCTCAGGCTCCGGAGGCCGACCTGAATCTCTCTGCGACGCTCTTGTACCACTCGATGACCTCCTTCGGCATCGGCCTGGTCTTCTTCACCGCGTCGAGCAGATGCGCCATCGTCACCTTCAGCTCATCTTTATGTTTGTTGGCCTCCTCCTCATTCTGGTACTTCTTCAGGTGATCCCTTATGGCCGCGATCGATGCAGCGCGGCACACATTGGCTATCTCGGCGCCGCTGTAACCCTCCGTCCTCCTTGACAGCTCATCCACGTCCACGTCCGGCGCCAAGGGCTTTCCCCTGAGGTGTATCTTGAATATCTCCTTCCTTGCCTCCGCGTCCGGAAGCGGTACGTAGACGAACGCGTCGAATCTCCCGGCCCTCAGGAGCGCAGGATCCACTATATCGGGCCTGTTGGTCGCCGCCAGGACGATGACGCCCTTAGCCTCCACCAGCCCGTCCAGCTCCGTGAGGAGCTGGCTCACGACCCTCTCCGTCACCATCGATTCACCGATCCCGGTACCGCGCGCCGGGGCTATCGCATCTATCTCGTCGAAGAATATGACGCACGGGGAGGCCTGCCTGGCCTTCCTGAACACCTCCCTCACGGCCCTCTCGCTCTCCCCGACCCACTTGCTCAGGAGCTCGGGGCCGCGCACG
>Ga0080003_1000757_pt1 | contig 19802 bp, 20 predicted proteins | sample JossMetagenome_FD_69206 | JGI IMG/M metagenome (GOLD analysis project Ga0080003, IMG submission 69206) | Hot spring microbial communities from Joseph's Coat, Yellowstone National Park, USA - JC2_E (SPADES assembly) (version 2) | ecosystem: Environmental > Aquatic > Thermal springs > Hot (42-90C)...
CTCATCTTACTAGAGAAGACGCTGAAAACGTAGTAAATCTATTTCACCTGGTAAAACCTTACAATATAATACCTGGTGAGCAAGCTGGTATATTGCCAAACTTTTATTATCCTATAAACCGCATGTTTGCCACTATAGGACAAGGTATTGCGGTAAACGCTTTAAATTTGGCAAATGGCTATGCGGCTTTAGCCACCGATAACTTGGTAAAACCCCACATAATAAGAAAAGTGGTAAACCCCTTAGGGCAGGTGATTTATCACGAAAATGTAGATATAATAAACAAAGATATATATCCTAAAAGTACCATAGACTGGCTTCATTACGCTTTGGAACAAGTGGTAGAACAAGGTACAGGAACGGCAGCCAAATCAAAGCATTTTACAATAGCCGGTAAAACAGGCACGTCTCAGATATTTAACTTTAAGACAGGCCATTACTCTTGGAGAAAAGTTGTGGCTGTATTCGCTGGATTCTTCCCAGTGTCTAATCCAAGGTTTTCTGCAGTTATAGTAGCTTATGACCCTCATCCTAAAAACGGTGCTCTTGCTTGGGGTGGAAGCGTATCAGCCCCTTATTTCAGAGAGCTTGTGGATAGAATTAGCTTTTACTACGCCATTAAACCAGATAAGATGGCTTCAAAATGAATTTTGTAAACGTAATTTTTGAAAAAACCACCTGTTACGATGATTATATGGAAAGGCTTCAAAAGCTCTTATTTGAAAAGGGCTATATCGTAGATAACTCCATCAAGGATGCAAAAAAGCTTATCATCAAAGAGCAAAACTACAACCCTTTAATCTGGGATATAGCCTTAGAACCGGTCCAAAAGCCATATATACTAAGATTGTTTTATCTTGATAAAGATATAGATAAAACTTATATAGAAGATTGTTATTTTAAAAAAACACCTTTTGGATTTGATATATTTACAGAAAATAGTTACGTTTTTGAGCTTTTAAAAGAAAAATATAAAGATTACATATATGCAGACGATTATCAAAGCTTAGAAGAAGTACTGATAAAAACTCTAAAAGAAAAATCAAAAACCGTAGTTTGTGCAGAAAGTTGTACTGGGGGTATGATAAGCGCAAGCCTTGTAAATGTAGCTGGTAGCTCATCAGTTTTCTTGGGCGGATTTGTGGTTTATTCAAACGACTTTAAAACAAAATTTTTAAATGTAGATAAAACCCTAATAGAAAAACACGGGGCCGTATCAGAAGAAGTAGTAAGGGCTATGGCTTTGGGAGCTTTGGAATACACAGATGCAGATATATCAATAGCCGTAAGTGGAATAGCAGGACCAGGCGGAAGCGAATATAAACCTCAGGGTTTTACCTATATGGCAATAGGGACCGATGAAGGCACACTTAAATACAACTATACTTTTAAATCAGATAGAAACACCAATAGAAGACAGGCTACCGCTTTTGTCCTTTTTAAGCTTTTAAAAGATGTCCTTAAGTTCACCCTCTAAGTTTTGAAAGCCTGTTTTGGTGATAAATACCTCTATTTCTCTGCCCACCAAGTCTTTTTCTGAATAAACACTACACCATACGTTTGTGGTGGTTCTTCCAAGGTAAGTATCGTCTTTTTTGTCTTCTATAAGCACTTTTTGGATGGTATCTTTGTATCTTTCCATAAGCTTTGAAGCAATAGATTTTTGAACTTCCAAAAGCCTTTTCATCCTGCTTGTTTTAACCTCATCTGATAGAGTATCATCCATTGAGTGAGCTGGTGTATTTGGGCGTTTAGAATATTTAAAAGAAAATAGCTGTTCAAACTCAACGGTTTTCACAACATCCATGGTATGCTCAAAATCCTCATCGGTCTCGGTTGGAAACCCCACTATTACATCGGCAGAAAACGACATGTCTTTTATCTTTGATTTAAGTTTTTCTATCCTGTTAAGATAATAAGCTTTTGTGTAATTTCTTTGCATGAGATCCAATATCCTATCAGACCCCGATTGAAAAGGAAGGTGTATGTGGTTTGCCATAATGGGAATATCTGCCATAGTATCTATGATGTCATCTGTGAGATCTACAGGATGGCCTGTAGTAAAACGTATTCTTTTTACGCCGTTTATATTTGCTATTTTTTCTAAAAGCCTATAAAACGGGTAATCTATATCTTTTCCGTAAGCGGTTACGTTTTGACCTATAAGATGGATTTCCATAACCCCGTTGTCTACAAGATATCTAATCTCATCCAATATGTTTTTGGGATCTCTACTTCTTTCTTTTCCTCTGGTGGAGGGCACCACACAGTAAGTACAATGTTTGTCGCATCCTCTTATGATGGTCACGTAAGCGCAATAGGGATTGTCCCTTATAGTAGGGTACTGGTCTAAAATATCTTCCGAAGGATCTTCTTCTTCAAGGATCTCTACAGCTCTGTTGCCCATAGAAAGCTCCTTCAAAAAGGATGGTATCCTATGGATGTTTTTTGTGCCAAAAACCATATCCACAAAAGGCATCTTAGAAGCTATCTCATAGCCGGTTCTTTGGGCCATACATCCACAAACACCTATCTTTACATTTGGATTTTTGGTCTTTAGTTTTTTTATCTCACCAAGGTGAGACCATACTTTTTGATCTGGTTTTTCCCTTATTGTGCAAGTGTTCAATATAACAAGATCAGCATCTTCTTCTTTGGAAGCTGGTTCATAGCCTTGGGTTTGCAAAATACCCTTTATTTTCTCTGAGTCGTTTATATTCATCTGACAGCCGTAGGTTTTAATAAAGTATTTCATAAGTACTTAATTATAATATACCCACTGGCTATTTAAAATGAAATAAATCAATGATTAGCACATCTGTCTATAGCCACCTCACCGCTATAACCAACCCTTAAAAGGTTAATATTACCCTTTGTAATTTTGATTTTTACTGGTATTCTCTGGGCTACTTTGGTAAACTCACCAGCGGTAATGTCTCTTGGTATCAGGGCAAACTTAGCAGCTGATGCTCTTAAAATCTCAGATACAACCCCTTCGTAATGTTCATTTGGTAAAGCGTCTATATGTATACTCACCAAACATCCTTTCTTTACACCGTGTAGCTTCGTCTCATCTATTATATCAAGCACGTAAACAGATTTTGGATCGTACACTGCGTATATAGGCTGGCCTGGTCTTATCACATCACCCAAGCTTACAAACTTCTTCACCACATACCCAGATATAGGGCTTGTAAGTTCTGTTTCTGATACCATATCGGATATATTTTGAAGCTTTGCTTGTAGAGATTTTATTTGATTTTGGGTAGCTTCTATCTTTTTGGTAAGCTCTTTTGCTTGTTTTTGATTATTTTGGGCTATAGCTACTCCTATGTTTTGGGCTTTTGATAAAGAAGACATAGCATTGGCTTGGTTTAAAAGAGCGTTTTTCTCATGTAGAAGATTTTTAAGCTCTGTTTCTTTTTCTTCAAAAGCGTGTCTTGATATAACCCCGTCTTTGTAAAGCCTATGATACCTATGATAATCTTTGTCCACAAGAGCTATTTGTACATCAAGCGCTTTTACTTTGTTTATTATAGATTCCATATCTTGGCTAGCTTCCAAAGTCTTATACGAGTTTGCCTGAGCTTCCAAGCTTGTACCCACCAAAAGCCTATCCCTTTGGATGTTGTAAAGGGCTTCTTCGCTTTGGAGTTCTTTTATCTGATATTTTAAAGCCTTGTACTCTAATTTATAATCTGTATCATCTATTTTAGCCAAAGGCTCACCTTTTAGCACCTTGTCCCCTTCTTTTTTAAAGAGTTTTACAATTCTACCGCTATCTCTTCTGTAAGCTACATCTGTAAACGTATTTGCTTCTACAAACACCGCATCAGAAACAGCATGGGTAACACGGTAATATATCCATTTAAACATAAATATGGAAAACACAACTATAAGTATCACCAAAACCCCGATACCTATCTTCTTATTTTTGTCCATAAGCCACTACCTCTATAAGTTTATAAACTGAAAGTACATAATAATATCTGCTTTTCACCACATCGGTTCTTGCCTGCGTAAGATAATCTTCAGCATCTATTACGTCTGTATTTGTTCCAAGACCAACTTTATACTTCTCAGAAGCTATCTTATAGTGCTCTTTTGCATCTTTTAGTTCTGAATTTGCCAAAGCTATATCTTTTTCAGCGGTTTTTAGTTGTTCGTAAGTGGATGTCACTTGAAGTTCGATGTCGTTTTCTAATTTGCGGTAATTTGTTTTTGCTTGTTTATAAACCAAGAAAGCTTGATGGAGCCTATGAAACCTTTGTAAACCGCTAAACATAACCCAAGATAAATTTGCGCTTACAAGATTTTGATAGTAAGGAAGGCCTGGAATTTGATCCGAATAACCGTATCTGGCTTCTACATAAGCCTTCGGAAAATACTCTGATCTTGTTAAAGCCTCGTAGTCTTTGGCTTTTTTGATGATGGTTTTACCGTATTTTAATATTACCCTATTTTGAAGGGCTATACCTATTAGCTGGTTAAGATCATATTTACCAAGTGGATTTGATACATAATTTATCTCTTTTAGGTTCTTTACAGGTTTGTTTACCAGATTTGAAAGCTTTTGAAGGTAAACCTTATACTCCCCTTCATCCTCAGTGAGTTTTTGCTTAGCTTGGTTTAGTTTTACCTTTGTTTGTAATATATCTTTAAAAGCCACAAGACCTTGTTCATACATCTTTTCTACATTGTAAAGATGCCTTTCATAATCCTTTACCTCTTTTTTATCCACATCTATGATATGTTTTCTAACAAGGGCATTTATGTAAGTATCTATAACATCTATCTTAATATCGGTTTTCACAGAGATAAGAAGATACTTTTGGGCTTTTATATCATCCTTTGAGAGTTTATAGTTGTAAAAGCTTGGCATATCAAACAAATTTTGTTTAAGATCTATATTCCACTGGCTAAAATGCCCCTTTTGAAATGTAAAATTTGTATTACCTTCTGGTATGGCAAGCTGATTGCCAACGTTTGTATTTGCGTTAAGGCCTACTACCGGCAAAAAGCTTCCAAAAGCTTCTTTTTTCTTCTCAAGGGCTATCTTGGTATTTAGCTTTTGATAAATTACATCTGTATTGTGTTTAAGAGCTTCGTTTATAGCCTGTTGGAGGCTTATACCAAAAGAAAATCCTGTAAAAGCTAAAAAACCAAAAATATATTTTCTCATAAAATCTCAAGTTCTTTTAGGGCTTTTTTCCAGATTGGGTTTACATCCTCTTCTAAAAATATGTATATCTCAAGAAGATGTTTAGAAAGACCTAAGAGCATATGGGCTTTATAATCTTCTTTTATACCGCATAGGCCTAATATCTGCTTCATCTTATCCAAGAAGATCAGCCTTCCTTCTTTGTAAAACTGCTTAAACCTATCGTCGGTGCACATACCCTCAAAGAGTAAAACACTGAAAAGCTTGCTCTTTTTAAGCATTTTGAAAAAGCCTTCTATGAAAAACTTTTCTTTGGCTTTTTTTATATCACCGTTTTTGGCGATGCTTATAGCTTCATCGGCGTTTTCCAAAAGCTCTTTTCTTGACATCATCAAAAGGCTTATGAAAAAATCTTCTTTAGATTTGAAATAAACGTAAAATGTACCATGAGCCACATTGGCTGCTTCCGTGATATCAGATATCTTTGTCTTGGTAAAGCCTTTTTCATGGAAAAGCTTTATACCAGAGTCTACGATAGCTTGCTTAGTATCAAAAGCCTTCCTTCTTTTTTTGACCTTACCGTCCTTTAATCTTTTTACTGACTCGTCACTCATAATTTAATTATAACAAGTTATCTATAAATTTGTCAAGTGATGATTTATCATACTTTTCCATGTATCTGGCTACATATTTTCCGATGATATCTGTTTCAACGTTTACATAATCCCCGATACGTTTAGTATATAGATTTGTATGATCCCATGTGTGAGGGATTATATTTAGTCTTATAAAATCTTCAAATACGTAGTTTATAGTGAGGCTTATACCATCTATGGCAATAGAACCCTTTGACACCACCGTAAGCTTGTAAGAAGATGGTATATATATATCTAATTCTCTATGCTCTCCCAAGTTTTTAATGCTTTTAACAGTAGATACAAAATCTACATGCCCAAGGACGATATGACCATCAAGTCTTGAAACACCGGCAATCATTGCCCTTTCAAGGTTAACGGGATCTTTTGGTTTTAGATAGCTTAGGTTTGTCCTAAGCATTGTCTCCGGAGACACGTCAAAGCAAAGGAGTTTGTTTTTTATATCCACAACGGTAAGACAAGCGCCGTTTATGGCTACGCTATCACCTATTTTTACATCCAAAGAAGACTCTACACAGATCCTGGTGTTTTTTTGTTTTGATATGGAGACTACAAACCCTACAGATTCAATAAGACCTGTGAACATCAAAGCTCCGGCGATGGTCCGCCGTAGTAAAACCCCTGCACAAAGTCTGGTTTTATTCTTTCTACCAAATCTACATCCTCTTTTGTTTCAATGCCTTCTAAGAGTATCTTATAGTTTAAGCTTTTTAGACCTTCCGCTACCCAGCCAAGCGTATCCTTACCTTCTCTTAGGAAAAATCTATCAAGTTTTACAATGTCTGGATGTATGGTATTTAGCTTTTCAAAAGAAGAGTGCTCTGTACCAAAATCATCCAAAGCGATAGAAAACCCAAGGGATTTTAGTTCGTTAGCCAATTGTCCAACGTGAGAAAGAGGTTGCTTTTCTTTTCTTTCGGTAATTTCAAAAATTACATCTTGAGAATCTACCATATCTTTTAGAACGCGTTCAATACGCTTTTTATCCTTTCTAAAAACATTTAGAACCCTAAGAGGCATATTTATAAAAAGTTTACTACGCTTATTGTGTTCTTTTAGTTTTTTTACAGCAATGTCTATGACGTACTCTTCAAAAGCGTATATCATATTTGAAGAATAAACAAGATCTATAAAAGAATAGGCTGGGATTATCTCGCCTGTTTCTGTTCTCATCCTCATAAGCACTTCATAACCATAAACATCGTTTGTTTTAAAATCTATTATCTTTTGAAACACTGGAAAAAGCCTTTTATCCTCCATAGCTTTTACCAAGTCTGTTATACCTATACTAAACTTATATCTTTTTACAGCCGGGCATATTGCCACTTGCACTTTTTTTGACTTATCCACTTCTTTTAAACAAAGAGAAGCACTTTGAAGTACTTCCTCAAAAGTATCTCCATGCTCTGGAAAAGAGGCTATAGCTGTTTTAAAGGTTATATCTTTTTGTTTAAATTCTATGTTATCCGAGTTATATTTGAGCTCATTTATTTTTCGTTCAAAGGTCTTTCTTGTGCGTTCTTCTGCTTTTAAAGCGCCAGCTACGTCAGTATTTGGTAGTATCACAAGAAAACTATCGGCTTCGTATTTTCCTGCCACATCGCTTTTTCTTAGGCTATCTTCTATGCTATCAGCCAACACCAAAAGGATTTCATTGCCCTTCTCATACCCAAAATCTCTATTTATACCTCTTAAATCATCTAAATCAAACATCAATAAAGAAAGAGATCTCTCTTCTCTTTCTGCATAGGCCACAAGTTTTTTGCCTATTTCCTCCAAGCATCCTGCGGAACCTATAAAAGTCTCTTTGTAAAGAGACAACAAGCTTAAAGGCATCCTACCTTCTTTCACATCAACCTACCCATGAGCTAACACCGTAAACAATATCGTGATGGATACTAAGAAGGGCTTTCGTACCCTCGCCGGCAGCGGTGATTATCTGCTTTGCAAATATATTTGTGCAATCACCAGCCGCATAAGCACCGAGCAATGACGTCCTGTTGTTTTGATCTATAATGATTTCACCCCATTTGTTTAGCTTTATACCTGTGTTTACAAAAAGCTCCGTGTTTGGCTTCGTACCTATCTCTACAAAAATACCTTCTATTTGAATATCATAGGCTTTGCCATTTTTGATATCTTCTAACTTAACACCTGTTACACCTATATTTTTATCCACATATACCTCTAAAACCTTATGATTTGTAAGGGTTTTTATTTTTGGATCCTTTAGCACTTTATTTTGTAAAGCCTCATCAGCTTTAAATTTATCGGCATATTCTACTATAATTATAGAAGATGCATAGTTTAAAAGCTGTTCTGCCGCTTCAAAACCAGAATTACCACCACCTACCACCATTACATTTTTGTTTTTATAAAAAGGTGCATCACAAGTATAACAATAAGATATCCCTTTGCCTATGCCTTCTTCTTCACCTTTGACACCGAGCTTTTTGTGATCGGCGCCTGTACATATCAACACGTTTTTGGCTTTTAGCGTAGTGGCATTTGAAAGACTTATAGCAAACTCATGCTCTTTTACCACTCTAAAGTCCAACACCTCGGCGCTTACAGGAGAAACCCCAAGATAATCAAGTTGATCCACAAGTTTTTGAACAAAGGTAATACCATCTATATTCTTAAAGCCCATATAGTTTTCTATATCTCCAGAAGTGAGCACCTGCCCCCCAATATCCATAGAAACCAGTATAAAATCCATCTTTTTTCTAGCGGCATAGATAGAAGCTGCCACCCCAGAAGGCCCTCCACCTATGATAACAAGCTCTTTATCCATCTGATTCTCTCCTTATATAGCTAAATAGGTTTGCTACCAAACTAGCCAGATAAGTCATATCTTTTAACCTCTTTAACAAAAACAAAATAGAGCTTGCAATAACTATCCAAAAGATAGTAATAACTACCATACAAATAGCTATAATACCTAAAAAAAGTGTATCCACACTCATATTATAACACTTTCTTTAACATAGAAAATACAGCTTCTAAAGATTTTTTTCTATGAGATATCTCGTTTTTATCTTCTATGTTTGCAAGGCTTGTGTCGTAGCCTTCTGGCACAAATATAGGATCGTATCCAAAACCCTTTCCAGGTATCGGTTCTTTTGCGATAACCCCTTTTAAATACCCTTCCCCAAATATACCCTGATTGTGCGATAACATAATCACTACTGCGCTCACAAACATCGCTTTTCTATTTTTTTCCTTTTCTAAAAGCCTTAAAACTTTAGTATTGTTAAGATCATCCTTTGAAAGCTCAAAATCCTTTTGCCCCAATACATCAGATCCAAAATCATCCATATAAAATCTTGAAGAATAAACGCCCGGCCTTCCACCAAAGGCTTCCACCAAAAGCCCAGAATCATCCGCCAAAGTAGGGATACCAAATGCCTCATAATAAGCTTTCGCTTTCAAATATGCGTTTGATAAAAATGTATTGCCGTATTCTTCTACCTCGATCTCTTTTGGCGGTCTTGTAAACTCTATATCCTCAAGGTTATATCTTTGTTTTAAGACATTTGCGATAGACACCATTTCCTCAAATTTTTTCTTATTGGAACTACAAATCATCATCTTCATAAAAATATGATAATACAAAAAATATTTAAGCTCAAGATATTGTGAAAATATATTTATATCGTTGACTTATGATATAGGTATTGTAAAACTTTCTATAAAAAGGGATATTTGGTGCCCCTACAACATAAACAATATGCAACTATGCGTTTTTAGCTTTGGCAAGTTTAGAGCCAACTTTTAATACTGTTTGACTATCTTCTATTAAATCAACTGCTGTTAATATTTTATAAAGCATTTTTAATTTTTCCTTAGCTTATATTTCTTATAATACACCAACAATATAACCTTCTTTTACTTTTGATGGGGATATGGGTCTGCAATTTCCATTACGTGTTTTGCAGGCTCTTTTGAAGTATGTGGTTAAAAGATATCTTACAAGTATTATTTGGTCTTTATCAACACCATCTTTAAATGTCCAAACACTTCATTGAATCATAATTTTTTTCTAAGTTTTCTTAAACATTTTAAAGCATCTTCAATCAGTAATTTCATTCCATAAGTATTTACAAAAAAATTATTCTTATTATATTTTAACGCATTTTCAATATCTCTTATTTGAGATAGGACTTTGTTTTCTTCATCTTTTAAATCTAAAAACTTATTAAAATAAATTCCATCTAAAAATGATAAATAATTGATATTGTCAATATTTTCAGAATATTTAATAAATTCTATGATTTCAACAATTTGTTTATCTTGAGCCCCACCGCTTTCTTTTATGTGCTTTGCTTCTATCATAAAATAATGTTTGCAGATCTTAAGTACCATATCAAGTTGTTTATCTTGATGAGCTTTACCAAACTCATATTCAAGCTTTTTCTTTTCTATAAAAGCTTTAAATATTTTTTTATCCGATTTATTACTATCAGGTAATAAATAACATATTTCTTTAGATTCTAAATCTCCCAAATTTTCTACTTTTAGGTGTTCAGTATTAGGAATCTTTAAAATATTTCCTAAAAGTGTTTCAAATTTTTTTATACCTAATTTACCTTTCTTTCTTGAAGCTCCAGCATCATATAAAGCTTGCACAGTTGTATTTGTATAACCAAGTTTATCGTAAATTCTTCTTCTATTTTTACAGTATAATTCTAATATATCTTTTAATATACTTCTTTTTTCTTTATCATTATAGTCTTTAAAACTTGAATAGGAAATGTCTAACGTTTTCCAGAAAGCAACGAACTCGGTATATTGAATTTGCTCAGTGGACTCTATTAACTTAAGAATACTATTAAATATTCTCTGCAGTACTATTTTATTTTTTGTTTGTTCTTCTTTTAATACGCAGTACCCAATTATTAAATTTCTCAGTTTCTCTATTTTGTTTATTAAACCTTCATCATTCACGATTACTTGATTTATAAAATATGAATCATCAAAGACGCTTTCCTTATGTTTTAAAGATTCGTTCCAATAGTACAAATTGTCTCTTAACTCTACCAAAACTATAAACTCTCCTTTAATATATTTAAAACTTTATTGATATCTTTTTCTTTAACTGCTTTAGAAAATACGCTTTCCATTCTTTGGTCTAAGTTTGACCAAGGAAATGTCTCTATTATCTTTTTTACCTGAGATAATCCTAAATATTTTCTTATATAAATACTATCAGAATATTTGTATGTAGTCATAAACTCACTATCAGTGACCTCTCTCAAATGCTCAAGAATTAAGTTAAAGTAATCCTTTAAAAGATGTTGCTTATTAATAGGAAGCATTGGTGCTAAAAATATTTGAATTGGATGTGTTCTGTATGGTTTAGAAACTATAATTCCATCGGCTTGAAAATCTTCTTCTATTACATAAATTCCTGCTCTTTTGTTTAATGACCCAGTATCTATCGTTCTAACATACAAGATATTTGATTTTATCTTGTTATAAAGAAATTCATTAACTTTTATCTGTTTTTTAGAATACCCTACTTGATTAAAATTATTTGCATCCACAACAGTAAATAACTTATCTCCTTTATTACTTTCTACGTTATCATACTTTAGATAAAATTCTAAATTTAAAGGTTTCTTGGCTTTATATTTTCCTACAAAATCTTCAAACTCATTTCCTGCTCTATAATGATTTCTTGGTATCAGAACGTAAATCCTTTTTTTACTCTCCGTATCGCTAATTTTTAACCCTTCAAATGTAATATTATCTATTGATATTTTATCTTTCTTTTCAAAAAGGAAAATACCAACATTTACACCTGTATTCTCAAATATTTTTTTTTCAAAGATAATAGCTTTACTTATTCTATATACTTTAAAAAAGACATCTCGTATTTTGTTTGCTCCTGAAGAGCTGAAAATAAAATTAACAGGAATTACATATATCATTTTTTGTATGTTATGCTTTAAATCGTTAATCAATGCTATCTGGTAAAGGTCTTGATAACCATTGTTATCTCCTTTAAAATATTCTAAATATTTTTGTGTTTCTTTGTGTTTTTTTATATATCCGATGTATAAGTAAGGTGGATTTGTGATATGGTAAACAGGTAAATTATCGCTTAATAAAAACTTAGGATAACTCTGTAATGTATCTAAACATTTTATATTTTCTGAAGCAATTTCTCTTGGTATTCCATAGTTTTCTGCCCTTTTTATAGCACTGCCCACAATTTCAGCCTGCACATCAAATAAAAAAATATGTTTTTTAAAATAATCAATTCTTTTGTCTTTCGGAATGTTTTTCAGTATCGGCAAGATTAGGTTTCCTTCTCCTCCAAATAAGTCTACAAATTTATAATTATATAACTCGGCTTTTATTTCAGGTAGAATAAACTTGTCAAATATATCTTCTGATGTAAAGTGCTGTCCGAATATCCTGTATTTATCAACTTTTTGCTTATTAAAGTTGCCACTTTGAATGTCAGGCGTTACAAACATATATTTACACTTCCTCACTAAATTTAATATGAAAACATTATAACAAAAATAAAATATTTAAGCTCAAGATATTGTGAAAATATACAAAAACATCACATTCACACTGTGCTATAATTTTTTGTATGCTTTTAGTATCTATGAAACTCATACAATGATATTATGATATATCCTTTAGAAGAAGCGGTAGAGCAAATAGAAAGCTATAAAGCCCAAGGGAAAAAGATCGTTTTTACAAACGGATGTTTTGATATAATCCACGCCGGTCACGTGAAGTATCTAAACATAGCCAAAACCTATGGAGATATACTTGTGGTGGGGCTAAACTCCGATAGTTCTATAAAGCGTATAAAAGGAGACAAAAGACCTATAGTCCATCAAGAACAAAGGGCCTACGTGCTTAGTCAGTTAAAGCCTGTTGATATAGTTGTTATTTTTGATGAAGACACCCCTTACAATCTTATAAAAGCCATAAAACCAGATGTACTTATAAAAGGAGCTGATTGGAGTATAGAAAATATAGTAGGGGCTGATATAGTGCTATCAAACGGAGGCAGTGTAAACACGATAAGATTTGATTACGATACATCCACTTCTAAGATCATACAAAAGATAATGGAGCTTTATTGCCAAAAATGATATAATTATAAGATTAGGGTTGCTAGCTCAGTCGGTAGAGCAACGGACTCTTAATCCGTAGGTCGGGGGTTCGATCCCCCCGCAACCCATTTAACACTATCTTAGATTTTTATATATTATATAGATTCCAACACCTATTACAGCTAAAGCGTATAGGGTTTTTAGCTTTTTGGCATTTAGCCTTTTGGCGATTTTAACCCCTACATAACCACCTATAAATCCTCCAAGAAGATAGCATATAGCGATAAGGATATCAACTTCTTGTTTTATGGCGTAAACTACGGCGGTGGTAATACCAAATACCCCCACTGATATAAGAGATGTGCCTATGGCTTTTATAGTGCTTAAGCTTGTGCTAAAAAGAAGCGCCGGTACTATCAAAAACCCACCACCTATGCCAAAAAATCCAGATAGAATACCTACAAAAAGTCCAAACAAAGCTATCAAAAATGTATTTCCGGAAACGCTTTCTTTGTGAAATTCCTTTTTCTCTTTGGTAGAAAGCACATAAAAGGCTATGGCTATCATCATAAACCCAAAGGCTATTAGTAGGTCCTTACCCCTCAAAGAAGCTCCTACAGAAGCTCCTAAAAAAGACCCAACTATACCCGGTATTGCAAATATAACCCCTTCTTTTAAACTGACGTTTCCATGCCTAAAATGAAATATTGAGTTTATAAAAGCGTTTATACCCACCGCCAAAGCTGTGGTACCTATAGCCAGATGCTTTATCCTGTTGCTTAATTCTTCGTTTAAGCTGTTGTTATCAAGTCCTACAAAATAAAGCAAAAGAGGCACTGCCAATATAGACCCTCCTCCTCCTATAAGCGATAGGATAAGGCCTACAAACAATCCAGATATCACAGACAATATGTATTGGGCAAAGGTTATATGTATCATCTTGCAAATGCACCATCTTTGACATCTTTATCTGGCACTAGAAGAGAAAAAGACTCTCCATCGTGCAGGGCTAAAACCATACCTTGGGATTCATAGCCCATCATCTTCCTTGGTTTTAGATTATAGACTATGAGGATTTTTTTACCAATTAACTCTTCTTTGGTGTAATATTGCTTTATTCCGGCCAGTATAGTCCTTTTTTCTTCACCCACTTTTACTTCAAGCTTTAAAAGCTTATCGGATTTTGGTATCTCTTCTACTTCCAACACTTGTGCCAACGCCAACTTTAGCTTTGCAAAATCTTCTATATTTATAAGCTCTACATTTTCCATACAAATATTATAAATTTTTTTAATAATTTTAGCATTTTTATATGGTAAAATTTAAATATGAACATATGCTTTATAGCTTCTGAATGTGATCCTTTTGTGAAGGTGGGTGGTTTGGGAGACGTGGTTTACTCTCTTGCTAAAGAGCTTGTAGGCTTAGGGCATCATGTAAATATAATACTTCCTTATTATAAATCCATAAAAGCCTCAAACTTGGAATATGTATCCCAAAAAACCATTAACTTAGGAGGGGTTTATTACGATTATCATATTTATAAGACTTATTTGAACAGTGTTGAAGTTTATTTTATAGATCAAAAGACTTTTTTTGGAAGAGAATACGTCTATGGCACACCAAAAGGTCCATACGAAGACAACTATCTAAGGTTTGCTTTTTTCTCCTTGGCTTCTTTAGATTTGCTATCAAATGTATGTCGTCTACCAGATGTTATACACATACATGACTGGCATACCGCTTTGGTATCTGTCTACAAAGACCTTTATTTTAAGCATTTGGATCAAACCGCCACCGTACTCACCATACACAATATAGCTTTTCAGGGTATTTTCCCAAACCATATACTGCCCCAAATAGGCATACCTTGGGAACTTTTTAACCCGGAGGATTTAGAGTTTTACAACCAAGTAAACTATTTAAAAGGTGGAATAGTGCATTCTGATGTAATTACCACTGTGAGCAAAACCCACGCCAAAGAGATTCAAACCAACATGGGATTTGGCCTTGAAGGTATTTTGAGGGAAAAAAGGTACGTTTTTGGGATTTTAAACGGAATAGACACCGACGTATGGAATCCAGCCACCGATAAAAGCCTATATCAAAACTACGATACAAGCAATTTTAAAGAAGGCAAAAAGTACAACAAAGCTTATATAAAAGAGCTTTTTGGGCTTGAGACACCAAAAGAAAGACCACTGGCGGTTTTTATAGCAAGACTTACCAGACAAAAAGGACTTGATCTTATAGATGATGCTATAGACGACGCTGTGAAAATAGGATACGACTTTATATTTTTAGGATCTGGGGATTATTATTATCAGGGAAAAGTGCTTGATATGGTGAAAAAAAATATGGGACACGTGGCAGCTAGGATAGAATACAACGATGTTTTATCAAGAAAACTTTACGGCGGGGCAGATGTGTTTTTGATGCCATCGGAGTATGAGCCCTGTGGTATAGGTCAGATGATTGCCATGAGATACGGTGCAGTTCCCATAGTACACAAAACAGGTGGTCTTGCAGATACTGTTATAGATTACAACGAAGACAAAGAACAAGCCACTGGGTTTTCTTTTGAAGAATATACCTACAAAGACCTTCTTTACGCCTTTGCAAGGACAATGATAGTTTATCAAAGATCAGATGAATGGGATAAACTAATTTTAAACGATATGAACAGCGATTTTTCTTGGAGAAAATCCGTTCAGGAGTATATCAAGATTTATAAAACTGCAAAACTTTTAAGAATGCACTGATGAAAATAACATTTTTAAACACCTCAAAAGATGTCCATGTTTATATAAAAACAAATGTTCACTACAGCGTCAAAACCGAAGATATATCAAAGATAGTGCCCTCTTACGCTATAAAATATGAGGGCTTTTTAGAAAAAAACGTGTTAGAAAACGCTCCTCGTTTTGGTGTGTTTTGTTACAATACTCCAAAATACGCTTTTATAATAGGAACTAAATATTCTATTTTTGAGCTTTTAAAAGCCACAAAACCAAAAATATCAAAAGAACTCATCAAACATATTGTCAATTTTGACAAAGAACATCGCTACAACATATCTTACAATACAAAAGTATTGCACATATCTGACTTAAGACCCGTTGTGATGGGCATCGTAAATATCACAGAAGACTCTTTTTACGCACCTTCAAGGGCTGATAAGTCAAATGTATTGCAAAAAGTAGAAGAGCTTATAAACCAAGGGGCAGATATCATAGATATAGGGGCTCAGTCCACACGACCAGGGGCCCAAGAAATATCTCAAGAAGAAGAGCTTTCAAGGCTTTTAGAACCCCTAAAAAACATCAGGAAAACTTTCAATGATGTATGGATATCTGTGGATACTTATTACGCTTCCGTGGCTGAGGCTGCATTACAAGAAGGGGCAGATATCATAAACGACATAAGTGGTAGCATGTTTGACGACCAGATGCTAAAAACCATTGCAAAGTACCATTGCCCTTACATAATAGGCCATTCTTCTACCCATAAGCCAAAAGATTGGTCCAGTATTGATTTTGAATATGAAGATATAACCCTTGAAATTATAAATCATTTTAAAAGCCAAGAAACCAAACTCTTAGATCTTGGATATAACCTTTTTAACGGCATCATCATAGACCCATGCATAGGCTTTGCCAAAAAACCCGTACACAACTTAGAAATTTTAAATCAGATAGAGGCTTTAAGAAGCCTTGATAGGCCAATCCTGATAGGTACTTCAAGAAAATCTTTTATAAGTATAGTGATTAAAGAATTTTTGCAAAAGCCGTCCTTGCTGGCTCCAGAAAAGCGGCTCATAGGAAGCCTTGGGTCCATTGCTCAAAGCATCACAAAAAACGCTTGTCATATAGTAAGAACACACGATGTTGAACCCACTAAGGAGTTTATAGCGCTTTTGGATGCTATAAGAAACTATCATTATGCATGATATATTTGATTTTATAACCTTCAAAGATCTTTTAGATATAGCGCTTGTGTATTTTCTTGTTTATGAAATCATATACTATATGGCAAAATCAAGGGGAGGTCAGATACTAAAAGGCCTTGTTATAGTAGCTGTTATTTGGCTTTTATCAGAAGCATTTGGTTTAAAAACCTTATCTTTTATATTTGAAAAACTATGGGCTCTTGGTGTAGTGATCATAGTTGTGATATTTCAACCAGAGATAAGAAAAGCCCTTTCAAGGCTTGGTGAAAGAACCAGTATGCAAAAAAACATCCAAGCTACACAAAAAGCAATAGAGCGAATAGCAATGGCTTGCTCTTTTTTATCCCAAAGACAAATAGGGGCTCTTATCATAATAGAAAAAAGCCAGAGCTTAGAAGATATCATAGATGGTTGTTCTTACATAGATGCAGAAGTTTCTGTGGAGCTTCTTATAACGATATTTTATCCTATGACACCTCTGCACGATGGGGCTGTGGTGATAAAAGAAGATAAGATACTTTACGCTTCTTGCGTATTGCCGTTGTCCAAAAACAAAGACCTCCCCAAAAAATATGGCACCAGGCATAGAGCAGCTGTTGGTATCACAGAAGAATCTGATGCAATAGCCGTTGTGGTATCTGAAGAAACAGGGGATATCTCTGTGGTAAAAGGCGGGGTCATAACAAAAGTTGAAAATCAAGATGAGTTAAAAAACTATTTAGAAAGGGAATTGAGTTAAATATTGATATTGCAAGCCACTCTAATACCCAAGCGTGTTGTATAAAGCCGTTATATCTTGTATAAGTGCTAACTTTTGATTTAGAAGTGCTTTGTTGGCTTCTATCAGGTTAGTTTTGTAATTTAGCAGTGTAGAGTATGGTATGATACCTGCTTTGTAGTTTGCAAGGCCCATGTTGTACTGATCGTAGGTATTTTGATAAGTGGTTTTTAGGCTTTTATAGTTAAGAGTATCTGTTTTGTATTGAGCGATGGCATCGTCCACTTCCTTAAAAGCGTTTAAAACAGTTTGTCTATAGTTTAATATGCTTTGAGCCAAAGCTACTTTTGACGCTTTGTATAAACCTAAGTTTTGATTCCAATTTAGTATAGGTTCTATAATGTTTAGGCCAAAATTCCAAGATATACTTGGCTGGGTCATGAGGTTATTTAGCTGCTGGGATTGAAAGCCGTAGCTACCAGTTAAATCAAAAGATGGAAAGAAGTTCGCCAAAGCGATTTTTTTCTCGTAAGCACTGTTTATTACATTGTACATAGCTTCTTTGACGTCTGGTCTTGTGGTAAGAACCATCGAGGGTATTGCCTTTGGAATGCTTATATGTTTTGGTAAATCTCCGTAAATAGAAAACTTAAAATCTTCTGGATATTCTCCAAGAAGGTAAGCAAAAGCATTTATAAGCACCTTTCGTTGGTTTTTGTAAGTGTTTATGGTTTGATCTAAGTTTTGGAGGGTGTTCTTAGCTTGGTCTACACTTTGATAAGATGTAAGCCCTGCTTTGTAGTTTGTTTGTGCAAACTCTAAGTTTTTCTTTGCTATGTTTAATTCTTTTTCTAAAAGCTTTATATAATGGGCGTTTTCTACAATTTGATAGTAGTTGTTTACTGTGTTCATGATGAGGGCGTTCTTAATAGCTTTGGCTTCTTCTTTTGATATCTTGACATTTTCTTTGTAATATCTATAAGCGTTTAGAGCTTTTGCAAAAAGATCTATCTCATAAGAGGCGCTTACTGAAAGATCGTAGGTGGTATAGGGCGCTATATTGAAAAATTTTCCAGTAGGTGTGCGCCTAGATAGTTTTTGTTTGGTACCAGAGGCGTTTAGGCTAAAACTTGGAAAAAGCACAGATGAGTTTTCAAGCACATAAGCTTTTGATAGTTCTATATTTTTAAGAGCTATAAGGTAATTTGGATTGTTCTTTAGAGCCAAATCTACATAGTAATCAAGGGTTTTATCGTTGAAGGTTTTCCACCAATCTTTTAGATTGGTATTTAGTTCTTGGTTTGGTAGGTTTTCTTTAAAAGAGCTTGGATATTTTATAGATACATTTGTTGGTTTTGCGTAAAAAGCGCAAGAGTTTAATATCAAAGCTCCTATACCGATAACAACTATAGCCTTTTTCATGTTATTTGCCCTCTAAGTATATATCCACAAGCTGTCCTGGATAGAGGTTTACGTTTTTAGGCTTTTCAAATCTAAATATTACTGGTAGCACCCTTACGTCCACTCTTTCGGTGAGCTGATCCGATAGTTCTATCTTAGGTGTTACATAAGGTTCTACGGCTACAAATTTGAGGGGTACAGATATGTTGGTACCTCTTATAAACATGACAGCCTTTAAGTCTTTTATAGGTGGTAGTTTGGTAAGGAGTATCTCATCTACAAACGCTCTAACTTGAAGCTCTCCATTGGAGCTTTGGCCAAGCCTTACAGGTGTAACGTAAGAATGTGTATAAGTATAATAAACACCAGAAGGTGATACATAGTCCCCTTTTTCCACATTTAACTCTAATACCGTGCCAGACATAGGGGCTTTTACATTGTACCTTTTTAAAAGCTCCAAAGCACTTTGATAAGCATGCTTATCGGCTTTATAAAGTTGATACTGGGTGTTTATATCGTAACTCCAAGCTCCTGCTTTTGTGAGTTCATAATTTTTAATAGCCACTTTAAGATTTTCTTTTGCTTCTTTAAGGGCGTTTTTTGCATTGTCTAAATCTTGCTTTGATACAGATTTTGGATTTAGCTTATAAGAGTTTAAAAGCTTTTCATAGTTTGACTGAGCATAAGCAAGCTGCGCTTTGGCATAATCTACTTGAGCTTTTGAAACGGCCAAATCTTGGGGTCTTGGTTCGTGTAAAAGCTCTTGATATTTTGTGTAGTCTGCTTGCATTTGATGGTAAAGCTGTTTGACTGTTTGGGCTTGTACGCTGTCATC